>Ga0080064_1004515_pt1 | contig 17685 bp, 22 predicted proteins | sample Subgrocontami54m_FD_69260 | JGI IMG/M metagenome (GOLD analysis project Ga0080064, IMG submission 69260) | Subsurface groundwater microbial communities from S. Glens Falls, New York, USA - GMW46 contaminated, 5.4 m (SPADES assembly) (version 2) ...
TTTAAGCCGACCGGACGATTTGCGGATTATGCGTAGTGACTGGCTGAGTGCTGAGCTTCGGCGTGGTGCAACGCTGAACTGTGCAACAGAAGTCCGGGCAACACTCACACGGACGTGTGTGTTGCGCAGCCAGGGATGGCTTGTTTGTCCTCTGGCCGCCAGCGGATTGAGCAAGTCGGGAGGGAGTGTTTAAAAGCAGACAGGGACGTTTGCTTTTAAGCCGACCGGACGATTTGCGGATTATGCGTAGTGACTGGCTGAGTGCTGAGCTTCGGCGTGGTGCAACGCTGAACTGTGCAACAGAAGTCCGGGCAACACTCACACGGACGTGTGTGTTGCGCAGCCAGGGATGGCTTGTTTGTCCTCTGGCCGCCAGCGGATTGAGCAAGTCGGGAGGGAGTGTTTAAAAGCAGACAGGGACGTTTGCTTTTAAGCCGACCGGACGATTTGCGGGTTATGCGTAGTGACTGGCTGAGTGCTGAGCTTCGGCGTGGTGTAACGCTGAACTGTGCAAAGGAAGTCGGGGCGGCACTCACACGGATGTGTGTGCCGCGCGGCCAGGGATGGCTTGTTTGTCCTCTGGCCACCAGTGAATTGAGCAAGTCGGTAGGGAGAGCTTAAATGCTTACACCCGTGTAAGCATTTAAGCCGACCGGACGATTTGCGGATTATGCGCAGTGACTGGCTGAGTGCTGAGCTTCGGCGTGGTGCAACGCTGAACTGTGCGACAGAAGTCCGGGCAACACTCACACGGACGTGTGTGTTGCGCAGCCAGGGATGGCTTGATTGTCCTCTGGCCGCCAGCGGATTGAGCAAGTCGGGAGGGAGTGTTTAAAAGCAGACAGGGACGTTTGCTTTTAAGCCGACCGGACGATTTGCGGATTATGCGCCGAGGACTGTTGAGTGTCAGTGTTCAATACTATCTGAGCAAAAACCAGACAATCTAACTTGAAGCCACGAATTACGCAGGATGCGGCAATAATTTCAGTCCTTTTTAACAACCTTATCCACAGTTTTTGTGGATTGCTTAGCCTTCAGCGGCTTATCGCTTTTGATGAATCGGCTCAGGCCGTTATTTTCCATCCAGGCATATAAAGTGGTCGGCGAACAGCCGACAATCCGGGCGATGCTGGTCTTATGCACGTCTTTCTTCAGTAAGTCGCAGATCTCGTCTTTCCTTTTATCCAATTTTTTTTCGGCGCTCACCCCGCCTTTTGGCCGTCCCAGCGGCAACCCGGCGGCTTTGCGTTTCGCCAGGGCTTCGGTGGTTCTGGCGCTGATAAACTCGCGCTCTATTTCGGCGGCCAGACCCAGCACCACGGCGGTTATTTTCGAATTCAGGGAACCATCCATCACCATGTTGGATTTAGCAACATGCACGACGATCTCTTTACGTGCCGCTTCCTGAAGAATTTCGAGCACCTGTAAGGTCGATCTGGCCAGTCTGGATATTTCAGCGACCAATAACACATCACCGGCTTTGGCCTGCTCGAACAGTTTACCCAGGTCACGTTCCCGCCAATTTTTCTTGCCGGTCACGGTGTCGTCAATAAAGGTCAACGGTTCCAGATTGTTTTTCTGGGCGTAGGCGATGACGCCGTGGCGCTGGTTGTCCAAATCTTGTTTGTCCGTACTGACGCGGATATAGGCATATGTTGACGCGGTCACAGTTTTTCTCCATATTCTGTCTTAGGATTCTATCCACTTTAAACGGTCGTTTAAAGTGGATAACATGATTTTTTGGCGCTTTCCCCTGTATTCCCCATAGCTTTGAATCAAAACGCGACGAAAACGTGACGTTTTTTGAGGTGATCACTATGCAGTTTTTGACGATAAAAAAACACCAACGGCCTCGCAAAGATGGCAAGCCACACGCTCAGGCGTTTGTGGTGAAGAAAACCCGAAAATACGGTCAGGTGATCGAACAAAAAGGCATCTCGATCAAAAAACCGGTGCTGATCACCGGCGCTCATGCCAGCGGCAAGAGTTATTGGCTGGATCGGCTCAGAAAGGATGCTGCGCGAATCTGGGCAACCAAAGCAGAAGTTGAACCTTTATACCTTGCCGCCGTCCGTCCCCTGTCCGCCTGGACGGATACTAAAGACCTGGCGTTATGGTGGGCTGCCCGTGAAAATCCGGACGAAGATCGACATTGGACTAAACTGAAAGCCTGGGAGCGGCAAGATGCGCTATCCTTGTATCTGGCCGAAACCGGTGCAGTGCTGTTTGTCGATGATGCCCATCATTTAAGCGGGCGTAAGCTAAAGATTACCCAGGATTGTGTAAGGGCTGCCAAAGTTTGGGTGATGGCGGTCGCCGATGAGGGCAGGCTTTCGCCCGGTCTTCGCAAAGACGTATTGGCGGCGCAGCCGCAAACCTATCGCTTGGATTCCGAGGTAGCCTATGACGCCACCTTCGCCATTATGTGGGTGCTGATCGCCGCCTGTACCACGATGGGTTATTGGGAGTTGGCCATCGTGCTGGGAGGTTTAAAAATGTTCGCCGGGGGGAGCCGTGCCGCTAAACAAAATTAAAATTCTGCTTACCTGGTTCTGTTGCTGTTACTCGGTAGGCGTAGTTCAAGCCCTAGATATTCGGCCACCGTTAATCATTGATGAACCGGCGCCGGTACCGGAACAGGCCAAGCCGCCGCCCGACATCAAACCCTATGAAATACCGACCATGCGCGGCAATAAGCGCGATTTTCATCACACCCCACCCATCAAGCTTGCCCCAGTCATCGATGCCGATGCCGTGTTTAAAATGATCGTGAACTGTTTTCCGGAAAGGCCGGATTGGGGGCTGGAAGTGAAAGCCGTTTCCGGTGCGCGCTATACCGATAATGGCGGCATCAGCACCTTCGATACCGCCGGGCTGTCCAAATACTACGCCGGCATTGTCGCGGAAATGCCCTTATACAGCGCCGAAGAACTGCACAAGCAACGCACCCAGGAATACCAACGCCGTGGCGAAATCGCGCAAAACGTGGCTAAATTGCTAAAAGGCTTGGCCGACCGGCAACGGGCGCTGCGCATGGTCGGCATCAATGAAAGCGTCGAAGCGCGAAGCCAATACCGGGTTAATGAAGGGCTGGCACCGGCTGAAGAACAAATCGCCAATTTAAAGGCGGTGGCCGACAAGGTCGGCGATTTGGACGAAGCCAATGCAGCGCTGGTTGCCGCCCGTCTGGCCCTGGTCGGCCAATGCCGAGACGACATAGCGGAAAACGTCAACGACTACCTGAAGGAAATAACGCAATGATGCCCCTGTGTGAAAATATTCTCGATGATCTAGCCGCGTCTTTCTGGCTCAAGAATGCGTTGCGATCCGCGCTTAATCGTGATCCGGTTGACGCTTTGAATGATGCGGAATTGCTTGTTGTTGCACTCAAAGAACGACTTGATTTTGTTTTTAATGAAGAGGCCACAGAATGAAAAAACCGACTTGGGGAAAAGAAGATGTCGGCTGAAGATGAAGTGGGTTAACCATATCGCTATTGCCGGTTCAGTAACCGCAGTCTGGCGACCGGAACTGGTACCTCTGGCCGTGCTCGGTGCCACAGCGCCGGATTGGTTGGAATGGGTTTACAAGGCGACTGGACACCATGTGAGACATCGGACTGTCACCCATTACCTTTCGGTTTGGTTTTTTGGGCTGCTGTTCGGTCTGTGGGTATGGGATTGGCACCATGTCATCGCCGCATTTTGCGCCGGAGGCTTATCGCATGTGCTTGCCGATGCGCTGACCATCCAGGGTGTGCCGTTGGGTTGGTGGAGCGACCGGCGCTTTCATCTGTTCGGCGGACGACTGCGCACCGGCCAGATGGGCGAGTATTGGGTTGCCGGGGCGTTGGTGCTGACCTGCGTAGGATTTGCGGCGGTCACGCGCAACTTTGGCGCATCGGACTACAGCCCGTTTTTTTGGGATTATGCCGATTATTATCACCAGGGGCTGATTGACGGCAAAGAATGGAAAGAAAACCGGTTCCGGTGGTTGTGATGCAGTATCGGTGAATTGCCCAGGCGGCAAAACCTTACAGCGTTTCTTATTTGCCTTTGGTGATATACTTGTATTTCATTCTGATTTTTTGGAGAAAATCATGCCCGCAGTATCACTACGGTTACCCGATGAAGTCTTTAATCGCTTAGAGGATCTCGCAAAGCTGACAGGGCGCAGTAAAACGTTTTACATGATAACGGCGATTACCGACCATATAGACGACCTTGAAGACTTGTACCTTGCCGAACAACGACTAATCGATGTTCGTGCCGGAAAAAGCAAGACTCACACGCTAGATGAAGTGGAGCGTAATCTTGGCCTGGTTGATTAAAATCGACGATGAAGCACAAAAAGACCTGGCAAAACTGGATAAGCAAATCGCCAAGCGAATCACCACCTTTTTGCGGGAGCGCGTAGCCGTTCTTGATGATCCGCGTAGTATTGGGGAAGCCCTAAAAGGCTCTCGCCTTGGCGATTTTTGGAAATATCGGGTGGGTGATTACCGCATCATTAGCAGCATAGAAGACGGCGCTTTGCGCATACTGGTGGTAAAAATCGGCAACCGGCGTGAAGTGTATCGGAGCAAATGAAAAATAAGGCGGTTCTATTGCCAAGATGGCTGACGTTGATTTGATCGATTATCAGCCAGAAAGGTATGCACAGCGTACCCTACCGGACTTTGGTAGCGGCGTAGCCACATGGACCACCAGTACCGTGACGATGTATTTGATCGGCGCTGAGTAATTTCGCCATTCTCAATTAATGTGGTTCCTGGCCGATGTTATCGGGCTTGTTATCAATTAATCTGGGCTCATTCTCACTTAATGTGGTTCCTGATGCCCGGATATTATCAGCTAATGTGGTCCAGAAAAACGGATGTAATCGGTTCCTGCGATTTATGTTATCGGGCCGCTACACCTACCAGGCTTCTTTACATTCGTACCGTTAGTAGCTGCTTGTATTGGCTCGAAAGCACCGTTGTTAAGCCTGGTTACAAAACCCAGTAGGTATGCTACATCGGAAATTTTAATTGGGGATAACGCTAATCAATGCGTCTTGTCTAAGTTCTTTAATTTTTTCTATCTTATCCATCAAGATATTGTTTTGTTCACACCAATCAACAATGTCGTTTTCAGTTAACATTTCACTTGAAACCCACCCTTTAAGTTCTTTGTTAGACCAATCTTTATGGCTATCGATAAAAGCCTGTGTATTTACGATTTGATTTGCTAAAAACTCTATAATCATTTTCATATTCCAATCCAAATTGGAATCAAGATAGTGAGTTGCTGATTGCTGCATTGCTTCTGTGTGTGTCATTCTAATTTTCCAGAAAAGTTTGGGTTAGCCCTGTACATAATATTTTGCGCAACTTTGTTATCCCCGATAAAACACCCCCTGTTCCTTGACAAAACGCACTAATGCCGTAGCCTCCAATGGACGGCTGAAATAATAGCCTTGAATTTCATCACAGCCTCCTGCTCGAAGAAAATCCAGTTGCTCCAACGTTTCCACGCCTTCGGCGATGACAATGCGGTGCATACTGTGGGTCATGGCAATGATTGTGCTGACGATGGCAGAGGAGTCCTCATCGGTAGCCACGTCAATGACGAAAGAACGGTCAATCTTGATTTTGTTAAAAGGCAGGCGCTTCAAATAAGCCAAACTTGAATATCCGGTACCGAAATCATCCATTGCCAGTTTGATGCCCATGGCCTTCAATGCCTCCAGTATGGCGATGGCCTGTTCCGGGTTTTGCATAACACAACTTTCGGTGAGTTCGATTTCCAGCAGATGCGGCGGCAATCCGGTCTCGTCCAAAACCTTGACCACCGTGTCGAGAAAGTCCTTTTGTCGTAACTGTTTGGCGGAAACATTAACGGCTACCAGCATTTCCGGTAATCCTGCGTCCAGCCAGGCTTTGTTGGTGACGCAGGCTTCACGTAATACCCATTCGCCAATGGGCACAATCAGGCCGCTATCTTCGGCGATGGGAATGAATGTTCCGGGAGACACCATCCCGCGTTCCGGATGTTGCCAGCGTACCAGCGCTTCGATGCCGCAAATAGTACCGTCATTCAGCTTAATCTGCGGCTGGTAATGCAGCACCAGTTCATTACGTTCGAGGGCATGTTGGAGCTGGTTTTCGATGATCAGATGTTCCAAGGCCATGGTATTCATATCGGAGGTAAAAAATTGGCAGTTGTTGCGGCCTAATTCCTTAGCCCGATACAAGGCAACGTCGGCCGCCTTGATCAGCAAGTCGATATCGACGGCATCCTGGGGATAAATGCTGATGCCGATGCTGAAGGAGGTAAACAGCTCATGTTCTCCAATGAAAAACGGCACCGCAAGAATTTGCAACAGATGCTCGGCCAGCCGCATGGCATCCTCCGAGACGGACATGTCCTGGACAATCACAGCGAATTCATCGCCGCCTAAACGCGCAACGGTATCTGAATCACGCACCCCTTGGCACATACGCTCTGCCACAGCCTTGAGCAGGCGGTCACCCATAGGATGTCCCAACGTATCGTTAACATTTTTGAAGCGATCCAGATCCAGATACATCAGCGCAAAGCTGTGACCATTACGCTCGGCGAGGATGACGGCTTGTTCGAGCCGGTCACGAAATAGGGTGCGATTAGGCAAATCGGTCAGCGGGTCGTAAAAAGCCAGATGCCGTATCACCGACTCGGAGTGCTTGCGCTCGCTGATGTCCTCGGTCACCGAAACGAAATGGGTAATTTCGCCGCATTCGTTTTTAACCGGCGAAATGGACTGCAAACACCAATAAATCTGGCCATTCTTCTTGCGGTCGTGGAATTCACCGTGCCATTCTTGACCGGATAGAATGGTTTCCCACAAGGTTTGATAGGTCTCCACTGGCGTCAGGCCGGATTGCAATATTCTGGGGGTACGGCCTAAAACTTCTTCCGGCGCGTAGCCGGTCAATTGATAAAATTTCGGATTGACATATTCGATAGTGGCATTGATGTCGGTAATCACGATGGCGGTTGGGCTATGCTCGACGGCCAGTATCAACTTGCGTAATTGGGCTTCGGCGACTTTACGGGCGGTGATGTCCAAAATAAAGAAGACGCCGTTAGTATGGCTGTTCTCGAAACTGGCTACACCGACAACTATGTGTACCCTGCGCCCATCCTTGTGGATGTATTCTTTTTCGAAAGGCTCGCAGACACCGGTTTCCATGATGGCCTCAAGGGCTTTTTGGTCGGCTAGCCGATATTCCGGCGGTGTTATCGCAATCCAGTCCAGTTTACCGGTTAGCACATCTTCGCGGCTATAACCGATAATGTCCAACAGCTTGTCATTGGCATCCAAGATGCCGCCATCCGCATCCCAATAACCGATGCCCAGCATATTGGATTCGAATATCCGCCGATAGCGGGCTTCGCTGGTATGTAAGGATTGCTCCGCTAAATGGCGGGCCGTCACATCACGGGTGATAACCAGCAAAGTTTGCGCTTGCGTTTCGTCCAAAGGCAGCGCCACGGCTACCGCATCGAGCCAACGGTGCGTGCCTTTGAAACCTGTCATTTCAAACTGTAGGGAGGCCGTATTGCCTTGCAACGCGGATAGAAGAAAGGCACGAAAAGCTTCGCGATAGCGGGGTGCGATCAGTGCGTCGCAGTTGTGGTCGGTTACCTGTTCCAGGCTGTCGGCTTCGAGTATCGCCAATCCGGCGGGATTGATGTCTAGCAGCGAACCGTCAGCGTTTACAATTTTTAGGCATTCCGGCTCGACATCGAAAATCGCCCGCATCCGCTTTTCGCTGGCATGCAATTGCTCTAAAGTAAGTTTACGTTGCGTTATATTATGCACTAAAGCGACAAAATACTGCTTTTCGGCTAAGAAAATCTCGCTGAGTGCTATTTCTATCGAAATTATACTCCCATCGCATCGTTGGGCAGGAAGCTCACTGCGTTGCCCTTGCCTGATTATTCTTCCCGCACCGGTTCGCAGATAATCCCTGATGTAACCATCATGTTCGCTCCGGTAAGGTTCCGGCATCAGTAGGGAGACATTTTTGCCGATAACGTCTTGGGGCGCGTAGCCGAATATTCTGCTGGCGGCGGCATTGAAATTCTCGATAATGCCTTGGTTGTTCGTGGTAATAATGCCCTCCATGACATTGTTCACGATTTTGCTTGAGAGCCGTTCGGTGTCAAGTAGGATCAAATCCTGACGGTTCAGCAATTGTGCGTTACGGTAAAGGAGAATAACCAAAAGAGTGATATTGCTCAGGGCGAACAACGCAAGACCGGCGTTCGTACCATACCAACCGGCATACTCGCCACGCAGCCGCAACCAACCGAGCACAAAGGGTATGGCAATAATATAAGGCAGCAACCGCCGCAGCAGCAGTCCTCCCGACAGTTCGCTTAAAATGACAACGGCGAATCCGCGACCCGATTCGACGAAAAGCAGTCCTATCCCCAAAGCAATGGCGGCGAATACCGAATGCACGGCCATGATCCAGACCGAGAGCGAGATATAGAACGAAGGCACATCATAAGTGTAAGCAATCAGAGCAAACCCGGCAACGGCAAGTATGCCCAAGGCAGCAATCTGTGCAGGAGGAAAGGCGCGACCTAGGCCCACTGAGACAAGTCCCAACCCAGCCAATACGAAAATCGTCGACGACATGGCGGACATATGACCAGCAATATTCGCCCCACTGTCGATTTGACCGCCCATAAACCGCCAAAGAAAGTGATAAGTAAAGCTCACTCCCCATAGCGTCAACGAAGACAGGCAGCACCCCCAGCAACAAGACGACACCAGCGCATGCACGCGCCATTTTCGGATACCCGGCATGGGTTCCGTATAGAGACAACCCAGACAGTATGAAAGCCAATGCTGTGTCCACATGCATAACGGGGGATTGGGGATGGATACGTTTGAGCAGTTCGATGTCGAATAACCAGCCGATTAGTGTTATTAAACCAATGCTGGAAGTTAACAGGCTTGCAATTATTATTGTCATCGGTAATTTAGGTGTAAGTAATTGTCCATAATTGGAATGAAAGCCTATAACCATTTAGGTGTTGATTAAAACTCTTCCCAACCCTCACTGCCAGCAGGCTTCGGTTCCAGTTTGACTTAATGCCCCACTGGAACAGATGTCGGGGTCTTGATGCGACAGGAAAATAGCTTTTATTTGCTCCGGTTTCAGGTAGCGCAACATTTCTGTCAGTACCCGAGGCATCACCCCAAAACCGCCCGGATCAAGCAACACCCCGTCATCATGATGCGTGATCAGATACTGATTGGAACGCACGCCCTGTTCTTTATCGCCCCAATCACTCTCGTTGAGTACGGGTTCAAATAATTTAATGTTACGCATATTTTCTAGGCTCTATGGGAGTAAAATTTATTGTTCCAATATAACGATAATGGTTATTATTACATCTCTTTGTAACCTATTTGTAATATTTAACTTACAGCAACTCCTTGTTAAACGATATATATATATATATATATATCAATTACTTATAGCTTAAATAGCATTAAGTATATAGGCGGGGTGATTGTCGGCTGGCAAAACGGCATCAGTTCATCCGGTGTGTCGGTCAGCGTGTTGCTCGCGCTTTGCGGGATCGGTTGCCAAAGCGGGGCGGGGTTTGCAACCCAGCTCCTAACGTTTATGCAACACCTAAGCAAAGTAGTTGCAATTAACCCATGTAAAACGTTTCGGACGGAGCAACATGCCCCGTCCGACTTGGGTCACAATAAGCACCAAAACAACACTAAATAAATATCAAAAAGGCATTAATTTTGTACTAAATTAATACTAATTTTTATCCCTCTTCTTGCATTTCCTTAGCCAGCTTCAGCATCGCATAACGGATAAAATTCAGCTTGGTGCGGCCGCTTAATTGACTGGCGATTTCTAATTGCTGGTGTTCATATTCATTGAACGGCACACGAATCGCTTTATAGTCGCGGATGGCATTTTGATTTAATGTGGGTTTAACGTCTGTTATCGGCTGTGTCGAAGGAATAGGCGGCCCGTCTTCGGCACCGGCCACAAAGGCTTCGATTTGTTCGGCGGACGGTTTAGGTGCTGAAGCTTTAGGTTCTCTGCGTTTGACCATTACACTATCTCCGCCACCAGTTTTTTGATTTCATCCTTTGCTTTCGGATTGTCCATTTCAACCACGCCTAAGCCGTCGCTCATCGCGTCACGGTAGCATTTTCGATCATGAAGAATGGTCGTCAACAGCTTTATGATCGGGTAATCGTTTAGGCAAGTACGGGCGTCGGTTTCTTCATTGATCGCCGGATTGGTGGGAGCCATGGTGAATAGGCCGAACACGGCTAAATTGGGGTTGATGTCTTTAGCCTGGACGATGATCTCCTGCATTTTCGGCAAGGTGTCCAGGTCGGGTTGTGAGGGTCTAAACGGCACTACCAGAACATGGGCTGCGGTCATTCCGGTGCGCAGTTCGCGGCTATCCCGACCGGCGGCATCGACGATGACAAAGCCGTAACGTTTGTCTAAGTCGAACAAGGTATCCCGGATATTTTCATATTTTTGCACGCAATGCACTTTGGCCAGGGCGGTATTGGCGGTCCGATCCATCGCCCAGTTTGCGGAGGTGCATTGCCGGTCGGCGTCGACCAGGACAACGTCGTGTCCCTGGTTGGCCAGATCGGCGCAGATATTAACGGCGGTTGTCGATTTTCCGCAGCCGCCTTTTTGGCTGCCTATTAGAATTATCATAGTGTCTTTTAAGTATTAAATTGGTACTAAAATTATACCTTAATAGTTCGTTTTTAGTATTCTTTTTGTACCATTTAGGCATCTCTTTTAAACCGGTTAAACCCAATAGGATTCACACCCAATTATCCAGGATCAGCGGCGCTTCGATGCGTTCGTAATGGCGGCTGTTGTTGGTAACCAGTACGGCGCCGGCAGATAGTGAGTGTGCGGCAATCATCATGTCTAATTCGCCGATGGGCTGGCCGGTGCTAACGAGTTGGTGGCGGATTTCCGCGTACCAATCTGCCGCTTCGGTATCCCACGGAAGAATACGCACAATTTTCAGGAACTGACGCACGGCCAGATGCAGGCGGTGGTCGCTGGGCAGGCGTTTTAAACCGTATTGCAATTCGGCTCGGGTCATGACCGAGATGCAGACCATTGACGGCACCAGTTCCGCCAGCTTGGCTTCGATTGCCGGCGATTTCCCTTTGATCAGGTAGCTGGCGGTATCGGTATCCAGCATGTGCAGCATCATAAGCGGCCCGCCTTGTCGTGCGGGTTCAATTCGTCATCAAAGAGGCCGCGTTCTTGCGGCAGTACATTCATCGGGCGTTCGGCCATAAAATCGGCGGGGACCTCAATCGCATGCAATAACTCGAAGAATTCATTCCAGGTTTTGGCACCCGGTCGATTCGACAGCACCACATCACCGGTTGCATCGTCCCGCGAAACATAGACTTCGTCACCGTCGAAACGAAACTCAACAGGAAGGCGGACGGCTTGGCTGGCTCCATTTTTAAACAGTTTTGCAAGTCGGGTTTCTATCATCGTAGCGCTCCTGATGTTTATAAAAGTATATACACAAGTATATATTATTTTAACAAAAACAAAACTTATTCGGAGGTTGTTTAGCTGCGGATGAAACGAATTTGACGCATTTCAGGTGGTGTTATTTTTATGTTGATTTAGTATTAAATTGGTACTAATTTAATACCTTATTAACACCTATTTGGTGTTTATTTTATACTACTTTGGCAACTCTAAATGAACGAGAATGGCGTTTTCTACCGCAACCATATCGGTCTTGGATAAGGTGCCCAGTTGCTTTTTTAAACGGCTTTTATCAGCGGCCATAATTTGATCGGCCATTGCTTTCCCTGGTTTTTCTAAAATCGTTACCCGCGCTTCGCCTGGGTATTGTTTATCGGTGTTGCTGGTTATCGGTACCACGACAACGCGCAATAAATTCCGGTTAGCGGCGTCATTGCTAACGATCACCGCCGGACGTGTTTTACGAATCTCACTCCCTACCGAGGGGTCGAATTCGACCCACCATACTTCACCTCGCTTCATGGGCCATATCTCCAGCCAGACCATTGCACCATTCCATGGCTTCGTCTTCACGTTGTTGGTCTGCGGCCATTGCTTGATAGCCCGCATCCAGGTTGGTATCCAACACATGAGGCCTCAGCAGATCTTCAATAAACTGGCTCATTTTTCGCTTTCCAACTGTTCGATAGAGACCTTCGTACACGGCTTCATCAAGCGTGATCGTCATTTTTTTGTGCATGGTAACCCCCCTAAATACATTATACGTATTACATATCTTAGCATATTTCAGGAAGATGTTTGTCATGCGTAATCGCAAATTATCGCAAGAATGTAGGTCGAAGACCGCTCTCATATCGACAACCTGTTAATCGCTTTTAACGAGTAGCGTAGCGGAAGCTAGCGGTTCAGTTCGCAGAAGTTACAGATGAAGAGTTTTTATCAAAATAGCAGCGTAGCCTCCTTATTGGGCGATAGCCCTTTTAAAAAAGGCGGCGTAGCCTCCTTTTCTGTTCTGAAAAATAAACTGTTTTTAGTTCCGCCACTTAACTGACTTGTTCCCGACACTTAACTTTCAATCCGGGAAGGCCGCTGACGTATTACCGACACTTATTTTTTTGCCCGCTCCGGAAACTCATGTTTTCCTGATCGGCGATTAAATAACGGGGGATTTTTACGGGAAATGGTCGGTACGAGACCGGTTTATTGCGGGTAATGTGGTGTTTTTCTGGGTGTTATCGGGTGATCGGCAATAGGTTACCCTACCGGTGCTTTGCCGGTGTGCTGAAATGCCCTTCGACAGGCTCAGGGCGAACGGAGTGGGGAGAAATTACCGGCGTCTAACTGGTATCGGGGTTTAGGATTTTTCTGGCACCGGTGAAAAATGCCGATATCGGCGACATTTCCCCTTTACGCTGTGCCGTATCCTGGCCTGCTGGTGTTGGCTTGGTTTTATTTAGGGCATTCAAGCCCATCTGTATATGGGCCGCTTTCTTTCGGTCTTGTTTGTTGTTTTTCTTTTTCCGCCTATCGATGGCTTTGCGTTGCTCATGTTTAAAAAAATCATGGAGGCCCAGGGCGGTAAAAAAATATGTGCTGACGGTGCGGATTGCGGCCTTACCTTGGTAGATTGCGTCACTGATTTTCGTGCATATTGGATGCACGGTTATCATGCCTGCGGCAACCAAGTCACGTATTGCCCGTTCTGCCCGCCTTAAACTGAGTCCGGCCATCGTAGCGAGAAACGGCATGGTCAGACCGGCCATGCTGCCGTCTGCCTGGGGAATGCCGCACCGCTGCGTTACGAGGTCGGTGTAATGTATGATGCTTTGCATAATAACCACGCAGCCTTCGCGACGTTCGCTACGCTGTTGCCGCGTAGATCCATTCGCCGCATTCAACAGCGGCAATAAACTGGGGTCATAGTAAAATTTTTCGGTAGCTTTGTTAGTCGTCCGCAAAAATTGCGGGCGGTTTGCATGGTGTTCAGGGGGAATTAAAAAACGCGGCGTTTCCGGACAGTGTCCGCAACGATTTCCGAAGTTCTTATTTTGGTTTTCTGAATTTGTGGTATTATTATGCATTGTCTCCCCTGCTGGTACAGGGTGGATGAAGTAAACAACTCCCGCCATCAAACCTGAGTGGTATCAGGATTGATGGCGGGAACGAAGCCCGACTCCGCCAAGAGTTGGGCTTTTTTTTGTTCAACTTTCTATAAAAAACGTGATTGTAACTTAATTACAGGTGTTAGTACGTATTTTTTGTCACAATCCGGTAACCTTATCACATAACGCGGCGTAAGTGGGCCGTTTGTTTATCGCAACGGCTTCGTAGCCTGTGCATCACTAACTACGGCAGGTTTGCATAAAAAAGCATGAAGAGATTGAACTTTACTCGCGGCTCAACTATTTCCATCAAGGTATATTTTTCAAGCATTAAATCCCGGTAGGTTCCGACCCACTCCGCCAGTTTCATTTCTCCGCTTTGCTCATCCAGAATCATATAGGGCGGGGCAAAATCATCGGGTACTACGCCGTAATGTTTTTGCCATGCGAGCCACATAATATCAATATCTTCCTCTGCTTCTTTGGCATTGGCATAGGGGCTTTCCGGCATTCCTAGACTGTCAGCAGGCAATAGAGTTGCCCTATTTTTGTATTGCCTGATTTGGTTTCTCTTTCGTTTCTCTCGTTTTTCGCTTCGTTTCGTTGGCATTCTCTTATCTCCTCTGGCAGTATAAAGATAATAACTCAACCCACGGCGGATAAATAACACGACGTAACGGCCCCTGTCATTTGCCAGCCGGCAATTTCCTCTTTTTGTCTGCTTCAGTCAGTAAATCAACCACAGAACACCCCAACGCGGCGGCAATGCCGCGCAGTGTGTCTATTTTTGCATTATCTTCGCCTTTTTCGATCCGGCTGATCATGGCCTGGGTCACAATGCCCGATTTTTCGGCCAGTTCTGCTTGAGTCCAGCGTTTGGCCTCGCGGCGCTGCTTGATGTTTAAGCCGATACTCATTTTTGCTCTTGTTCTTTTTTTCGTAGCATGGCTTCAATTTTAGTGCGTTTAGTTTTGGCCAGCCCTTCATCCTTTAGCGCGGCCCGCAAGGTGGCGGCGTTGGCGGTTTCCAGATGGTGCTTGAAGTTAACATCCTCGCGGCTGGTATGACTGAGCCATTCCAGCGCCTCTTTGTCTACCGCTTCCGGTTCTGCCAAAGCCGGTGCTAAGCTTATTTTATCGACTAATGTTTTTAACATCTCGCGCATTTCCTGGCGGTCTGCCCGGATTGCGGTGATTTCGTTTGCCGTTGCCTGGGCGTGAGCGGCGGCGCTGGCTTCTATGTCTGCGATGCGGCGTTCTCCGGCTTCCAGTTCCGCCGTTTGTTTCGAGACTGTCGCCCGTAATGCGTTCGCGTCTGTTTCCGCCTGATGCCGGGCTGCTTGTTCGCCGGTCAATAGGCTGGTGAGCTGCTCAACCCTGGCTTGCAGTTCCGCCCGTGCGGCTTCCGCGGTTTCGGCCCGGTGTGTGGCATTGGCGGTCGCCAGGGTTTGTGCGTTTAACTCGGCTTGAAGTCGGGCGATTTCGTTTGCGCCGGCTGCCAGTTGTTGGGCTTTGTCGTCGGCGTCGGCCAATGCACTATCGCGCTCTGCCTTGACCTGCTCCAGTTCTTCGGCGGTGGTTTGCAGTTCGGCCAGGGTGTCGTCTCGCTCGCTCTGAGCCTCGGCCACGCGGGCGTTAGTAGCCAGCGCTAACTGGTCGAGTTCCGATTTGGTCTCGGCAAGGGCCGCATCCCACAACTGAGCCGCCGCCCCGTGCAGCACGTCAATAATAGCGGTCGGTAACGGCGCCCGCTCAACAGGCTGGGCCACTTGCAAAACCTGGCTCTCTTTCCAGCGGCGTAGCGCCTGACTGATGGTCGTCATCGATCCGCCGCCGATGGCCGACCAAATCGCCCGGTTGGTGACTTTTTCACCGCTTGCCGCCAGTCGGTCGGCAACGTCAAAAATCATATCGTCTGTAACAACTCTTTCAATACCCATAAACCCGCCTTTTTTGTTATGATAACGTTATTAATGTTATGATAACGTTATCATAACAATTTTACAAGTTAAAAACGTGTCCGGGTACTTTTTGCCAAGGCGTCAGTTATCCACAGCGTTTTCTTTTTAAACTTGTTTTTCTCTTGTTTATATACTTGTTTATAAGAGCGTACAGGCCACGAACAGCAGAGCTTGCGACGGTGCTATTCTGCTTTTTTTCCGGTTATCCTGTCTTTTTTCCGGCTTACTCTGCCTTTTTCCAGGCCATTCTGTCTTCTTTCCGGTTATTCTGCCATAAATAGTAATTGGCAGATTAGCCGTTTTCTGTCACACTTTATATATGACAGAATAACCGAAGCCATGGCAGAAATGAACACAGTCAATTCGAACCCCTCGTTAATATTCCCCGTAATCGATCTTGATCAGGATAAACCGGCGGGTGAGCGTTGGATTACGATGAGTAATGCTTTGACGCGCGCAGGGCATGGTTTGACCTTATCGGAAAAGCGGGTTGTCGCCATCGCGATATCCAAGTTGGATAGCCGTCGAGTGTTGAATCATCTTGAAACGCCCGTAACAAAAATTAAAGCGCTTGAGTATGCCGAGACGTTTGCGGTCGATATGGATACCGCATACGACCAATTAAAGTCTGCCGGAGAGCAGCTGTTTGAGCGGAAAATCACTTTTTATGCGGCTGCGCATAAACGCAGTGGCGAGTCGTTACCGCCGACTAAAGTGCAAATGCGCTGGGTGGGCCGGGTCGAATACTATGCTAACGAAGGCTGGGTAGAGATAGCTTGGTGGCATGACCTATTGCCGCATCTGATCGGCTTAAAGAGGCAATTTACCACTTACCAGTTACAGCAAGCCAGTGCGTTGCGTTCGGCTCACTCCTGGCGGTTGTTGGAACTGTTGATGCGCTTTGAATCTACCGGGTGGGCCGAGTACACCATTGAAGATTTTGCCGCCTCAATGGATGCCACAGAGAAGCAGAAAGCCGACTTTGCCGCGATTCGTCGAAGGATCATTGAACCGGCGGTAAAAGAGCTTCAGGAAAAAGACGGCTGGCTGATTCGGTGGCGTCCTATTACGGCCGGGCGTCGGGTCAAGGCGTTACGATTTGAGTTTAAGAGAGACCCGCAGATGAGGTTGTTTTAATTTGTTGTTCTGCCAATAATTACTCAAGGCAGGATAACCGGAAAAAAGGCAGAATAGATGACAGAACGGGGCCAAGGTTCTTTGATCGGTTGAGCATCGAAAATTGTCCAATGTTTGAAACAACAAGGAAGCAGTTATTTAAGTTGAAAAAAACCATTGGGACCCCATCTTATTAATTCGAAAAACAAATATAGAGAGAGAAAAACAATGCCAATTGATGAAGTGATAGCAATCCTTGATAAAAATGAAGAAGTAACAGAATCGTATGTATTGATTAGAGAAATAAAATTACTTCTTAATGTTAATTATGATCATTTTCACCCATCCATTAAAATAAAAATCTTTAAGAGTTCTGCCACTAAACCTCCTTATCATTTTGAGGTGAGTCACTATGTGAAAAATCCTACGCAAGCATCAGCATATCAAACATCAAGAGCATATGAAGATACAGAGGAGCTCGCTATCAAAAAAGCAATATCTACTACAACCTTTTACATTAAAACAGCAATTGCAGAAGGGCATGAACCATCAGAAGATTGGCTAATACCCAACGACGACTTTTAATTAACCGAATCTAAACATTGGACAAAACAGCACGGTTTGTCCAATGTTCCTAACGTTCCAGCGATGTTTAAACAAAGCCCGGTCGGGCAAGCTGTTTATACCCGACATCAATATGCATGAGATGTTGGGTAACAAAAACCAACCTTGAACTTGAGCCTCAGGGGGTTTGGGGGGCAGCGCCCACCATTTAAAAAACCGCGAAGCACCTTATCTTTTCCGCCGAGTTGAGGGCATAGCCATAAGCCCGTTAAGAAAAACCAACCCGTCACCATCGCCTACCTATTCGGTTAGTCAGTCGGTAAGTCCTGTCAAGACGCAGATTGCTTAGTGTTTGTTGCGCATGAAGTGCGCTTACAAAC
>Ga0080064_1004516_pt1 | contig 17678 bp, 15 predicted proteins | sample Subgrocontami54m_FD_69260 | JGI IMG/M metagenome (GOLD analysis project Ga0080064, IMG submission 69260) | Subsurface groundwater microbial communities from S. Glens Falls, New York, USA - GMW46 contaminated, 5.4 m (SPADES assembly) (version 2) ...
GAGCTGGCGGGCATTGGTCAGGTTGCCGTTGTGAGCGACCGAGATGAGGCCCTTGTTGAATTGCGCCGTCAGGGGTTGCGCGTTCAGCAGCACCGTGTCGCCGGCCGTCGAGTAGCGGGTGTGGCCGATGGCGAGCGAGCCGCGCAGGGTTTTGAGAACCGCCTCTGTAAAAACCTCGGCCACCTGTCCCATCGATTTGTGCGGATAAATCTTTCTGCCGTTGCTCGAGACGATTCCACAGCTTTCCTGCCCGCGATGCTGCTGCGCGTAGAGGCCCAGGTAGGCGAGCTTAGCGGCCTCGGGATGCCCGTGGACGGCGAAGATCCCGCATTCGTCGTGAAACTTGTCATCCGCTTTATGCGGCTTGACTCCAGCCATGTTTTTCACGTCCTTCCGCAAAAAATCGGCCGCGGTTCGGTTCTGCCACCGCTATACTTATTGTCCTGCCGCTCTCCCGTTACCCTCCACCGCTGCCGGGAGAGACGTCTCGAACGGAAGGCGCAATTCGGAGACGGATAGCTCGAAAAGAACTGGTTCGCGCCCGGAACCCTCCCCGCTAACACTCCCACTCTCTTCCAGAGACACCTTCAGCCCATTCCCGCCCGTCGTCCCAATTTGTTGTGCCTGTATCTCATATTTTGCGGCAACCCGGCCAGCCTCCGCAAGACAATTCGCCGGAACCGAAACCACAATGCGCGACGGGTCCTCGGCAAAGAGCTGATAAAGCGGGTCTTGGCTCTCAGAGAGGGCCACGGAGGCGCCCACGCCTTTCGAAATGCAGCATTCGGCGAGCGAAACGGCGAGGCCCCCGTCGCTGATATCGTGGGCCGATTCCACCAGCCCGGCGGCGATCATCTCGCGGCAGCACGCCTGCACCCGGCGTTCGTAATCGAGGTCCACGTCGGGCGGCAGTCCCCACAGCGCGCCGAGCACGTCCTTCGCATATTGCGACGAACCGAATGTGATGCGCGATTCCTGGCGATGTTGCGCTTCGCCCAGCACCAGGATCTTGCTTCCTGGATTCTTGAAAGATGGCGTGGCGTGCCGCGCGGCATTCCCGAGCAGTCCCACCACGCCAATCACCGGTGTCGGGTAGATCGGCTGCCCTTCGGTTTCGTTGTAGAAGCTGACGTTTCCTCCCGTGATGGGCGTTCCGAGCGCCTCGCAGGCCTCCGCCATGCCATCAACCACTTCGCGAAAATGCCACATGGTGCCGGGCTTTTCCGGGTTCCCGAAGTTCAGGCAATTCGTGGCCGCGAGCGGTTCCGCGCCCGTCACGCTGACGTTGCGCGCGCTCTCCGCCACGGCCAGCCGCGCGCCGCGCCGCGGGTCCAGGTAACAGTAGCGCCCATTGCCGTCGACGGACATAGCCAGACCCTGCGAAGTCTCCTTGATGCGCAACAGGGCCGCATCGCCGCCCGGTCCGATCACCGTGTTGGTGCGGACCATGGTGTCGTACTGCTCCGTGATCCATCGCTTTGAGGCGATGGTCGGCGATCCCAGGAGCGTCAGCAAATCTTCTCCTAGTGCTTTGCCGGTGCGACCGCTCAAGGCTCTTTGAGCTTCCACGGGTGGCTCCATCGGAACGGTGCGAGGAGGAGCCGCGATAGGCCGCTCATAGATGGGGGCTTCATCGGTCAGCGCACTATTGGGAATTTCGGCGACCACTTCGCCGTGCTGCCGGACGCGCAGGACCGGCGACGCGATGACGGCGCCGATCTCGACGGCATCCAGGCCCCACTTGCGGAAGACGCCAAAAACCTCCCGTTCGCGCCCACGCTCGGCGACGAGCAGCATCCGCTCCTGCGATTCGCTGAGCATCAGCTCGTAGGCCGACATGCCCTGCTCGCGCTGCGGAACTTTGTCGAGTTCGATCTCAACGCCCGTGCCGGCGCGTCCGCCCATCTCGCAGGTGGAGCAGGTCAGCCCGGCCGCGCCCATGTCCTGAATGCCGACGATGGCCCCGGTCTGCATCACTTCCAGGCAGGCTTCGAGCAGAAGTTTTTCCAGAAACGGATCGCCCACCTGAACGTTGGGGCGCTTCTGCTGGCCATCGGCGCCCGAGAACTCGGACGACGCCAGGAGCGATGCGCCGTGAATGCCGTCGCGCCCAGTCTTCGCTCCCACGTAGATGACCGGGTTGCCGGGTCCGCCGGCTTGCCCCAGGAATATCTGGTCGCGGCGCGCGAGGCCCAGCGCGAAGACGTTCACCAGCGGGTTGCCGGAATAAGAAGGCTCGAAAACCACTTCGCCGCCCACCGTAGGCACTCCAAAGCAGTTGCCGTAATGAGCGATGCCGCTAACCACGCCGCGCAGAATCCGGCGATTACGCCCGATCTCGGCGTCAGATTGCCTTCCCGGAGAAGGCCCTTTCGTCACCGGCCCGAAGCGCAGCGAATCCATCACGGCGATCGGTCTCGCCCCCATCGTGAAAATGTCCCGCAAAATTCCGCCGACACCCGTAGCCGCGCCCTGGAACGGCTCGACGAAGCTCGGATGGTTATGGGATTCAATCTTGAAGACGCAGCACCATCCGTTGCCGATATCGACGACGCCCGCATTTTCGCCGGGGCCCAGTATCACGGCTTTGCCGCGCGTCGGCAGCCGCTTCAGGTGAACACGAGAGCTTTTGTAGCTGCAATGCTCGCTCCACATCACGCTGAAAATGCCAAGCTCCGTGATGCTAGGCTCGCGCCCAAGCGTCGCGAGAATCTTCCCATACTCCTCCGGAGGAAGGTTGTGCTGCGAGACGAGTTCGGCGGTGATTTGCGGCAAGTGAGTTTTTCCGATGTAGCCACGGCGCGTTTTTGTGCCGTGGGTTTCTACTTGAAACGTTAATGACCGTTTGATTGCCGGCCTTGGATGAACCGATCGATGTTGGCGATCAGAGTAGACATCATTGCCCGCAACTCGGCGATGCTCACGCGGTTCTCCTGAATCTCGTTTTCGTGCTTGCGGTGCTCCTGAATCTCGTTTTCGTGCTTCATGACGACCGTTGCCAACAACCGTATCTGGTCTCCGGTCTCGTTGACAGTCTTTCCGAGGTTCGCCACGTCTGTTCCGAGGTTCGCGACGTTCCTTTCGAGGTTCGCTACGTTCGTTTCGAGGTTCGTCACGTTTGTTCCGAGGTTCGCGACGTTCCTTTCGAGCAACTCCAACTGCCTCTGCGTGACTAGCTGGGAGTCGCGCAACTGTGAAATATCGTTGTCATGGCGCTCGGCAAGCTTGAGCAACAGATGCTGCGTGGCCGCTTGCACTTCGCGCAGCTCGTTCATCTTGCTTTCCCAATCCCCATTTGCCATCCAACTCTCCCATCCCGCAATTGATAATCCGTTACCTAACGATCTGCTTCCATGCCCGGCACAAAGGCCGCCGCGCCCTCCAATACCGAGTGGATCACGGACTGAAAAACGAAACGGCCATCGGTGGAACCGACCAGCGGATCGCAGGCACGCTCGGGATGCGGCATCATCCCGAAAACATTTCCCTCTCGATTCACGATGCCGGCGATGTTGTGGAGCGAGCCGTTGGGGTTGGCCTGGTCGGTGATCTCGCCCTGCGGCGTCGAATAACGGAACACCACCCGCCCTTCGCTCTCCAAGGCATCGATGGTTGCGGGATCGGCGTAATAGTTGCCTTCCATGTGAGCGATGGGGATTTCCAGAACCTGCCCGGCGCGGCAGGCGTTGCTGAAAACGGTCTTAGTGTTTTCGACGCGCACGTAAACGGGCCGGCAGATAAAGTGGAGCCCGCGGTTGACCAGCATGGCTCCGGGCAGCAGACCCGCCTCCAGCAGAATCTGGAATCCGTTGCAGATGCCCATTACGATGCCGCCCGACGCTGCAAATTTTCGGATGGAGGTGAGAATCGGCGCAAAGCGGGCGATTGCTCCGGTGCGCAGATAGTCGCCATAAGCAAAACCGCCCGGAAGAATGACAACGTCGGAGCCCTCGAGGTCCGTCGATGCATGCCAAAGAAAAGCGGCCTCCTGTCCGAGGGCATTTTGGACGGCGCAGAAGGCGTCATGATCACAGTTGCTGCCGGGGAAAACGACGACTCCGAATTTCATGGATGCTCGGCTATGCTGGGGTGACTAACAAACTATTATATCACGGCGATCACCGGACATCTCCACTAGCGGCGACCTCGATTCAGAGAAGATCGGCTCTTTCTCCAGATGCCCGAATCGCTCCGCGTCCATCCATACGATTCCACTCGACCGGGGGTACAAAAGGTGGGACACGATGTGAATATGCTAAACCGGCCCGAAATCGTTTTGACGAAAAAATCGTTCACTGCCATATTAGGAGGAAGCGGCTGCGGGGTATGCACGCTGCGGAACGTAAAATGGCGTGGTCGATCCGCCGGCGAGTGGCGAACTGAGCTTCGAATCGCCGGCCGATTGCGGAATTGCTTCGATTCAGATCTCATGGTATCTCTCCGCCACATCTTATATGCTCCCAACCAGCTCACGCTGCTGCGTCTCGTCTTCATTGCGCCTGTCATTCTGCTGATCCTTTACGGACACTTCCGATCGGCTTTCATATTGGTCCTCATCGCCGGGCTGACGGACGGGCTGGATGGGTTGCTGGCGCGGAAGCTCGGACAGCAGACCACGCTGGGAGGCTATCTCGATCCGATCGCCGACAAACTTCTGCTGACTTCCTCGTTTGTGGCGCTGGGCGTCTCCCGGCAGATTCCGCTCTGGCTGGTCATCCTGGTGCTGAGCCGGGACGTTATCATCCTGGCCACCGTCCCGGTAATGATTCTGACCACTCCGCTGCGCAGCTTTCCACCCAGCCTCTACGGCAAAGCAAATACGGCCGCTCAGATCGGCACGGTGCTCTTAACCTTGCTGTCGCTGGCGCATCCGACGGAGGCGCTCCGCCGGCTGGCGCTCTCGGGCGTCTACTGCACCGCCGCGTTTACGGTACTCTCTGGATTGCACTATGCGGTGACGACAGCGGCCCGGCTGCGCAACCAGTGACGCGGGTCAAGCCGGTACGTTCCTCTCGGTTCCGACTGGCGTTTCGCAATAGTTAGACGTGGGAACGCCCTAAATTCTCATCGAGCTTCAGAAGGTTGGGACTCAGCGCAGTGGAAGTATTTCTTCTTCGCGGGTCAGGTTCGCAGCGTAGGAGATCGCGGCGCGAACGTCTTCGAGCGTTAAGGGCGGATAGTCTTTAACAATCTCTTCGGGAGAAAGACCGTCCGCAAGATTATCCAGGACAACGGAGATCATGATTCGGGTCCCATGAATGCACGGCTTTCCGTGACACACATCGGAACGAACGCTGATCCGCTCGTGCCAATCCTGCATCTGGGTGTCCCTCCCCTATGAGCCTAACATATCTCATCGTGTAATGAAGCCACGGCACATTTGTTGTGCCGTGGGTTTGTCGGTGCATAATTACTTGACCAGAATTTCTCTGTGCCTCTGTGGCCATTCTTGCACCGTCCAACCCTGGGTAATTTCCCTCACCTAATTGGTTGAAATGAGCCTCCCTGGGTCATATCCCCGCCCGCGCCAACATTGCGTCCCATCGTAACCAGCGCCAAAGACGTGAGTTCTCATTTCTGTGCCTATCCGCAACGAGGGCAAACAAATTGCAGCAATCGTAATTCAATAGCTCGTGACTTTCCTCACGCGATGGCTGTGCTGGGCGGGTGGTAGGCATCGTGGCAAAGGCAGGTTATGCCGCAACAGACCAAACGTCTCGCGATCGTTTTCTTACTTCTGGGCGCAACGTTGATCGTGGCCCGCCACTATTTGGTCCCCAAGACCTTCGGCGCTTTGGGGCACTATCGCGCCGCCTCCATCGACGAAAACGCCGCGCGTCCGTTGCAATATGCCGGGCACGAAGAGTGCGCCACGTGTCACCCCGATAAGGTTGAAATGCACGACAAGGCCCGGCACAAGACTGTGGCGTGCGAAGTATGCCATGGCGCGGCCGCCGCGCACATCGAGAACCCCACGGAGCACAAGCCTCCCGCCCCGCGCGACCGCGGTTATTGCCCTCTCTGCCACGGATACGATCCGGCCCGGCCCACCGGCTTTCCGCAGATCGACCCGGTCAGCCACAATCCGGTGAAACCGTGCATCGGCTGCCACAACCCGCATGCTCCGGAGGCTCCGCGGACACCTCAGGAATGCTCCGCCTGCCACGGCGAAATCGCCCGGACCAAAGGTTTCTCCAAACACGGAGCGGTCGCCTGCACCGAATGCCACCAGGTGGAGGAAAAGCACAAAGTGACGCCGTTGCTCAGCACTCCCACCAAGCCGCAAAACCGCGACTTCTGCGGACGCTGCCACTCGCAGGAGTCGAAGGCCCCGCCGGAGATCGTGCGCGTGGACTTTTCCACTCACAACCCGCGCTACGTTTGCTGGCAATGCCACTACTCTCATTATCCGGAGGCCCAATGAGCGCGGAAGTGAATTTTCACGATGTCTTTCCGAGCCGCGAACACAACGGAGCGGGCCCGCCAGACGCCGACGTTTCTCCCGACCGGCGCGAGTTTCTTAAGCAGTGCCTGATGGCCTCGCCGCTGCTGCTCGGAATCGTTTGCGTCACGGAAGGCGAAGCGTCCGAGGAGAACGGAAACGGCTATAAGGCGCAAGACCATTTTTACGGCATGGGCATCGACGTGAAAAAGTGCATCGGATGCGGACGCTGCGCCGACGCTTGTAAGACAGAAAACAACGTACCCCGCGAGCCGTTCTATTTCCGCACCTGGGTCGAGCGCTACGTGATTACCATAGACAGAGAGACCGTCGTCAGCAGTCCCAACGGCGGCATCAATGGTTTTCAATCTGCTGGAAGCGAAAAAGGAATCATGCGCACCTTTTTTGTTCCCAAGTTGTGCAATCACTGCGCCAATCCGCCGTGCGTGCAGGTTTGTCCCGTGGGAGCCACCTTCGTCAGTCCCGACGGCGTCGTGCTGGTCGATAAGGACTATTGCATTGGCTGCCGCTACTGCATCCAGGCCTGTCCCTATGGCGCGCGCTTCCTGAATCCCCTGACCAAAACCGCGGAGAAGTGCACCTTCTGTTACCATCGCGTGACCAAGGGCAAAGTGCCCGCCTGCGTCGAGGTCTGTCCCACCGGCGCGCGTATCTTTGGAGATGTGAAGGCCCGCAGCAGCCCCCTGGCCCGCTTCCAGCGCTTCAACGAAGTTCAGGTCCTCAAGCCTCATCTGAACACGGAACCCAAAGTCTATTACGCCAATCTCGATGGGGAGGTGCGCTAGCCGTGGACGGACTCACCCAGCAGTTAACATCCGTTTTGCAACAGGTCACCGGATACATCTATCCCAATGAAGTCGAGCTGCAATGGAGCATCTTGATCGTGGTGTACCCGTACATCACCGGCCTGGTCGCCGGAGCGTTCATCCTGGCCTCGCTCGAGCGCGTCTTCAAGGTGAAGGAGGTGGAGCCAACCTACCGGCTGGCTCTGCTGACCGCTCTGGCGTTCCTGCTGATCGCGCCGCTCCCGCTCCAGCTTCATCTCGGCCATCCCGAGCGCGCCTATGAAATCCTGATCACTCCCAACGTGCACTCCGCCATGGCCATGTTCGGCTTTGTTTATGCGTGGTACCTGACGGTGGTGCTGCTGCTCGAAATATGGTTCGACTACCGCAAGGACTTGGTCCTGTGGGCGCGTAAAGAAAAAGGCCTCCGCAAATGGATTCACCTGGCGCTGACTCTCGGCTCCACCGACATCTCCGAAAAGGCCGTGGAGTTCGACCGCAAGGCAGTCCGCTTCATCACGCTGCTCGGAATCCCCTCGGCGTTTCTGCTGCACGGCTACGTCGGGTTCCTCTTCGGTTCGATCAAAGCCAACCCCTGGTGGAGCAGCGTGCTGATCCCCGTGGTATTCCTGTTCTCCGCCATCGTTTCCGGAATCGGCATGGTGCTGATCCTTTATCTGCTGACGGGAATTGTCCGCCGCAGCGTCGAAATGACCTGCCTGGATAAGCTCGCCTCTTTCCTTTTTTACGCCCTGATCGTCGACTTTTCGCTCGAAGTCCTCGACTTTATACACCGCCTCTATGAGGCCGAGGAGTCCATCAAGATCCTGGGCCAAATGATCGCCAGCCGTCTGTTCATCAGTTTGGTAATCCTGCAAGCACTGCTCGGAACGGTGATTCCGCTGATCCTGCTGGCCCTCATCAGCCCGGCCTTCGGTTCCCGTGCACTCATGCGGTTTCCCGAGGAACTGCGCCGGATAACCTATCTGGCCTGCGCCGTCCTGATCCAGGTCGGCATTTTCAGCACCCGCTGGAACGTGGTGATCGGCGGCCAACTTTTTTCAAAGAGCCTCCGCGGATTGACGGTCTATAAGCTGGAATTGCTGGGTTCGGAAGGTCTGTTCACCTCGATCATTCTTCTCATTGTTCCCTTCTTATTGCTGTATGTCTTCATAAAAATCCTGCCTCCCTGGAAGGAGTCCGCCGCAACCCTCGTTCCGGAAACAGCCGCCGGGGAATGACAACGCAGTGACGAGTGACCAGTGACGGGCAAGCCTCGCAGCCCCGTGCGGAGCCGCTATGCACAATACTTTCTTCAATTGATTGAAGGGTGGTGTTGAGCAGTGTGGAGCGGTATGGTGTGAATCAGCGGGACCAGCCGGCGGGCAGGCCCTTTTTGCGCAGCTCTTCTTCGAGGTCCGAGATGGCTTGCTCGGCCTTCACGATGGCTGCCTTCTGCTGCTCGATCTCTTGGGTTCGCTGGTTGATCTGGGTCCGGAAGGTCTGTTCCCGCAGCGCCACGTTGGGATCGGAATAGAACTGCGTCTGCATCAGGTTTAATTCCCGCTGCAAAACGTCGAGCCTCTTTTGCTCATAGGCGAGATTCTCGCGGAGCTTGGCGAACCTCGCGCGGTAGTCTTTTTCGAGATCCGCCTTTTTCTTGGCGTCATCCTCGGCGGGCTTTTCCTCTTCCTTGCCGGCGGCGGGCTTGGCGGGCGCGCCCTCTTTGGCCTCTTTGGTTTCTTTCGCCGGAGCTCCTGCCGGTTTCCCTGGGGCTACCTTCGCCGGAGTGGGAGGCGGAGCCGGGGTGCTCGGCGGTAGCGAATTCACATCATCGTTGGTGAAGACTTTGGCGCTTTTGCCTTCGCGCGCTGTCCGGGCGCGTTCCCGCCGTGCCAGATCGGCTATCGACTGACCGAATACTGTTCCTTGGAAAACAATTCCAGCGAGGCACGTCCACAGGGCCGCACACAGCATCCAGCGCGTTTTTGAGTGCCGATTCAAGGCAAGCCCCTCCACTGGACTTATTCTAGTTCTCGCCGCCGGGCAAAAGCAAGCGAATGGATGAGGGGGAGATTACAAGATCGGTACATCGGCAAAATCCGAAAAACCCACGGAATCGGATTCTGCGCGGATCGGCCGGAAAAGTCGGGGAATCCCAATCACCAATTCCCGTGGTGGGTCAGTTTTGAAAATTGGGGTACGCCGATAGGTTCTAGAGCTTTTTCGGGGTTGGTGTATAGCTCACGGAAAGAACGCAGAAGTGCAGATCCCTCACTTCGTTCGGGATGACACCGTATGTGAGCTATACAGTAACCCTGAAAATGCCCTAGAGATGTTTTCGCATGAACACGCAAGCCATTCTTTTGCCGCTTTTTAGTTTGTGCTCTCCAGCTCCCAACTCTTTGAAGTCGTTCGCATGGTAGAATGCAACTGCAGCTAAAGACGCGTCTACATCGATTTCTTCTGCTCCATGCTGTCGAGCCGCGCTTTCAGCGGCGGTAAAGAGAGCCGTCCCAACTCCACTCCTGCTGACATCACCGCGAACATAAACTGCCGTGCGATGCTTGCCGTCTTCGAATCGATAGGAAGAGAATCCGAGAATTCGCTCATCCTTGCCCGGCTCGCGCTCGACGGCGACGAAGAAAAGCTCACCTTTTTCCATCGCGCGTATGTAGGTCTCACCGGTTCGAGGAGCGCCCCAATCGTTAATGATTTCGGGGTCGTAAGCCTTTGCTCCGAGTGATCGAATTGAAGCCATGTGCGCTTCAGCGATGCCGTCACTATCGGATTTTACGGCAGGACGAACTGCAAACTGTTTGACAGACATTGTGTCCCACAGTCTATCGCGGCTAGACCACTTTCAGGGTTGGTATATAGAGACGGCGGCAGATTCCAATGCCAAACGATCTGTCGCCCCTCCGGGGCTTGGGTGTCTAATTCCTGCCGGTCCCACGGCTTGCGCCGTGGGCTATTATCTACCGCCCCTCCGGGGCTGAACAGAATCGCTATACAGCAACTCTGAAAATGGGCTAGATCTCTAAATTCAAACTGACCCGATTCCCAAATCGCAAACCATACCCAAAACCCAAATTCAAAAGCGCCTGCCAAAATAGCTTGGGATTTGGAAATTGTTTGGAGCTTAGGATTTAGTACTTGGGATTTGGGATTTGCTTCCGGCTCGTCCGGATTAGGTTTTGAGACTTGCTTGTCACAGGATGCGGCCCAGGTACCACTTCAGTAACGCGTTTCCCCAAATCGCCGCCGCCAGGGCCGCTACGCCCAGGAAGCTCCCGAACGGAATTTCGTAGGCTCTCCAGTCCTTGCGGAAAATCAGGATCAGCCCTCCGCCGATCAATGCGCCGGCGATGGAGGCGAACCAGATCGTCAGCAACACGAGTTTCGGTCCCAGGAAGAATCCGGCCATGGCCATCATCTTGACGTCGCCCAGTCCCATTCCTTCCTTGTGGCGCAGACGGAAGTACAGCTCGCCCAGAACGTAGAGCAACCCGCCTCCGGCCACCGCTCCCAGCAGCGCGTCGAAGAGCGATGCCGCCCGCCAGGGAATCTCCGCGAAGCCGGCCACGCCCGCCAGCAACCCTCCCGCGCCATCGCCGACCGGAACCAGTTGCGAGAATACCAGCCCGAACGCCATGCCGGGAAACGTGACACGGTCGGGAAGCAAGCGCGTCTGCCAGTCAGTCATCACTAGCACAATCATCAGCGCGCCGAACACCGCGAACTTGGCGAACTCCGCGGTGATGCCAAAGATCGAAAACAGGTAGGCGAAGACCAGGCCCGTCGCCAGCTCCACGCAGAAGTAGACCGGTGAAATGCGCGTGCGGCAATGGCGGCACTTGCCCCCCAGCAACACGTAGCTCAGCAGCGGTATGTTGTCGTAGGCGGCCACCGGTTTATTGCATTTCGGACAATGCGAGCGCGGCGTGACGACCGATTCCCCGCGCGGCAGGCGGTAGATGCACACGTTCAGAAAACTGCCGATGACAAGTCCGAACAGGAAGACCACAAAGATCAGCAACCACAGAGGCGCCGGCATCATTCTGTTTTCCTCCCTGGCGCGCCGGAGGAACGGCGGCCGCGGGTTCCGGAGCGGGAGGCTTGGCTATCTCGCCGCTCCTGCCCGCTCTCTTGCAATATCTTCTCGTACACCGCGATTGTCTTCGTAACCATAACATCCGTTGTCGCGTTTTCCAGAACGAACCGCTTGGCATTCCGGCCGAGTTCGCGTCGCAGCAAGTCCGAATTGAGCAGCGACTTCGCCGCTGCCGCGAGTTCTCCGCCGAGGTTCTCTCCCACCAGGAGTCCGGTTCGCCGGTCTTCGACAATCTCCGGTATTCCTCCCACGCGGCTTGCGACGACCGGCAGGCCGTGCGCCATCGCGAGCAGGATCGCCGAGCCTAGCCCCTCGGAGCGGCTCAGATATAAGAATACGTCGAGCGAGTCCAGAAAACCTCTCAACTCTTCTCCCGTCTCGCCTCCCATGCCAACCGAGAGCGGAAGGATTCGAAAGCGGTCTTCCATGCCCAGTTGTTTCGCATAGTCCACGAGCGATGCGATCGCGTCCTTTTGGCCATGTTCAATTTCAGGGTGGCCGATCCATAGGCGAACGTTGCGCGGAAGCTTCGCGAGCATCTCGATCTCCTGGCTCAGGAGCTTTTCCGGGGCGAGGCTCGTCAGCGTTCCGATCAGCGGAGTCCCTTCATCCAGTCCCCAACGAAGGCGAAACTCGCTACGCACAGCGGGCTTCGCGAGAGGCGGCGGCGCCACGCCGTCAAAGACGATATGAATCTTACTCTCGGGGACCTTCGCTTTCATCAACTGCCGCCGGACGTAATCCGACACCGCAATATAGGCCCAAGCCGCGGCGTACTTCCGCCCGCCGAAGCGTCCCACGGGAAAGCCGACCCGGCGCGACACCACCAGCAACGGCCCGGAGCGCTTTCCTCTCACGCTGCCCGCCAGCCACCCCAGCGAATGCGCGTGTGCGTCGTGCGCATGGAGGATGTCATACCCGCCCGCGGTGTCTTTTCCCGGGCCTCCCGCGATCTTGCGCAGCGCCAGAACATTTGCAACCGAAGTCCCCGGCGAGCGCAACGCGACCACATCATAACCGCTCCGGCGCATCACGGCAGCAAGCGGCGAACTTTCCGGCGCCACTAGCAACTGTTCGTGACCGCGCTCGCGCAATCCGTGCATCAACCAAAAGACCTGCTGCTGCCCGCCCCGCCAGCCCGTCCCGGTATCGAGATGCAGTATTTTCATAATCACAGGGAACAGGGAAGAGGGAAAAGGGAACAGTCAAAGAAAACAGCTTCTCGCCGTATTTCTTCCCATTTACTGGCGTCATCTGCCCGTTTCATAGTCGCTCGTTTTTCTGTTCCCTGTTCCCTGTAACCGGTTCCCTTCTTCCCATCCGCCACAGCTTGGCATATTTCCGGAACACGTAGCAGCCGGCCATGACGGCAATCACGAAGCCCTCGAAGCCGTCGCGGAACCCCTGACGAAATACATAGGTCTCTATGAACTTCCAGGGCGGTCCCAGAAGCATCCAGGCAAGCGTTGAAAGCGCGCCTGTGCGGCGGCCGAGCTCGAACTCTTCTTGCGCCCCCAGCGTGGTGTAGCGGTCGAGCGTGCGGAGGTGTTCATCCAGGGAGTCGCAAGTATAGTGCTCCAGGTCTCCGGCGAGCCTGCCTGTCGGCCCCTCAACCTCTACGCGCTCGTGCACGTAATCGCCCACCCAGCTTCCGCGCCTCCGGTCGTAGAGACGCAGTTTCCAATCGGGATACCAGCCGGAGTGGCGAATCCATCGGCCCAGATAGCGCGCCGCGCGAGCCATCCGGAATCCGGCCGCCTCGCCCGGCCCCTCGCGCTTGACGCGGCGGAGCGATTCCGCCAGCTCGGGGCTTAACGCTTCGTCGGCGTCCAGGCTCAATACCCAATCGTATTTCGCCTGCGAGGCCGCGAAGTTTTTCTGGCGGGCATAACCCTCCCACGGATGCGAAAGCACCCGCGCGCCTCGCCGCTCCGCGATCTCGACGGTTCGGTCCGTGCTGCCGCAATCGACGACCAGCACTTCGTCGGCAACAGGCGAGCTCCCCGACAACGATTCGAGCGCGCGCGCCAGGCGCCGCTCCTCGTTCAGCGTAATAATTACGGCCGAAATCTCCAGCATCCATCACCCGCTGAAAACGAGTTCGAAGGCGCTAATCGAGTGCCGTTGGAGCAGTCGAGCCAGCTCGGCGTCGGAAATGCGCCGGCGCGGCCGAATTTCTTTTCGCTTGCGCCACATGCGGACGAGTCCGCCCGCGGCGGACGCCTGCGCCCGTAGTACGGCGAAAATCACGGTCCCTATGGGTCCCTGGCGCGAGGCACGTCCCATGTCGCCTTGCCGGGAAGCCAGCGCCAAAACCGAATACAAGTAGCGAACCGCCGAATAGAAAGGCAGAAGGGCGAGCTGCCGTCCCGGAAGCAGTTTGATCGCCAGCCAAATCCGGTTGCGCTCCACCAGAAAAATTTTCCGCGCGGCATACTCTCCCCAGGTGGCGGAATGATGATGGAATGCGCGGGCCGTGGGGATATAAAGGCAGTTCCAGCCGAAAAGTCTGGCGCGCAGGCCGAACTCGCCATCGTCGCAATAAGCAAAAAAATCTTCGTCAAAACAACCAATCTCGGCAAACACCTCGCGGCGATAGATGGCGGCGGCTCCGTCGGGCCAGAGCGCTTCTTCGACTTGGTCGTACTGGCCGCGATCTTCTTCCCGGTGTCCGCGGCCGTAGATTTGCCCGTCCGGATAGAACACCTGTCCCACTTTGTCGATACGCCGGGGGTCGTGCGCCAGGAGGATCTTGCCGGCGCACATTCCGACGCGCGCGTCGCCGGCAAAACCGCCCTGGATCTCCTCCAGCCAATGCGGGTCCAGGTGCACGTCGTTATTCACCAGGGCGATAAATTGTCCCTGGGCGTTTTGCAATCCCTGGTTGACGGCGCGTGCGAAGCCAACGTTTTCCGGGTTACGAACCACTTTCACGGAAGGCAGAGAACACTCCTTCAGGCAATCGAGCGAGCCGTCGGTGGAACCGTTGTCCACCAGAATCAATTCAAAGTCGCCAACCGTCTGTTGCTCCAGCGAGCGGAGGCACTGCTCCAGGAGGTTCCGACGATTCCAATTGACAACGATAAACGACGTTTGCACCGGGTACGGTTTCCGCGGGACGGACAAAAAAGTTCTCCTCTTCAACCCGATAGAACGCAGAGCACACGGAACCTTCTCTGCTCTGTATTACAAAAATGTAGATTCTTGATTTTTAAGCAAGAATTTCTACCGCAGAGTACGCAAAGAACGCAGAGGAGTTTTGTTGCTTTTTTAGCCTTCATTTTCTCTGTGTTCTCTGCGGCCTCTGCGGTGAATCTTTTTTGCGGCTCCGCCGCGCTGTGCTCTCCGTGTGCTCTGTGGTAAAAAGGCTCATCCGACCTAACGAAGAGACTGCCGGGCGTCTTCTAACTTTTGCGTCTGTTCGGGTAGAAGACGGCAGTTCGCAGGCACCCGGCTGGCGAGAAGCGCTTCGTTCTTCTTCCCCAAATCCGACAGCGTAAGCATTAAGTTCCATCTCGAATCGAAGCGGCATGGCTCCAATTCAAGAGCCCGGCGAAACGATTGGATCCCCTCGTCCGTTTGTCCCTGGCGGAGATAGGCCGCTCCCATATTATTCCTAACCAATGGTTTCTCGCCACCCAGACGCAACGCCTGGCGGTAGTGATCCAGAGCGGCTTGCGGATCGCCTTGGTTGAGCAATAAGATTCCCAGGTTGGTGTGGCCTATGGAACTGGCGGGATCGAGCTCCAAGCCGCGCTCGTACAACTGGCGTGCGCGGCCGGAATCCTCCGATGCGTAAGCTTGGCCGAGGTGGAAATAACCGCGCGCCTTGCGGGGAGACTTTTCCACCACGTCCGCCCACAACGATTTTTCGTCGTGCCACGCGCGATTGCGGACGATGGTTCCACCGAACAGCGCTCCCAGCAATACAACCAAAGTTGGGACAAGAAACGATCCTGGCAGGCGCTCCAACAGGAATGCGGCAGCGATGACGAGACACAACAGCGGGAAATAGTTGCGGTGCTCGAAGCTGAGGTCGGCGGCCGGAACGACGCTCGAACTGGGCGCCAACAGCACAAAGAATCCCAACGCCCACAGCGCCGGTTGGTTTTTCTTCCACACCATCCATGCCAGCCCGCACAGCAGCAATGCGAGCAGCAGCAGGGCCGGAAGCGTTGAGGCCGGAGACAATAGACCGCGAGATAGCGCGACGTCGCGGTCCAGGTTCAAACCGGCGGGAAAAAGTAACAATCGCAAGTAGATCCATACGACCCGGCTTTGCGTCAGAGCGTAGGAAACCGCGGAAATTCGATTCATGCCGAATCCGATGGTGGGATCGGGGGTCCTGTGCAGCGAGTAGAAGAGACGCGCCACGAACAGCGCCGTCATCCCCAGCATGGCTGCATAATATCCCCAGCGGATGTGACGCTTCCGCACCAGATCGAAGAGCAGCAGGAAGACCGGCAGTGCCATGGTTTCCTCTTTTGCCAGCAGGGAAAACCCGAAGGCCGCCACACTCCAGTAGTATCGCTCCCGAAGAAACAGAAGCAGGCTCAGCAGCGCAAAAAAAGCCGCCAGCAACGTCGCGCGCTGATACACATAGTTCACCGCTTCCGTCTGCAGCGGATGGATGGCAAACAACGCGGCTGCCAGCAAGGCCCCAGGCGCGCGCAGCACACGCCGCGCGATCAGCAGAACGACGGCGGCGTTGCCGGCGTGCAACAGCAGATTCACCCAGTGAAATCCCTCGGGCGAAGCGCCGCCGGCCAGATAGTTCCAGTGGAAGGTGAGAAAGGTCAGCGGACGCGTCTGCATTAATCGGAAGATTCCCCAGCCGAACCCCGGACCTATGATGTAGGAGTCGAGGAAAATTCCCTCGTCGTCAAAGTGAAAGCCGCCGCCGAGCGAATTCCAATAGGCCCCCAAAACCAGCAGCGCGAGGGCCGCCATCTGCGCCGGCACGGTCGTAAACCAGGGGGAACTCGGGACAATGATTGGCTTGGGGATTGGCTTGGGACGGTTCCGGAGCCGTTTCTTTTCCCTGCTCATCGTTTAAGACTAACATCGGGCGGCAAAGGGCGGGAGAGCAAGTTGCAAGAGCTGACGCCCGTCCGTCGGCAACAAAAGCTGACTGGATTCGTCGCTCCCTGCGCTATAATTTTTCAACCCGGAGATTCATTCGCGGTAATTCGTGATCCGTTTTGGCCGGCATATACGCCGCGGCGTGGACCGCGAACCGTACGCCTGTATGTGCCGAAGTCGAGGTGATGTGATGAGGAAAGTCTTGGCGATCGCCGCGCTGGCTTGGATCGTTTCCTCGCCGCTCCGTCTCGGAGCCGTCACGCCGGAGCAGCCCGAATTCCGCAAGCTCGCCGAAGATGTCTATGTTTACATCGGCAAGCTGAATGACGCCAATGCCATGGTTGTGGTGACCTCGCAGGGAGTGGTCGTGGTGGACACCGGGAACAATCAGCCCGAGACGCGCAACATCCTGAAGCATATTCAGGCCATTACGAAGCAGCCGGTTCGCTACGTCGTTATCACGCAGAACCACGGGGATCACATCGGCGGAACGCCGCTGTTCTCGCCGCCTGCAACCGTCATCCTGCATGAGCGCGTGGCCAAGGAGTGGGCCAAGTGGAAGCCGCGTCAGATCAACGTCTGGCGCAAGAGCTTCCCGGAGCGGACGGAAGCTCTCAAAGACTTCAATCCCCTGGACAATGTGATGACGTTCACCGATCACATGACGCTTCGCTTGGGAGGCAAAGTTATCGAGCTGATCTACGTGGACGACCCGTACAATCCTGGCGACGTAGCCGTCTGGCTGCCCCAGAGCCGCGTGCTTCACGGATCCATGGCCGCCTACAAGGAGCGCCATCCGGACATTCGTCCCGATTACAGCCACGGCACCACCTGGGGAATGCTGAAGCAACTGGAAGCGTACATTCCGCTGCAACCCAAGTTTGTTGTCCCCGCGCATGGACCCGTCGGCGACACGAAGGACCTTCAGGCCATGGTGGATTACCTCCTGATCGCGCGCCAGCGTGTGCGCGGCATGATGGATCAAGGCAAGTCCCTGGAGACCATTCGAAAAGAGTTCCACATGAACGAGTACAAGGACTGGGACCGCACTATCCATCTTCCGGTGATGGCGGCTGCCATCTACCGCGAGTTGCGAGGCGAAGCCCCTGAGATCATTCCCGTCACGGAAAAATCGTTCCGGGGCAAGATTACGAAGACCGTCGAGGATGGCCGCTATCTGACGATCGCGACGGACAGCGGCGAGGAGCTGGCTCTGCGAACCGCTAACGGCGGC
>Ga0080064_1004517_pt1 | contig 17677 bp, 13 predicted proteins | sample Subgrocontami54m_FD_69260 | JGI IMG/M metagenome (GOLD analysis project Ga0080064, IMG submission 69260) | Subsurface groundwater microbial communities from S. Glens Falls, New York, USA - GMW46 contaminated, 5.4 m (SPADES assembly) (version 2) ...
ACATCGACGCGGGTCGAATCTTCGTGGGCTGCGAGGGCGGCGAGGCGACGCTTCCGAACGTTGTGAAGGTCGCCGGCTCGGGCTCCGTCGTCTATTCCTCCGACTTCCCGCATGAGGTCAATAACGCCTATTGCAAGGAAGAGATCGGCGAGATCCGCGAGCACGATGAGCTGACCGAGGCGGATAAGGAGGCGATCCTGCACGGCAACGCCGAGCGCTTCTACGGCAGCAGCCGGTAGCGTGGGGCGGGATCGCAGGATGGGACAGGTGAGCGGCGGGACAATCCGCGGGATGATCGGACTGCTCCTGGCGCTCGCGGTCGTGGCCTGTGGGCCAGGAGGCTCGGACGAATCCGCAAGGCTCATCCGGCAGCGTGCCGGGGCTTGCCGAACTCTACCAGTTGCTCAACAGCGATCTCGCCTACTACGACGAGCACGCCACGCGGCAGCCCTGGCTGGCTACCGCGGTGCCGAGTGTGGACAACGATCTCTGGCGCGTCTTCCCGGACGGTACGATGGCAACGACCTGGCAGCTCAAGCCGGGCATCACCTGGCAGGACGGGACGCCGCTCACGTCGGATGATCTCGCCTTCACGCTCGCGGTCTATCAGAACCGCGACCTCGGCCTCTCCCCCGTCCGCGGCCTGGCGCTCGTCGCCCGGGTGGAGACCCCGGACGCGCAGACCATCGTCCTGCACTGGAGCCAGCCGTTCATCAGCGCCGACGGGGTGTTTGCCGCGGGCGTCGCGGGTCTGCCCTCGGCCATGTGGGTCCTCCCGCGCCATCTCCTCGAGCAACCGCTCCAGCAAGATCCCGCCAGCTTCCTGGGCCTACCGTACTGGCGTGAGGGCTTCGTGGGCGCCGGCCCCTTCAAGATGCAGGCGTGGATCGAAGGCACGGCAATCACCCTGGTGGCCAATGACCGCTATGTCCTCGGCCGGCCCCAGATCGACCGGATCGACCTGCGCCTGTTCACGGACCGGGGAGCGCTCATGGCGGGCCTCCTCTCTGGCGAGGTGCAGTTGCCCATCGGGCGGGGGCTCTTCACCGAGGATGTGCTCCAGATCCAGCAGGCCTCCCAAGAGGTCAAGGTTCAGCTCGGTGGACCGCTCGGGCTGCCCCTTCCGGTCTATCCCGAGCTGAACAACCCGGATCCCTCGATCATCGCCAACGTCCAGTTTCGCCGCGCGCTCCTCATGGCCATCGACCGGCAGGAGCTGACCGACACGATCAATGCCGGGCTGGGGCCGGTGGCCCACTCGTGGGTCCCGCCCGATCAGGCCGAGGGCCAGGCGGTCGACGGTCAACTCGTCCGCTACCCGTATGACCCCCGCGCGGCAACCCAGTTGCTCACGGAGCTGGGCTACGCGAAAGGGGGCGATGGCGCCTTCCGGGATCGGGGCGGGGCCCTCCTCACGGTCCCGATTGCCACGCATTCCCAGAACTCCATCCATGCGCCGACGACGCTAGCGGTGGCGCGGACCTGGAAGGAGCTGGGTTTGGATGCCGTGCCAGACGTCCGCGGGCCGGAAGCGGCCTTTGATTTGCAGTGGCGGGCCACTTACCCGGGGTTCTTTCTCCTGAGTCGTGGAATGGCGGTCGATCGTCCGGATACCTACTTCGCGCAGAAAGCCATTCCGACCGCGGACAATGGCTATCAAGGGGCAAACGCCGCGCACTATGGATCCGGGGAACTGGACGGCCTGATCCAACGCTACATCACGACCGTCCCGTTTGCCGAGCGGACGGTGGCGCTGGGGGGGATCGTGCACGCGCAAAGCGACCAGGTGATGTTGCTCCCCCTATTCTTCCAAGGGTCAGCCTTTGTGCTGGGCAGTCCCCGGCTCCAGAACGTGCTCGCCGGGCAGGTGTGGAACGCCCACCGGTGGGATCTGTCGTGACGCACCTGGGGCGCCGCAGCACGGAAGGGGCGGTGCGCGGTCCGTTCGATGGTCAGCCGGCTTTTGGCCGGCTGCGATCCGAGGCGGGACATCGTCACTCACCGGGCACGATTCGGTCGTCGTGGGCTATCAATATCGTGCCCGCACGGCCTGGAGAGGCGCACGGGTCGAGGGGCTAGCAGGACAACTTTGTGGGCAGCAGCAACTCGATTCGAGGCGCGGCTGGCGATCGATTATTTCGATTACGACGATCCCACGATCGTCGTGGACCCGCCGTTCACTCCTCGACCGGTGAGCAGCTTCCTGCCAACTTACTGAGCCGGCAGCCCAGCACCTTGCCAAAGAGCAGCCACATCATGGGCGCCAGGTGGCCATCGTCGCACCTCACGACGCCGTCACAGTGGGGGCCCATTAGCCCGAAATGCCTTGACCATGGCGTCTCCCGATCCATAGTCTATGGAGCGCAGCCAGGGCACGCGAGTTGCAAGGGCTGCGGGCGATCCTACCAGGGAGAGGCTCCCACACCTACATAGGCCAGGATCTCGGTTGGAGAGATTGAGGCCCCCGCCGACCATCGGAGGTCGGCCCGATTCCCCTCCGCTTGCCGATTCGCTGCTGCTGGCAACGCCTCGGGCGTGCGGAACCGGGGCAGCGATTCCGAGCCGGCCCTTCTTCTCACGTTCCCCTCGCCTCACGTCTCTCCACCATCGTCAGCTCTTCCCCCTTTCTGTGCGCTCTCCCCCGTGGAGATTCTCTGGTCGATCGCTGTGGGATCCCCTGAATGAGCTGGAGATGCATTGAAGCGGTCGAAACTGTTCCGGTTTGGGACCAGCGTGGCGCTTGCGGGCACACTCCTTGGCAGCCCACTGATGCCCCAACAAGCCGTGGCTGCCAGTCAGGAGCGCACCCCAGACCCGGCTCCTGACGCGCACATCTGGGGAACCGAGGGGGAGGGCCTGCTGGTTCGGGACGGCCCGGGAGGCGAGTTCACGCCGCTGAGCCGGCTGCCGGAGGGGACACGGCTCCGAGTTCTTGGTGGGCCCCGCTTCGATCGCGACGGACGTGCCTGGTTCCAGATCGTCGGGCCCGACCAGATCACCGGCTGGTGTGCCGGCGAGTTCATCGCGCGGTACGGTGGGCCCGCCTCATCCGTCGTGGTTCAGGCATCGCGCCCGGCCCCTCCGGCATCAACCCAGCGGATCATTCCCGCGCGGGTGAGCGCCTACACGTACCAGGTTCCCGGGAACGGAGCGCACGGTACGATCACGCGCTCCGGCACCGAGGCCCGCTGGGGTACCGTGGCGGTGGACCCGCTGGTCATCCCGCTCGGCTCCCGCCTCCGGGTCGAGGGGTATGACGACACCTTCATCGCCGAGGACACCGGCGGCGCCGTATTTGGAAACCGCATCGAGATCTTCTTCACGGACGAGGCGTCCGCCATCCAGTTCGGGGTCCGCTATCTGCAGGTGGCCGTGCTCGACGATGTGCCCGCGCGGACCGACGTTCCAACTCGCGCCCTACCGTAAACCTCGTTGGTCAAACGACACGTGGGCTAGCCCCGAACGTCCCACAAGTGCGCGTTCCAGGCTTGCGTCGCGCCCTGGCCGGCCGCTCCGATGTTGACCAGGCGGTTGCTGAGTAGCGTCGGGCTCACGTTGTAGTAGATCCCCAGGATGAGCACCTCGTTCGAGATGTGGCGGACGATCTCGCCCATGATCTGGACGCGCTCCGGCTTCGGGATCGTCATGAAGTAACGGTCCACCAGCGCGTCCCACTCGGGATTCATGTAGCGGGTCCGATTGCCCGTCACGCGGAAGCTGTTCTCGGGCAGCGCGGTGTAACGGCTGTGGAAGCTCCGCAGCCCGCGCACGTCCTGCGGCTGGCGGACCAGCTCGAAGGCCGGAAACGTCGCGCGGTACTCGAGGTCGGCGGCGCGTTGGCGGGGGATGAGGACCGTCTCGGTGCCGATCCCTGCCTGCTGCCAGTAGTCCGCGATGGCGAAGAGCGTCTTTTGCCGCACGTCGTCGTCGGCGGTGGTCCGCGCCTCGACGTTGAGGCGCTGGCCCGACCGGTCGCGATAGAAGCCGTCGGCGCCCTTCGTGAGCTCGAGGCTCTCGAGGAGCTGGCCCGCGCGCCGCACGTCGTAGTCGTATCGGACGACGTTCCGCTCCTCGATCTCGCGGTAGTCCGGCTGGTTCGGCGAGAGCCAGCTATGGGCGACGGTCGTCAGGCCGGGCTGGAAGGCGTCGACGATCTGCTGCCGGTCCATCGCGTGCATCAGCGCGCGGCGGAACCGCGCGTCCGCGATGATGGCTGGGTTCGTGTTGAGGAACTGCGGGAACATCGCGATCCAGTTCTCGTAGGACAGGTCGATGTTGCCGTCGCGCCACTGCTGGCGCACCTCGAGCGCCTGCTCACCGGAGAGGCTGCGACCCAAAGTCAGCTCCACCGCGCCCGCGAGCAGGCTCGCGGCCAGCGTGTTGTCATCGGTGATGAACCGCACCTCGACGAGGTCGATTTTGGGGCGTCCGAGCACGTAGCGGTCGTTCGCCTCGAAGATGAGGTGGCTGCTCCGCTCCCACTCCTTCAGCTTGAAGGGGCCGGTGCCGACGAACTCGGTGCTCCAGTACACGTGGTCGGTGAACGTCGCCTTTTCGTCGCGGTACGCGCGCTCCAGCAGGTGTCTCGGGATCGGGAGCGCCCGCAGTGTCGTGAACATCGTGTCAGCCTCGATGAAGGCCTGCTTCCAGACCAGCGTGAGCGTCCGCTGATCGGGGGCCGACGCGCTCTCGATCAGGTCGTACGCCGCGTTATTGAAGATCGGCAGCTCCTTGTCCTGCGCGACCTGGAGCGTGAACAGCATGTCGTCGGCGGTGACGGGCGTTCCGTCGTGCCATTGGGCCCCCTCGCGAATCCGCCACGTCGTCTGCATGCCGCCGTCGGGCAGGAGGATCCAGAGCCCATTCTCCAGGCTCGGCACCTGCTCGGCGAGCTGTGGCAGGAGGTTGCCGGTCTTATCCAGCAGGGACAGGCCGGCGTTCACAAGCTGCTCGAGGGTCTCGATGCCGCGGACTCGAGACGCGGGGTTCAGCGTGTGGAAGAGGGTATGCGGGTCGCCATGGATCGCCGCGGTGATTCGCTTTGGACCAGCGTTCCGGCGCTCAGAATCCGGCACACCGCCGCCCGCGCTCGGCGCAGGTCCGGCACAACCCGCCAGGAGCATCGCGACTGCCAGTGCTGTCAGCAGGAACCTACTACCGGGCATTGCTTCGGATCACCTTGCCCGGATACGCGCCCGTATGCGCGCCGTCTTCGATCAGCACCTCGCCGTTGACGATCGTCATGTCCACACCCTTCGGCAATCGCCGCAACCGCTCCGCTCCCGCCGGGAAGTCCGTGACGTAGTCCAGCCCCCCGGGTGAGACCGTATCCGGATCGAAGACGACGATGTCCGCTGCGAGCCCCGGCCGGATGAGGCCGCGGTCGTGCAGCCCGAAGGTGGACGCAGACAGGAAGGTCAGCTTCCGCACGGCCTCCTCGAGCGTGATCATCTGCTTCTCGCGGACCCAGTAGGCAAGCAGGTAGGTGGCGAAGTGGCTGTCACAGCGCCGGGTCACGTGGGCCCCGCCGTCCGAGAGGCCGGGCATGACGTGCGGGTGCATGAGGATCGCGCCCTTCACCGCCGGGTCCGCGCCGGTGAAGCGCTGGAAAGCGGTCCCGAGGTTCTCCTCGAGCGCGAGGTCCAGGAATGCATCGGTCGGGTCCTTGCCCTGCTCCTGCGCCACGGCTGCGACGCTTCGGCCATTGAGGCGCTGGTTGGCGGGCAGCGTGGTGTTCGCCACGTAGGTCGTGCTCCATGCGAAGCTCGCCGCCTCGGCGCGGAGCTTCTCGCGCAGCGCCGGGTCGTGAAGCGACCGCTTCTTCTCCTCCGGCGGGCTGCCGATCATCGGGAGCCAGGTGGGAAGGAGGTCGAAGCTGTTGGTGCTGCCGAGCGTCCAGCGCTGCGGGTCCTCGAGGAAGGGAGGGGCCGTCGGCACGATCTGGGCGCCTCCGAGCATCGCCTGCTCCATGTCCTCGAGTCGCTCCCGGGTCGGGTTGAACCCCAGGCCGGGAATCACTGGACGCCCGCTGATCCGGGCGAGCTCGCGTATCAGCTCGATCGTCAACCCGGTCCGCTCGTTCCCGCCAAACTGGATGGAGCCAGCGCCGACCTCGGCCAGCGCCTGCACGATTGCGAAGAGCTCCTCGTCCGACGCGGAGTTGGACGGCAGCAGGCGGCCCTCGACGTCGAAGTGGGTCGGGTTGCGCTCGAACGACAGGCCGACCGCGCCGGCGCGAATGCCTTCGCGGATGATCGCCTTCATTTGGTCGATCTGCTCGGGCGTCGCCGTCTCGCTGTAGGCGGCATCAGCCATGACGTAGCGCCGCACGGCGGAGTAGCCGATCAGGGCGCCGACGTTCACGCCCAGTCGCCGATCGAGCAGGTCGAGATACTCGGGGATGGTTTCCCAGGAATCCTGGATTCCGGCCTTCAGCGATGGGAGCGGGATCGCCTCCACGCGTGACAGCATCGAGACCGCCGCGTACTGATCGTTCGGCCGGACGGGCGCCAGGCCCAGCGAGCAGTTCCCGTTGATGACGGTCGTCGCTCCGTGATAGCACGCGAAGGTACAGAGCGGGTCCCAGAGGGCCTGAGCGTCGAAATGGCAATGGTTGTCAATGAATCCGGGCGCAACCGCCTGGCCCTGAGCGTCGATGACCCGCCGGGCTGGCCCGTCCAGCTCGCCCACCTCCACGACCTTGCCGCCGGCGACGCCGACGTCACCCCGGAAGGCGGGCAAGCCCGAGCCGTCGATCACCCGGCCGTTGCGAATGAGCAGGTCATACATCTGATTTCTCCCTAACGGACGTCCCACTCGTGGGCATTCCAGGTCTCGCTGCCACGCGTGCTTTTCCCCGTGATGTTCTGGACGCGGTTATGCACCACGGTCGGCGTCACCGCGTGGATGAGCGGCAAGGTGCTGAGGTTCTCGCTCTGGTGCCGCGCCGTCGCCGCGAGCGCTTGCATCCGCTCCGCGCGCGGGATCGTCGTCACATACGCCTCGAGTGCAGCGTCAAGCTCTGGGTGGATGTAGCGAGAGTAGTTCCCGGTCGCCCGAAACCGGTTCTCCGGGAGCGGTGTCGACGTGCTGTGGAAGCGCATGGCGTTGCGGACGGTCGTGTCGATCGCGTTCTCGACGAGGTGGAAGTTCGGATACGTCGCCACATATTCCTGGTCCTGCATTCGCGGGATGGGAATGGAGACCTGCTCCATTGTCACCCCGAGTTGCTGCCAGTAATCCGCGACCGATGCGGTCATTTTCGCGTGGATGTCATTCTGGATTGGATACCTGATCTCCAGTATGAGCGGCCGACCGGACGCGTCACGCAGCGGTCCGTCGGCGCCCTTCGCGTATCCGATCTCCGCGAGCGTTTGCGTGGCGATCCGGGGGTCGTAAGCATAGGTGACCACCGATGGCTCGACGAGCGCGTAGTCCGGTGTCGCAGGGTTGACGTAGCTGTGGGCAATAGGGGCCTTGCCGGCCATCAGCGTGTCCGCGAGCTGCTGGCGATCGATCCCTTGGAGGAGCGCACGTCGGAACCGCACGTCAGCCAGGACCGGCAGCCCCGGGTTGATGAACTGCGGATTGACGGTGACCCAACCATATGGGCGGGTCGAGACGCGACCCTCATGCCATTGCTCGCCGACGCGAGTGGCCTGGTCGACCGAAAGGGCCCGGCCCATGCTCATGTCGACGCCGGCGAGGATGTTGGCCATCAGGGTTTGGGGGTCGGGGATGAACCGGACCTCGATCTCGTCGATCTTCGGTCGGCCCAGCGCGTAGTGGTCGTAGGCCTGGAGAACTGCATAGCTGTCGGTCACCCACTCCCGAACCCTGTAGGGACCAGCGCCGATGAAATCCTGAGTCCAGTGCGACGTCTGGAAGACGCTGGCCTTGTCCTCGATGTAGGTCTTCTCGAGGATGTGCTTCGGAAGCGGCAGCCCGATCTCGAAACCGAACATGGAGTCGGCCTCGATATACGGCCGCCGCCAGGTGACGGATATCGTCGAGGCATCGAGTGCTTCGACACGGTCGATCAGGTCGTAGGTCGGGTTGCGCAGGATTCCAACATCTTTGTCCTGCGCGATCATGGTCGCGAACAGGAGATCATCGGTCGTGAGCGGCGTCCCGTCGTGCCAGGCGGCGCCGCGTCTGATCGTCCACCGGGTCTCCATGCGTCCGTCGGGGAAGAGCTGCCACAGGCCGTTATCCAGCGTAGGGAGCGCCTCTGCAAGCTGGGGGGTGAGCGTGTTGTCGTCTCTTGGGATGGAGAGCCCGGACTGCACGAGCTGCTCGAAGGCGTCGAGCCCCGGAACGCGTGCGAACGATCCTCGGGCTCGCTCGCCGGCTAGGCTCCCCGGCGCCCCCCGGATCGCAACCGTGATCCGCTTGAGCCTTGCTGGTGCGTCCGCAGAGCCTAACTGTGAGCCGGTTCCGCTGGAGAAATCAGACCGGGTTGCGGGACCGCAGCCGATGGTTAGTGCAATGATCGTCCACAGGATCGCGTGCTGGGGCCAGGCTCGCATGGTTACTCCTCGACTTCCCACGCGGAAACCCTCCGCGTGACTCCAACCGCCCCGCTCGCACTACTTGATCTCCCACTCGTGGATGTTCCAGAGTGGCAGCCGGCTGATCGCGCCGACCGCGGGCCCACGAACCTTGCTCAGGTGACCCAACACCTCGATGTTGAAGTAGATGGGGTAGACGGGAAGCTGGTCGCTCGTGACCTGCAGCATGCTGATGACGTGGCGATCACGCTCTGCGCGGTCCAGCGTCGTATCGAACAACTCGTAGGCCTGGTCGAACTCAGGGCTGGCCCAGCCGCCGCGATTATTGCCCACCCACCGGTTCACCGGTGAGCCGATCTGGGCGCTCGCGAACATCGAGAGGTTGGACTCGCCGCCCCCGAGCACGCGCGAAGAGAGCCCAGAGAAGGTCACGGCTGCCTCGTTATCCCGCAGGAGCGTCGGCGACTGGATTCGAGCCGTGGACTCGATGCCAGCTCGAGCCCAGCTCTCGGCCAGGATGGCTTGCTCCCGCTCGAAGAGCGGCCCCTGGATGGACCAGTTCTCTGGCTGGAAGCGCTCCCCCGTCGGGCTGGCGAACGATCCGCTCGCGCCCCGAACAAATCCCGCCTCCACCATGAGCTGCTCGGTGCGGCGCGGGTCGTACGGGTAGTGCGCGATGCTGCGATCGAGCTGGGCGAAATACCGCTCGTCCGAGGGGATGAGGGACTCCACCATGAAGCCCTGGCCGTCGAAGAGGCCCTCGTTCAGCGACTGCCGGTCGATCGCGTGGGCGAGCGCCCGACGAACGCGCACGTCCAGCAGCCCGGGCGTTTTCTGGTACTCCGGCCGGAACTGGGTCATAACGTAGTTGAAGGAGCCCTTGTCCAGGAGCGCCACGCCACGCTTGGACGTGTTCCAATCGTTTTGAAGCACCTGGGCGTGCTCGTAGCGCAGTGTGAACTCGGTGGCGAGGTCCAGGCTCTCGGCCAGCAGGCTCGACAGAGCCGCGTTCTCGTCCGACACGATTCGGACGATGACCCGATCGATCTTCGGCCGCCCGAGCGCGTGACCGTCGAACGCGACGCCGATGATCTCAGTGCCGGGGCTCCACTGGTCGAGCTTGTACGGGCCCGCGCCGACGAACTCCTGCGTCCAGTAACGGTGGTTACGGAGGGCATCCTGGCCCGCGACCGGATCACGTTTGAACTCGCGAAATGCGTCACCGAGGATGTGGCGCGGGAGTGGCTCGAAGTCCCCGGCATCGAATTCCGCGGCGCCCGGATAGGTTCGGTTCCATCTGATCACGAACGTTCGGGCATCCCGCGCCTCGACCGATTCCATAAAGTTCTGCGGCCGCGGGACGAAGAGACCCAGGCCGGGCGCCGTGTACGCCTCATATGCGAACGCGAAGTCCTCGGCGACGAGCGGCGTGCCATCGTGCCACGTGAGCCGATCGCGCAGCCGGTAGGTGACCTCCATCTTGCCGTCGGGCGCCACCCGCCACGTATCGCTGTTGAGCGCGGGCAGCGATTCGAGCAGGTAGGGCTGGATGGCGCCCTTGCCGTCCATGAGCGTCAACCCGGCGTTGAACAGCCTGATGGTCGCGTTCACGCCGCGGGCCGTCGTCGCCTTTTTCGCCAGGCCGTCCGCCTCATACCGGACCCCGATAGTGATGGTCCGCGTCTCACTCTGGGCGGCCGATCGAAGGGCCTGTGCCGCTTGCCCCGATTGATCGGGCGTCGTGGGCCTCGTGGCGGGTTGGCACGCGGTGAGCGCGAGCGCCGCGACCAGCGACAAGACCGACAGTCTCTTCCACATCCGAGCACTCCTTTCGGTCGGGGCAGCCATTCATCCGCTGACCCCGCCCGCTATAGCCTCATGCCATGCCGTACAGCGCCTTCACGTTGTCGCAGAGGATCTTCTGCTTCGCGTCTTTGTCGACGTCGTCGCGCTGGAGAAAGCTCTGCAGAGCCTCGTCCCGCTCGAAGAGATGGCCATCCGCGTCGATGATCTCGCTCACAACTTGCGCCATTTAGTCCAACTCCCACTCAGAGACGTTCCAGACGTCGGAGATCAGGCTCGCACTGTTTGGGCCACGGAGCGTTGCGTAGTGCGCCGCGACGCTCGGGTTCTGGTAGAGCACCCACGCCGGCAGCTCCGCGCTGACGATCTTCATCATGTCCACGACCTGCTGGAGCTGGTCATTCGGATCGAGGGTCGCGCCGAATGCCTCGTAGAGGCGATCGTACTCCGGGTTCGTCCATCCACCGCGGTTCGTCCCGATCCATCGATTCGTCGCCGTCCCGATCGAGCGGCCGAACATGCTCTCCAGCCGACTCGACGAGGTGGTGTAGATCGCTGGGAAGTTGGCGCGAATCTGCGCGTCGCGGAGCTGCGCGGCCGGCAGCACGTACTGCCGGACCTCGACGCCCGCCCGCTGCCACGTCTCCGCGACGATCGCCAGTTCACGCTCGTACTGCGGGCCCTGGTCGGTCCACACTTCCATGCTGAAGCGGTCGCCGCTTGCGTTGGCCCAGACGCCGTCGCGGCCGCGCGTGAGCCCCGCCTCAGCCATGAGCTGCTCGCTGCGGCGTAGGTCAAAGGGGTAGACCGTAATCGCCCGATCCAGCTCAGCGACGACGCGCTCGACGTTCGGGACGTAGTCCTGGCGGTAGTAGCGGTGGACGAACGTGTCTCCGATGGAAGCGATCGTCTGTCCGTCGAAAATCCCGTCGTTGAGGGCGGCCTTATCGACGGCGTGCGCCAGCGCTTTGCGGACGGGGAGATTCGCGAGGAAACGTGGGTTGACGACCTCGGGCCGGAACTGGAAGGCGGTGAAGCGGGAGGTGTCCGGCGTGAGCAACACCTTGCCGGTCCCAGCCGGGTCCCACTGCCGTTTCAGCACCGTGGCGTGCTCGAAGCGCAGGCTGCGACCGGTCGCGTAATCCGCCTCGCCCGCGAGAAGCGTCGTGAGCGCGGTGTTCTCGTCCGCGATGAACCGCATGATGACGCGGTCGATCTTGGGCCGGCCGAGGACGTGGCCATCGAACGCGGTTGCCTCGATGAGCGACCCAAGCTCCCAGCGCGTGAGCCGGTATGGGCCCAATCCAACGTACTGCGTGTTCCAGTAGGGCAGCTCGAGGAACGTCGAGGCGTCGCGCTCCTCGAAAGGCTGCTCGAGGACGTGTCGCGGCAAGGCCTGGAAGTTCGTGCCGAGCGCGCGCGCCTCGGGGTACGGGGTGCGCCAGCGGATGAGGAGCGTATCCGGTGCCGGCGCCAAAACCTCCTCCATCTGAACGAGGGGCTTGGAGGCGGACACGCCCATATCGGGTGATGCGTACACCCGCCAGGCGAAGACGAAGTCGGCCGCGGTGAGGGGTGTTCCGTCGTGCCAGGTGAGGTTCGGCCGGAGCTGGTACGAGGTCTCCATCCGGCCGTCGGGGAACAGCCGCCAGGTATCCGAGCTCAGCTCGGGCAGGGCCTGCGCCAGGTACGGGCGGTCGCTGGCCTGCCCGTCGACGAGGTCGAGCTCTGCGTTGAAGAAGCGCCGCGACGAGCTCGTCCCCGCGCCGGCCGTCCGCAGCTCCTTCGAAGCGAGGGCGACCGGCTCGTAGCGGGTCAGCATGGTGAGGGTTGTACCCGCCGCCAGGCGCGGTGCAGTCGGCGCCTCGCCACGACCGGGTACCGCTGCCGGCGCGCAGCCGACGAGGATCAGAATCAGCGCGAGGGCCAGCGTTGCGCGGGCTCGCACCGGGCTCGGCATGCGGCGCTCCCTTGTCATCGCATCGTGATATCGTGAAGGCTGCTTGCGGTCGGCGTTCCCGGCTACAGTACACCCGGCATCCTACTTCTGGAAAATCAACCGTCCCTGCCTGGGAGGTCCACACCATGTTGAGCCCCGCGGAAACCAGCTCATCCCGCGCCGCGGCGCGTCACTCTTAAAGGCCAGCGTAGGAAGACCGAAGTCGACGCTCGTGCGCCCTGGCTCGGACGGGCCACACGTTATGGAGGTGGCGATGCAGTCAGAAGCGACCAGGGTGCGCATGATCGTGCCGAATGCTCCATGGACGATGGCGCTGGTCGAGGACAACGTCCACATTCCCGGAGTTGAACTGGACTGCGCTGCCACCGGGGAGGCGGCGCCGGAGCGTTTCGGCGCCGCGGCGAAGGAGCAGCTCGAAGCGGGCGAGGCGGGGATTCGCACGATTCTGCTGGAGCTCCAGCGCGGCGAGCCAGCACGATCGCTCCCGGTGTGGTTTGGGCGCGAGCACATGCAGCGCAACCTGATCGTGCGGCGGGATTCGCCGCTGCGCGATCCACTTGAGCTGGTCGGGAAGCGAATCGGGACCCGCCAGCCAGTCGTGTCCGGTACCAACGCGGGCATCGTCATGATGCTCGAGCAGGGGTATGGCGTCGCGCCGACGGACGTCGAGTGGGTGGTGCGAAGCGCGGAAGGGTTGCCCGTGAACCGGCTGGGCATCCGCTTCACGCTCGGTCCGGACACGAACGAGGGCGTCTTCGCGATGCTCCAGCGAGGCGAAGTCGATGCCGTCACCGTGACGGGCGGCCCGCGCTACTGGTCGCTGTTCGGCCCCGACGGTGTGGACCGCGAGATCTCCGTGCGCGGCGATTTCCGCCCGCTGATAACGGGCCCTGCGCTGATCGCCGAGACCTACCGGCGGACGGAGCTCTACCCGATCACCGACCTTGTGGCGCTCCGGCCGGGTTTGGCCAAGCAGGATCCCGAGCTACCCGCCAAGCTCGTCCGGGCGTATGCCGAGGCAAACGCGCTCGCGCCGAAGTACCGCGACGCGACGGAACAGCGGCTCGCCGAGCGCGAGATCGAGCTGCTGGGCGAGGACCCGCACCAATACGGGCTCAACCCGAAGGCGCGCGCCTCGCTCGCGGTGCTCATCGAGCTCTTCTACCGGCTCGGCGCCACTGAGTCCGCGCCGGACCCCGAGTCGCTCTTCGTCGCCTGACCGCGCCCTTGACGCCGCCAGCAGCCGCTCACCCGGCTTACTCCAGCGCCTCTGGCGGGCGGCGCGATCTCCTATTCGTGCGTGATGATCTCGACGCTGTGGCCATTGGGATCTTTGAAGAAGAAACCCTTCAAGCCGCCGCGTTCGTAAATCGAGCCGTCGCTCGTGCGGGTGGAATCGCCATACGGGATCGCGGCCGCGCTCAGTCGGTCCTTCACGTTCTGCCACTCGTCCGGCGTCATCCGGTACGCGTAGTGGCGCACCTCGACGGGATCCGCGTGCTCGAAGTTGAGCGTCAGGCCGTCGTTCACGATCACGGGCGCGTAGTCGCGCCGGGTTCCCTCATAGCGGCCGGCGAAAAGCTGCGCGTAAAACTCGGCCGTCGCGACGTTGTCTGTGGTGGGAATGCTCATGTGGTCGAGCGCAATCGTCATCGTTCTTCCTCCCAATTCCGAGACCTCAATACTATGCGACACTATGCGACGCGTTGTACGATCAATCAAACAACGCATCTCGTACGAGCCATAAATGAGAAGGCAGGAACGGGCGTGGAAGCACTCAATCTCCACCAGCTCCGGATCCTGGCGGCGATCGTCGAGCACGGCAGCTTCGCCGGAGCCGCGCAGGCGCTGGGTCTAACCCAGCCCGCCGTCAGTGCGCAGATCCGCCACCTGGACGCGTTTGCCGGCGTGCCATTGTTCATGCGCGACGGCCGGCGCGTCGTCCTTACCGAGGCGGGGCGTGCCATGTACCGGGGCGCGCAGGAGATGCTCGGAACGGCAGAGGCGCTGAGCCGGGACCTCGTCGAGATCCGATCCGGCGAGCGGGACCGTTTCATGGTTGGCGGCGCGCTCGCCTACGCGACGTACGTCCTTCCCGCAGTGGTCACCTCCTTCGTCTTCACCCATCCCGGCGTGTGGATCTCCGTTGTCGACGGGTCTAGCGGCGACCTGGTGGAGCGGGTACGTACCGGGGCGCTCGACGTCGCCATCGTCACCCCATCGCGGATTCCGCTACAGCTCGCGGAGCAGGTCGATCCGACAACGCTCGGCGGCGACGACCTCGTCATCGTTGAAACCGCGTCTGCTCCATTCTCTCGCGGTGCCCCGGTCGCCCTCCGCGATCTGGCCGATGTGCCGTTCCTTCGCATGTCCCGACGCCGGGCCCTGGCCACGGCGCTCGACCCCCTGCTGGCGCGGGATGCGCTGGAGCCCGCGCGCATCGTAATGGAGGTTGCCAACTGGGAGGGGCTGAAGACCGCGGTGCGCCTCGGCCTCGGGGCCGCCGTCGTTTTCCGCTCGGTCGTACTCGACGAACTCCGACGCGGCGACCTGCGCCTGATCGAGGTCGATGGTTTTGCGCAGTCGCGGGAGCTCGCGCTCATCTGCTCACCGCAGCGCCGCAACGAGCGCATGACCGCCGCGTTTCGCGCGCTACTCGCCCACCTCGAGGCACAGATCCCGGCGGCCGCGGGTCAGCCTCATACCTTGTAGAGGCTGGCCGCGTTGTCCCAGAGGACCTGTTTCCGCACCTCGTCGCTCGCCCCCTGGAATGATCGCTCGATGATCTCCTGCGTCTTCGGCCAGGTCGAGGTCGCGCGCGGAAGGTTCGTCGACCACAGGATCCGGTCGGCGCCAAGGTAGTGCGCGAATGGCGCCACGGGGTCGTACCAGGTGTTGAGGTAGCACTGGCGGTGGAAGAGCTGCAACGGGGTGAACTCGTAGCCCTCGCTCGGCAGCTCATCATGCTCGAACTGATGGTCCGACCACTCCAGGTCGAGCATCGCCCAGCTCAAGCCGCTCTCAGCCAGGACCAGCTTCAGCTTCGGATAGCGCGTCAGGATCCTGGCGAACAGGAACGTATTGAGCACGTACACCATGGAGACGGGCTTGGTGACCGCATCCAGTGCTTCCGCGCGCCGGGGGGGCAGGCCCTCCGGGAAAGAGTACTGGAGGCTGCGCGATGCGCCCGCGTGGAGACATAGCGGGACGTCCAGCTCCTGACACGTCGCCCAGAGCGGATCGAACTCCGGCTCCGCGATGTGGGGCAGCGCCTTCAGCTCCATGGGCACGGCGGGATACACCACGCCCCGATGGCCCTTGGCCACCGCGCGGCGGATCTCGTCGGCTGCCGCGGCGGGCGTGACGGGGACGATGCACTGGGGGACGAAGCGATCGCTCGCCCCCGCCCATTCCTCGATGAGCCAGTCGTTGTAGGCCTGGACGCACGCCAGCTCCAGCTCCGGGTCCGCGATCGACCCGAACGCCTCGCCCGCGGGCCCCGCGACCGTTGGGAACAGGACGGAGTAGCGGACGCCGACTTCGTCCATGGCCTTGAGTCGGTCCGCCGGCACGTACGCGGCGGGCGGAACCTCGCTCCACTGGCGTGGCTCCTGGGTGACATCCGGCATGAGTGCGCCCGTCAGGGCGACGTGCCCATCAAGAAGGACGCGGCCGTCGACGACCCAATGCTCGGCGCCATCCGTGTCGCGCTCGAGGTGAGGAATGCGGTCGCCGAACTTCGTCTTCGAGAGCCGCGAGGTCCAGAGGTCCGGCGGCTCCTGGACGTGGTCGTCGGCACTGATCACTTCATACATGGCTCTCTCAGTCTCCCCTTCAGGCCGGGACGGGCGTCTTGATGGTCGCGTTGACGCCATAGACCCGCAACGCATTTTCGTAGAGCAGCTTGGTTCGATCGGACTCGGACACGCCCTCGAGCACCCGGTCGACCGCCTTCCAAGAATCGGGATAGTAGGCGGTGATGTGGGGGAAGTCTGACTCCCACATGATGTTGTCGATGCCGATGTCGTGGCGGAGCTTGATGCCCTCGTCCTCGAACCAGAAGTTCACGAACATCTGCCGCCGCACCGTCTCGCTTGGGCGCGTGATCAGGCCCTCTTCCCAGAGGCGCCGCTTCTCCCACTCGTAATCGCAGGCGGAGATGACGTAGTTGAGCCCGCCGATGCCCGCCTCGGCGAAGACCACTTTGAGCTGGGGGAACCGGTCCGTGACGCCGGCGAAGATCATGTTCGGCACGATCTGCGCGGGCGTCACCGCGGAAGTGCTGGTAAAGGCGGAGTGGCCCTGCCGCCGCGAGTAGCCGTCCCACTGCTTGAGCTTCATGCCGGCGTGGATCCCCGCGCTGCCATGGAAGTGGACCGGAATGTCGAGCTGCTGGCAGGCGTCCCAGATCGGGTCCCAGTGCGGGTTGAAGATCGGGGGCAGGCCGCTTGGCGTGTGGCCCGGCATGTTGATCCCTTTGTGGCCGGCAGCAACCGCGCGCTCGAGCTCCGCCACCATGCCGGGCATCTCCTGGAGCCAGGGCAGGGTCATGAGCGGCCAGTACCGATCGCTCACCTTCGTCCAGTCGCCCAGCGCATCGTTGTAGGCCCGCACGGCGTCCAGCTCGAAGTCGGCGTCCTTGAAGCTGAAAAACGTGTTGCCGGGGGGATTCGGGAAGAGAACCTCCGCGTCAACCCCGTCCTCGTCCAGCCGCTTCAAGCGCTCCGCGGGATCGTAGTAGCCGCGCGGAACCTCTTCCCACCGCTTCGGCGAGACAACCGGATTCTTCGGCATCAGCGCCGGGCAGTTGGCGAGGGCCCCGGGCGGCTGACCGTAGACCGTCCATCCATCACCACCCTCGTGCCCGCCAAAGGGCGAGGGGGCGGCGTCGGCATCACGTTCACGCGGCGGTGCGGCGGCAACGTGGGGGATCTTGTCGCCCCACTTGGCCGCCGACATGCGCGACGTGAAGTCGTCACGATCGAACCCCGCGTGGGAATCGGCGCTGATGAGTCCGTATTTGAGCTCCATGTCTCCCTCCACAACAGGCGGTACACGCTGAACAGTACCGCGAACTGTCGGCTTGCAGTGGCCCATTCTATCGGGCGGTCTGCGATTAATCAAATACCCCTTTTGGTTCGATTCATAGATGAAATGACCGATGAAACCCGAGCAGCGGCCGTTTCAACAGCGCCACAGACGTGCCTTCACATCTCTATACGCGGCATGATCAGCGCAATCAAGGCTGGGGAGTCAAGCTCGCTGCCAGGTTTGAGCTTTACGTGTCGTTCGCCACGACCTTTAGGCCACCCCGTCGCCATTAAGCTTTAGGCCACCTCCGGTCGCGGCGTGGGTAGTGTAACGCGCTTCTTCAGTCTGACTCACTCGGGGTGCACGCTGCTGC
>Ga0080064_1004518_pt1 | contig 17674 bp, 12 predicted proteins | sample Subgrocontami54m_FD_69260 | JGI IMG/M metagenome (GOLD analysis project Ga0080064, IMG submission 69260) | Subsurface groundwater microbial communities from S. Glens Falls, New York, USA - GMW46 contaminated, 5.4 m (SPADES assembly) (version 2) ...
CAAGATTTTTTGCAACTGCACTATTGCCGATAAAATCAATGACCAAAGTATTACTGTAAGTATTACTAAAGGCATTGTCGCGGTCTACAACATTAAATTCTTTTGTTTTGGAGTAAAGAGTATCTCTAACTTTTGTCGTGAGTCCTACAGTCGTTGTTCCGTTGTATAAGACTATGTCGTAAGTCTTTTGAGCTTGTACGCTGGAAGGTGTTGCTGTCTGGCTGTCTCCTAAATTTACAGGTGCAACGTTTATTATTTTATCTACACTTGGTCTGTAAAGTATTGCGAGTTTTGCTTTGGAATAAACTAAAACTTTATCGCCATTTTTAGCCTTTGCAAAAAAAGTTTGATCTTTTAATTTTGTAACATCGCTTACCGTTGCCGGTATTGGCTCTTCTCCTTTGGGCAGCTCAATTAATGCCCCAATTTTTTCTTTTAATCTATCTATCTCTGCTTCCGTTTGGCTAGTAACGTTATTTTGAGACTGTTTAGAATCCTGATATTTGGTGTAGTAATAATATGCGACAAGAAAAGCTATTACCAGAACAAAAACAAATAAGAAAGTTAATATATAGTTTTTTGTGAATATTTTCTTTGATACGCCAATTAAAAAGACAAGCTTTGCCATATATTTTTATGTTAATTAAACTCTGGGACATATGTCAAGCGTTGATAGATTTTTAACTTTAATGTAAAGTTGATATTAGATGAATAGAATCCTTGCCCTAATATTTTCTCTGTTTATTTTTATCTTAAATTCCCCTTCTCCTATCTTTGCTGACTTTAACCAGGCTTATATCAGACTTGACTCTTTAAAAACCAGCGCAGCATTATCAGGAACAATATGTGCTAAGCCATCCTCTGCTTCATTAGGCACTGAAAATAAAGTAATTATTGAATTTCCATCTGACTTTACCATTTCTTCTACTGTCTTGAACTGGACAACGTCTACTACCAATCTTCCTGATAATACTACTGCCTGGCCTTCAATAGGAGCATCTGCTAGCAATATAAGCGGTAATCAAGTTACTTTTTCAAGCGGAGATTTAAGCCAGGATATTTTGTATTGTTTTAATTTTGCAGGAAACTCATCAACCACTTCCTCAGTAACGGGAAATAACAAAACAGGCACAATTACAACAAAAAACAGTTCTAATACTGCAATTGACTCAACTAGTTATGCTGTTTCAATTGCGGCAAGTAGCACAATCAATATTACAGCCAGTGTTGATCCTAAGGTTTCTGATTTACAAATAGACATTGAGTCCCAAGATTCGGGTAAACGATTTGCTCAAGACAAAACCCTGACTTATAAAATAACTTATGGTTCTTATTTAACCTCTGACTTTCCTATTATTCTCGAGGCAAAATGGACTCAAGGAACAATATCGGGCAGTTCTTCACCAAACGTTGACATACTTGACTATGTAACGGCAAGCGCTACAAATGGAATCAACTCTACCGCGCCGGTAGTAGACTTAATCAACCGAAAAATTACTTGGGAGTTTACATCATTTCCGGCAAACTCTTTAAACAATACTGTTACTTTTAAACTTAAAACAAATTCTTCCTATACAGGCTCTAAATCAGTCGCATTCGATGTATCTACTAGGTCTATATCCAAAACTACTACTACTCCTTACGACAATGTTTCACAAAGTTATTTATATAACTTTAGCACTACTTTGACATCAACACCAACGCCAACCGTAATCCCGACACCGACACCAAAACCAATAATTGGACCTGTATTTGAAACAGTTGACATAAAAAGAATCTTACAAAATTCCGCAAGTGTTTTTGCCTCTATCACTCAAAAAGCTAAAATGAAAATTAGTTATGGAAAAATACGAAATAACTTAGATAAAACAATTTCTTTTAGTGATTTTTCTTTCAATAAAGTTTTTGAATTAAAAGATCTTGAGGAAAATACAAGCTATTATTTCAAAGTCTTTGCGACAAATACATCAGGAAAAACAATTGCCTCTGATACATATATTTTGACAACCTCCAAAGGCGAACCTGCAAAAATTGAAGAAAACAGCATTGTAGTTACAAGTAAAAATAATATTATTTATAACACTGTTAACGCTACAGATACTGGTTCATCTAAAAAAGAGCAATTCATCGTCATTCCTCAAAATACCAATTACCAGATCACCTTTTCATTTAAAAACAGAAATTCTGTAAAAAGAGCAAAATTTATCTTAAAAAAGCTACTAAGTTCATCTAAAAGAGTTTTGGGTTTCAACACTTTTACAAACGAGGCTGAAGCAGCAACTAACAATGTTTCACTTTTAGAAACAAAACCGGGTGTATACACCGCAACTGTTAGGTCACATGTAGAGCCGGGCGTTTATGAGCTAATAGTTAGCTTTATTGATGAAAACGGAAATTTGAGCGAGGAAAATCTTGGCCTTCTAAGAGTTACAAATCCTTTTACTGTATTAAAACAAAATAAAGAACCTATTGACGGAGCAAGAGTATTTTTATATCTCTATAATCTTTCTTCCAAAGTATATATTCCCCTCTCCTCCGGTGATCTTAATCTCCAAAATCCTAATTTTACTGACCATTTTGGAGTTGTTAACTTTGTTTTACCAAAAGGAAAATATAAAGCGGAAATTTCAGATATAGATTATAAACAAAAAACTGTTTCCTTTGCAATAGAAGACAGCGACCAAACTGATTATCCCATTGTTTACCTTGAAAAAGAAAATATTAATATCTTAAGGATAATAAGATATTATATAAGAGGATTTAATGAAATATTTCTTGTAAATACCGCAGCCTATGTAGATAGTCTGCGCTTTTCCATAAGGTTTTTTGATCTAGTTGCTTTTGCTGTATTGTCATCTTTTGTAATCCTTACTCTTTTTGCATTCTCACATAGACACGGTATTGCGATAAGGTCTTTTGTTTCCTATTTCTTCTATCTTTTAAACCATAAGCAAAGAAATAAAAAATACATAACCGGCGCTGTTTTTGACCAGCATGAAAGCCCGATACCGCTTGCAAATGTTTATCTTACCGATGCTGATACGGAGCAAATTATTCAAAATACCAAAACAAACAGTAAAGGTGAATTCTTCTTTAAAAAAGGGGCTGGAAAATATTTGTTAATGGTGATGAAAAAAGGATACCAATCTACTCCCCAGCTTCCCTATGATGAAAAAGAAGATGTTTCGTTTAAAATAAATATGGAGAAAAAAGATATTAAATCTACCTTTATGGATATCTTTTCTCATTTGTTTGCCAATCTCTTTGGAATGACTTTTGAAACACTGGGTCTTCTTTCGTTAATTTTTGAAATTATATTTATACCTAGCTTTGGAATTGTTAAAACTCTACCATTTTTAATAATTTCTATCTTTAATCTTTTACTTTGGACTCTTCACTTAAGACACCACCAACGCTACGGTAAATAATTATTTTGCGGAAACATAATCGTAGACTTTTTTGGATATTAACCGCATCCTTTCCCTAGCGGTTTGTTCGTCAGATATTGAAAGCATACAAAGAGCATAAGGCCTATTTGGAAAATAGACTATTCCGCAATCCATATATGCCTCATTTTCTCCGTTTTTATTGTAAACGCCTATCTTATGAGCAACAGGAATATTCTCGGGAACTCCGGCAGGAAGTTTATCTACAAATTTAGTTTTTGTAAGCAAATCTAAAATTTCCTGGGAGTCTTTTTTTTCTAAAACTGATGAAAAATATAAAGCTTTAAGTATTGAAGTATATCCTTTTGTAGTAAGCCTTGCGCCTCCATCATCAGTTCGAAGATCAATATCTAAAGCCTGGTAAACATGTTCAAAGTCATTTTCAGTAATTTGAGGAACAACTAGTCTTATCGCAGTATTATCTGAATTTGTGATTGCGAGTTTTATTGCATCCGACATTTTAATTTTATAACCAACTCCTTTTTTCCAAAGATCTCCGAATTCCTTATCTATGTCTTCTTCTTGTATGGTTAAAATAGGATCATTTCTTTCCTTTAGTCTTTCAAGCTGACGATAATATGACATGATAACCGGAAGCTTAAAAAGAGAAGCTGCGTAGAATTCTTCTTTTTCATTTACTCCAATACTTGTTCCTGTTGGAAGATATTCAAAATAAAACGAGAATGTTTTTTCAAAAGGCAAAACACTTGTTTTCAAATCAGTTCTAAGATCTAAAAAATTAACAAGGATATCGTTAAAATTTTCATTTAGTATTCTTCTTGCTAAAAATGGGTATTGATTGGAAGGCAAGTTATTTTCACAACCAAATTCGCATTTAAAGAATAAAATTATATTTAAAAAAATACTTATTGCCAAAAGTATGGAATAAAGAAACCTATGTTTAGACATTAGATTTTAGTTTAGGTAAGATTGTAAACCTTTGTCAAGGTTCGTTTTGAACTGCAGAATTTGAAGCTGAAATACTTGGAGTTGGACTTAGTACTTGTTGTACTAAATTTAGAACTTCTTTGCTAAATGAAATTTTAGTATCCTTTATAGCCAATGCTATCCAGGAAAATTCTACATCATCGTCTGCTTTTTTATTTAAAACAATTGTAAATCCTTTTGTGGATTTATTAACTACGATAAATGAATAACCCTTACTAAATACTTTTTGTTCTAGGTCAAATGTTTCCTTTATAGCCCCATCGTCATTTTTCTTTTGATCAAAGGTTATATTTGTGCTAATAACAGGTGCTTTTTCATATTCTTTATCAAAGACTACCTCTACTCTTTCAGCATCTTTTTTAAGAACAGCAAATCCTCCTGTGTTGTTATTAAATGTTGGTCTTTGTTCAAAAATAACATTTCCTTTAAAGATTACATCAGCAAAAAAGTTTGATACTCCATTTGCGATTAAATTGTTTGTAACTAATGTATCTACAATGCTAAATATTCCCTCAACCAAACCTGATCCTTTAACTCTAAGATCTGCTGAAATTGTAGCAATTCCTTCTACGCTTAAGCCTGCAAGAACAAGCTCCTGAGTACTATTAACAACTTTTTTTGAAGCCTCATTAATATTTTCAATATTCTCTGTAGAATTATTGGTTTTAAATATTGCACTAAGAGATGCAATGTTAGAATCAATAATTGAAAGTTTTCCGGTTATAATCTCCAGTCCTTCTATTTGTTCTGCTTTTATTTTCTTTACTATTAACTCATCTGTGACAATTCTTGGTGTAATTATTTCAAGTCCTGCAACAATCCTATCAGTATTTATTTCAGAGACTAAGCTATCATGGGTTTGGCTATTTAATTTTGCCAAAATTTCTTGTTCAAAATTTGCAGCTGTGCTATCAATACCTTCAAAAAGATTTGCAGCTGTACCAGAATATGAATTTGACCTTACATATACAACTATTCTTCCAATTCCTTCTTGGTCATAACCTGCCATTGCCTGACCTACCACGTTTCCAGCTTTTGTTGCCTTCATTGCAACTCCAGCAATAGAAGAAGCTGTTAGATAATCTCCCGGCTTAATTTTTCCATTCTGCGTTGATACTTTAACGGGAACCCTCCCTGCAAGAGCAACTGGAATAGCGCGTCCTCCATCTATTGCTACATCTTCCTGAGTAAGTCTTAAAGCAGGTTTTTCTGAATATACTCCAATTACACCAGCATCTAAAGCAACTATTGATCTTTTAACAAATCCTCTCTCTTGTGTATCTATTGCAACTAAATCACCTGGCTCTAAGCCATCATCCCTTGTTGGATAGTCTTCAGCTATATCATATGATCCATTTTTAGTCTGGATTCCATGGGAAAAGATAAAGGCACCACCGTTACCCGCATTTGACCCAAGGTTTGCAGAAGCGCTTGCCATAAAGAATATTGATGCGTAGTTTGAGATTGAATTCTGTTCTCCTCCTGCGATGGATGGCTTTGCATGGAATTGCAAAGCATAAGAGCTATCAATTGGTTTTGTGGTATTTTTATAAATTTCAGCTCTTCCAAGTTCAAGCGTTGCAGCAATTAAGTCGCCGTTTGCTTGAATCATTTTAACAACACCGTCAATTGCTGATGTATCACCAGTTGCAATCGTTCCTGCAGCGCCTGAAACTTTAAAGAATCTCTGACTTTCCCCTGTATAGCGATATATTTCAGCGCTATTTGCTTCCAAGGTTCCTACGTATAAGCTTCCATTATATACAGCCATTGACGTAATACCGTCAATACTTGCAGTTCCTCCGTTTGTCATAGTTCCAGCTACGTTATTAAGCCTTATCCATGAATTTGGCACAGTTTGTGTTCCTCCACCATCAGACAGCATTAAAACTTCAGCTCCATTTAACTTATTAAGACCAACGACTAGACTTCCGTTATATACTGCCATAGATGGAACATCGTTAAAACCAATAACAGCAGTACCGTTAATAAGATATGATCCTGTTAGAGAAGCAAGGTTCATGGAAAGAAAGACGCTTCCAACTCCACCCTGATACCTAAGAACATCAGCATCACCCGGTTTTAATACCCCAAGGTAAAGATACCCATTTTTTACCACCATGCTACTTACAGCCCAAACGCCTACTGTATTAGTGGCTACAAATGTTCCAGCAGTTGTATTAACTGCTGTCCAGGCAGTAGCACCGGCTGCGCGATCAAACCTAAATAACTGCGCCGTACCTGCGGTAGTAGTATGTTCCCTTGTGCCTGCATATAAGTTGCCTTGATAAACAGCCATTGACGAAACACCGTCAATACTTGCTGTAGGGCCGATGGTACCTGCTGTACCATTTGAAACTTTAACCCATGTAGTGCCACCATTATATCTATATATTTCCGCTTGATTCATCTTAGAAGTTCCAATATATAAACTTCCGTCAAAAACAGTCATTGCAGAAACAGAAGCAATTCCAGAAGTAGGAGTTCCTGTTCCTCCAATTGTTCCCGGGGTTACGCTGGAAACTCTTTCCCAAGATGTATTTGTTCCTTTGTATCTATAAACTTCAGCCTCCCCAGCTGCTCCAGCCGCACCCTTAAATGTTCCTACGTATAAACTTCCATTGTATACAGTCATAGCTGAAATGGAAGAAATATTGGCTGTGCCTGCGCTCATTATTGTTCCAGGAGTAGTTTGAGATATTTTTGTCCAAGTTGTTTGCTGGGCAGCTGTTGAATTTGGTCTTGATTCAAGCATTAAATTTCCTGAAAAAGAAGCAAGAGGATCTAATCCGCTGTTTGAATCCATGTTCATAAAAGCAAATTTGGCGCTAGAAGTTGAAGTTCCTCCAAAAAGAATATCCAGCGTATCATTGTTTGGTTTCAAAGCTCCATTTCTTACTGTCCAGTTAGAACTTCCACCTCCACCAGCACCTGTATCATCAGTTGCACAAGCCCAACCTCCTGCATCCGTATATTCCAAAAGCTGTCCGTCAGTACAGCCTTTGAGAAGGGTCAAGCCGGCAGCGGATACTTCGAGACCGGAATTTGAAGAACTAGCACCTGATACGCCTGATGGAGTTAATAGAATTGAAAGATCTCCAGTCGAAACTGTCAATCCTGAGCCTTGTAGATTGTCAAAAGCAACACTGTTTACGGTAAGGTTCTGTCCTGCAGTAACCGTAAGACCTGTGGAAGCTGTTATTAATCCTGATATTGTCGGTGTTGCAGTCCAGGTAGTTGGGTTAACCGTTAGGGTTGTTGTTGCTTTACCAAGAGTTGTTCCTGTTGAATTAGTTGCTCCTAAGCTTAAAGAGCCTACTGAATCAATTACAACATTTCCCGTTGTAGCAGTTTGAATTGTCAGATTACCGGATGTATTAGTCCAGCCTGATGTTCCACCCGATGCTAATGTTAATACTCCTGTTGAATTTCCAATATTACTTGCTGAGGTTCCTGTCGCATTAACATTAGTAGTTCCCGTTATTGTTAATCCTCCTGTTCCCTGGATTAGACCAGAACCTGAGTTTACTCCTACAGCTGTAACTGCTCCCGCATTTGAAACATTAAAGTTGGTTGAGTTAATCAGCTTGGTAAAAGTTCCTGAAAAGGTAAGTGCATTTGTTGCTGCTCCTGCAGTCTGAGTTAATTGCAAAAGATCAGTTACAGTTCCTGCTCCTGTTTGATTGATTAAGGTATTGATTGCCAGTGTTCCCGCAGGATTATTCGTTGTATGCGTTGCAACTGTTGAAGCAGCTGAGGTTGCGGAGATTGTATCATTAAGAGTTGCAGGGGAGAGATTACCTGCCAGTCTAGTCCAGTATCCTGTTGCACCTGTTCCTGTAATTGTGCCGGAACAGGTTAAGTTACCAGTTGCATTGGCTATTGTACATCCAGTTGTTCCTGATCCTCCCGCTATATTTACATCAGGAGTTCCGTCTGCCTGAAGATTTAGAGCTGTTGCTCCTGCATTAATTGTTGCAGAAGTTCCAAGTGTTACTGTTGCAATTCCTGATGCAGTCAGAGTTGTATCTGAGGCTGCAAATGTTATGATATTGTTTCCTGAATCAAGAGTCAGGGTATTTGAACCCGTTGATGCTATAGTTAAAGCACCTCTTGCGGTAATATTTGTTCCAAGATCCAAAAGACTGAAGCCATCAGCGTCAATATCAGAAGTCCATGGAGTTTGAGATCCTCCTCCACATGATCCCCATGTAGAAGCAGCTCCAGCACCACCTGATAAAAGACAATTACTTGCTACGCCTTCCGCAGTTCCCAGCTTAATTCCACCGGCGCTGGTGACAGAAAATCTTGTTGTTCCTGAAGCTGAAGCTGTAAAGATATCTCCTAAGTTTAGATTATCGACAGCCAGAGCTGCATTGTTACCGATACCAGAGCGAACAAGCAATGGGAATTCAGTGGAAATTGCAGTTCCAACTATTATGCCCGAATCAAAATCAGACGATATGACAAAATTACCTGAACCATTTGCAGCAAGTGTTAGGTCTTCGTTAGAAACTGTGTTTATGTCCGTGGTAGCTCCTGAGAAAATCAAACCTGTTGAGCCAATTATTTTATTGGTCAATGTATCTGATGTTGTTCTTCCGACATATGTATCTGTTCCTTGGAAAGTTATCGTGGTTGAATCTGTTCCTGCAAATGTTAAAGTATTACTTGCCGTAAGCGTTTTATTTGCTGCAATATTTAACGTATTTCCTCCGTTATTTGTTACTGTTAATCCATTTACCTGCTTTGCATTAAAAGCATATGGAACCGCTGTAAGTCTTACTCTTGTTCCAAAAGTTTCACCGTTAAAAGTTATATCTAAATACAAACTGTCGGAGTTAAAATCAACTGCAGAATTTGTGTTTCCCTGGCAACTTCCTCCAGTAAACACACAGACAGAACCCAGAGCTACTCTAAAAATTCCATCTGTTACTGTAAGCTGATTACTGTTTGCTGTATTGAAGTTTTCAGTCCAGATAACACTTCCCCCGCTTGAGACACTGAAAAGTTTAAAAGTGAAATCATAATTTCCGTTTGTGACATTTGTTCCAGCAGTTTTATTTACCACTTTTCCCTGGAAATTTACGACTTCGTAAATACCAACTGCTGCAAAAGATTTTGATGAAAAACCAAGAAAAAATACAACAATGAAAAAGCTTATTGCACTAGTTTTAATAAATGATGTAAAATTGAATTTAGTTCTTTGCATTTAATTAATATTACTTCGTAATATTAATTACACTAAGTTTAAAACATGCAGTCAAATATTCTGGACTCTTGCATAAAATTGCATAATAATGTATATTATTGCATATAGGGATTTGTGAAAAAATAGGATTGGAAATTTGTAATTTATGGATAATTTATTCAACGTTAACCAAGCAGCATTCATTTTAAAGGTTCATCCCTTAACTATCAGACGTTACATAAAAGAGGGACGATTAAAAGCAATAAAAGTCGGTGGAAATGTAAGAATTAAAGAGTCACAATTAAACGAATTTAATAAAGATTTTACCCCAAGAATTCCCTCATTAAAACACAATTACGAAGTAAGAAAACCTGTTAAAACATTTACGGATATTGACCCCTTTTTTCAGTTACAAGGAAGAGGTGCGGGACTTAATATAACCTAAAACTTATGGAGAAAAAAAGTAAAAAAATTTTTGTATCATCAGACATTTTATACGCCTTTGTGGACAGAGCTCATACCAAATATCCTCAGGCTGCAGCGTACTTTAGATACTTTGCCCAGGAAAAATACCAGGTATTTACAAGCTATCTACACGTTTTAAACACTTATAGAGAGATTTACGCTAAAATAAGTCCTTCCCTGGCTCGAGATTTCCTGAGAGCTCTTACTTTAAGCTCAGTTAACGTACTTTATCCTACTGAAAGCGATATGAAAGCAGCTCTTAAAACTCTCATTAATTATAGAAACTCTGAGCTAACCTTTGACCAGTCACAAATGGCAGTTTTGGCAAACCGTAACTTAATCCCCCAGGTCTGCACTTTTGAATATGTCCATCCGTTATTTGGCTTAACAGCTTTTTACTTACCAATATGAGAAAGTTTAAAATATTAAATAAAAAATTAAACCTGAAATTTATCATCTCTCTAAACCTAATCCTTGTGCTCTTTTTGTCTCAAACTGTTTTTGCCGGTCCCCAGAGCACAACGTATGAAATAAAAGACTATACGTTTGGAGCAGGAGGAAATGAAAGAGCTGGCGCTGACAGTACAAACTACACTCTTTTTGGAACTGTTGGAGAACTTGAATACGATAAGCTTAACTCTTCTAATTATTCTTTAGGTGGGGGTTTAAGTTTTACATTAAAAGCAAATGTTCCTGCTGCTCCTACAGTTACAAATGTATCAAATTGGTATAACAAATTAAAAGTTACAATTGATAACGGCTCAAATCCATCTGACGCAACATTTTTGATACAGGTCGCAAGCAATTCCGCAGACTTTTCCCAAAATACTTACTTTGTCCAAGCAGATAACACTTTGGGAACAAGTCAAGTCTGGCAGACATATAGCGCTTGGGGGGGAGCATCTGGTTTTACCTTAATCGGCCTTTATCCCGGAACAACTTACTATGTTCGAGTTGCAGCTAGAAGAGGAAATTTCACCCAAAGTGAATACAGCCAATCAGGATCAGCCGCAACAATAAACCCTACGCTCACGCTTAGCCTAAGTACAACAAGCCAACCGAGTCCTCCGTTCTCAGTTGATATTGGAAACCTAACTGCAGGCTCGGTCACAACCTCAACAGATAAAATCAATATCACAATATCTACTAATGCAACAAATGGTGGATTAATATATCTTTTTGGTACAAATAACGGGTTGAAAAGCACAACCGCCGGAAACTATAATATATCCAGCTCATCAACAGATTTAGCTTCTGCATTAGAAGGATATGGAGCAAGGGGCACAACTGTAACCCAAACTTCAGGAGGACCAATGCAGCTTATTTCCCCATATAACGGTGCTTCACAAAACGTAGGAGTAATAGACACTGCTAAAAGAACCCTAGCAGATTCAACCTCCGCCCCTGTAACAAACGGTCAGGTTTCTTTTGAGTTAAAAGCCAAGGCAAAAAGTACAACTCCGCAAGCAGATGACTATAGCGATATTTTGACAATTATTGCCACAGGTTCGTTTTGAGACAAAAGTACTTGACAAAGGTTATAAAAAGTGATTTGCTATTTATATACTTAATAAAAGTATGAAGTTATTATCTAAAATTAAAATTGTACAAATTAAAAAAGATAAACAAGCTCTGATAAGTCTAGTTTTAAATTTATCTCTTCTTTTATTAACTCTCTACCCTTTTTTATTACCAAGAAAAGTTAACGCAGCTGTAACAGAAGCATTTGTAAGGTTTGACAGACATGCAACCGGTGCAGCAATATCAGGAACGGCCTGTCTTAAATCAACCCTAACAACCCAAACAAATGTAGTTTTAGTATTTCCCCTTGATTGGACAATATCCCAAACAGCAGCCAACTGGACAGTTACAACAACTAATTTACCAACAGATCCTGTAGGAGGAGGAGCTGCATCAGCTTGGCCTGGAATCACAACAGCAACTTCAGTAACAGGAGTTAATGTACAATTCCCCGGAACAGCTCTTGCCGCCGGAACTTTTTATTGTTTTAATTTCACAGGAGCATCATCAACAATTGGAGCTGCTGGTAATGACAAAGTAGGACAGCTTAAAACTCAAGGCGGAAGCCCTTATACAGACTCTGTTAACTGGGCAACCTCAGTTGTTGCAAGCGGAGCGGATCAAGTTACAGTAAGCGCATCAGTTTCAGCAACCATGACTTTTTCTCTAAGCGGAACAACCATTGCTCTTGGAACATTAAACACCTCCACAACTGTTTCTGGAACCGTAACTCAAACAGTTACCACAAACTCAAGAAATGGATGGACATCCTGGATTAAAGGTACTCAGGGAACAACCACAGTAGGAGCTTTGAATTCAACAGCTGCTAATGCAAATATTAATGCTCCCGCAGCTTATCCTACAGTTAGCGATCTTGCATCCACAACAGGTTATGTAATAGATGTTAATTCAGGATCAGGAACTCCAACCATAAATGCAGGATACAACGGTACCGGCGATACGACTCTGGGAGGAGCATCAACAACGCTTTTTAGAGAAACAGCAACAAAAACTACTCCTGGTTCTTCAGATACGGTCACAATTAACGCAAGGGCAAAAATAGCATCAACACAAGCAGCAGCAACTGATTATACAGATACTCTTACTGTTGTTGCTGCCGGTTCATTCTAAAATGAAATATGGAAAGAAAAAATTATTTCTGCCTCTAATTCTTCTAGTTTTAATAGTTATATTTTTTGCCAAAAATTCCGTTTTTGCCCAAACTCCGCAAAACTATGACCTAACTGTTTCTCCTGTATTTTTTGATCTATCTGCAAACCCGGGACAGACAATAACGGAAAAAATAAGAATCAGAAATAACACCACTGCTCCCCTTCCTTTAAAAGTCAGTATTAAAAGACTTGCAGGTGACGAAGTTGGAGATTTAACTCTAAATGAGGAAAACGACGACCAATCTTTAAATTGGGTAAAGTTTGCCAATCAAACTTTTGTAGCTCCTTCCCTTGAATGGAGTGATATTCCATTTACTATCCAAGTTCCAAGCACTGCTGCATACGGATATTACTTTGCTGTAACATTTGAACAAGATAAAGAAAGTAGCGTTGCCCAGGGAGCAAGCCTAACAGGAGCAAGTGCTGTCCCAATTTTACTAAACGTTCGAAAAGACGGAGCAAGAACGCAGGCAAAAATAGTTGATTTTAAAACAGGAAGTTTTATAAACGAATACTTGCCTATTGATTTTAGTGTTCAAGTCCAAAATTTCGGCAACGTCCATGTCAGGCCTCACGGCAATATCTTTATATCCGATGACTCCGGTAAAGAAATAGCAATACTTGACGTCAACCAGACTGCTGCAAATATAATTCCGGATACAAAAAGAAGATTTGAAAGTTCCTGGGCTGATGGTTTTCTGGTAAGAGAAAATGTTATTGAAGACGAACAGATAAAACTTGATAAAAACGGCAATCCCGTTAAGAAATTAACTATTAATTGGGATAAACTTACTAGTTTTAGAGTAGGAAGATATACAGCCAATTTGCTATTGGTTTTTGATAATGGCACAAGGGACGTCACACTTGATTCAACTGTAAGTTTTTGGGTAATTCCCTACAAAGCAATCGCAGTAATCATAATTACAATCATTGTTCTTTTCTTCATAGTGAAAAAGTTCTTAAGGTATTATATCGGCCGGGAAGTTAAAAAAAGACAAAGGAGTTAATAACCAAATCAAAAAGAAGGGATACTTCTTCTAAATTGCTGCCTGTAATTGCAACTGAATAAATTTTGTCTTTGACTAGAAAAAAACCTGTTTTTTCAGAAAGATTACCTGACCTTACAAAGATTAAACCATTTTCTCCCCCTATAACTTTCTCCGACTGGGTATATCCCGAGCCACTGATTTGTCTTAATTTTACTCCCGAGATATCGCTAACATCTTTTAAATCAGCTGCGTTTTCCATAACTGAAAAATTAAAAACTAGACGTGGTTTATCAATATCAAAGGAAAAGGTCTCCAAAACCGAAGTATTTTTTGCCATGCCTGGATCTTTATATGTATATATCTTTGCCTTGGCGGGATATTTAAAACTTGCGTATTTCCCCTTGTATTCAACCTCTCCGCTAACCTCAGTGTCTGAAAGATTTGGTTTTCTGCCTAAAATTTTAGTTAATGCTTTCTCTTTTTCTGACTCAGTTAGTTTTCTTTGGGAAGAGTTGAAGATAAAAAAGAGGGTTAATAAAACGCCAATCAGTACAATAAGGATTAAAATAAACTTTTTCATTCCAGATTATAATAGCAAATCTTAACACAAAGGTTAAGTTCTGATATGATTATAATATGCTTAAAAAGCTTGTATTTATTGTTTTACTTCTTCTTTTATTATCAACCCCTTCTTCTTTTGCTCAAAAAAAAGGAGTTTCAGTTACTCCCTCAATTATTCATCTTGATCTAGCCGTTGATCCTGCTGAATATACATTAACTTATGAAAACAATACTAACGCAGATATCACGCTTTTACTTTCTCTTTCTGATTTTAACGAGCTTGAAGAAAGCTATAAAATTAATTTTTTGGAAAGAAAGGATGCTAAAAACTATAAATACTCTCTTTCTTCCTGGGTAACATTTGAAAACAACAGGCTGCAGCTTTCCCCAAATGAAAAAAAGAGCATTAGGGTTTTTATAGATAAAGAAAAAATTACGAAAGGAGGACATTATGCAAGTATTTTGGCTGAAGTTGAACAATCTGAGGATGAAAAAAAAGTCAATGTAAGAGGAGTTTTATCGAGTCTTTTATTTGTTAGAGCATCAACGGGTAAAGAAATAGAAGAGGGTAAGATTAGATCGTTTAGGCCTCAAAGGGATGGCATTGAGCATCCGGATGGCTTTATTCTTCGTTTTGAAAATAGCGGCAATGTACATGTTGTTCCCTATGGATACATTGAACTCTTTGATCCATTTGGAAAACTGGTTGCAAAAGCAGTATTAAATGAAAATTCTCTGGATGCCCTTCCTGAAAGTATTAGAAGATATGATATAAGAGTTATTCCCTATCAAAAGTTTTTTATTCCGGGGTTTTATAATGCAAAAGTTTATATTCATTTTGGAAAAACGAATAAAGAAATCTACTCATATGTTAGTTTTTTCTCCCAAGGCAGCTTTGACTTTGCAAAAATAGCTTTGCTTATAACTGTTTCAACTGCTTTTGTAATTTATCTTTTCAAAAGAAGAAAGAAAGCAAATCGAGAATAATCTAACCCCAATTTGACAAACCTTTTTTAAAGTGCAACGATAATAAGGGTGATGAAAATGTCTTCTAAAATGTTTCTAAAAACAGTTGGAACAATTTTTGCAGTAGGCGCAACAGTTCAATTGTTTAGATTTGTTTTTGGCTGGAATGTTGTTTTGGGAACCTGGAATGTTCCAGTATGGTTAAGTCTTATTATATTTGCTGTTTTGGCCTACCTTTCTTATACAGCATTTAAATTAGGCGGAGTATTTAAATAACGGGAATAATTTAGCCCAGCCACTTAAATACAGGCTGGTTGTTTCAGATTTCTCTTACTACCGAACCTATTTAAAAACACTCAGGGAGCGTGTTTCACCTGTAGTCCACATTCTTGTTATTTTAAATATCCGTGTTTTTCAGAATAATTAAACTGAACACTTTTAAAATTTTCAAAAAAACCTCTTTGACCTACATCTGAACTTGTGTTTGACGTTAACCATTAGCCAAAATAAGCAACGTTTTTAGTGGGTACTTTAAGTATTATTTGTTCTTTAAATCCTTTGGTGGCTGCCTTTTTATGAGCTTTTTTAATATCTTTATCATAACTAATCAACTTCCAATTTTTATCTAAAGCTACCCAAAAACCCTTTATATTTTTTGTAAATATTACTTAGATCAATAGCCATATATTTAATAATTATAACATACTGCTTGGGTGGGGAATAATTACGTCCCCGTTTGCTTATGACATAATCCCCGCATGATTGATGAGCAAGATCTTCTTGTGAGCATAAAGCAAATGGTTAATAGAAGAGACGTTCCGTATCAATCTTTAATGAAAATATTTCTAGCCGAAAAAGTGGAGGAAGATCTTAGAGTAAGTAAATAAAACTAGAGTTTTTTGGAAAAAAGTATTCTTCCTGCACTTGTTTGGATTACTCTTGAAACAACAACGTTTAACTCCCTACCAAGCTCTACTGCTGCATTTTCAACAACAATCATAGTTCCGTCGTCTAAATACCCTACTCCTTGTGTTATATCCTTTCCTTTATGTTGAATTTTAATATGCAAAGTTTCCCCCGGTACTGCAATAACTTTTAGCATATTTGCCAAGGTATTTACATTTATGGCTGTTACCCCGTTGATACTTCCCTTTTTCTCTAAGCTATAGTCACAGGTAATAATCCTTCCTTTATTTTGTTTTGCCGCAAAAATTAGCTTTTCATCAACTTCACTTAGTCCAGAAAGCCCCATTGCGCTTTCCTTCTCGCTAGATAAAACGGTAAATTTAACTCCCTTAACTTTTTTTACTTTCTCAAGTAAAAATAAACCTTTTCTGCCTCTTTCTCTTTTAACAAGGTCTTTTGAATCTGCAATATGCTTTAACTCTAAGAGAATGCTTTCTAGAACAACTAATTCTCCTGTTAAAAGACCAAGGTTTATTACATCAAATATTCTCCCGTCAATTATTGCAGATGTATCCAGGAAAATAGCGTTGACGTGTCCATTGCCGTTTTTCTTTCTTGCAGGAGAACGTCTGAAGTTAGAAAGCCTACTGGCAACTGTTTTTGCCACCTCTTCGGCTAAGATTCCCACAAATTTTGGAGAAAAATGAATTCCCCGCTCAGGCGTCTGTAAAACAGCCGGTACTGATTCTTCGTTAGTTTTTTTAGGTTTTATTTGTTTTTTTACCATATTATAAATTTAGTCTTTTGACAATCTAGTTATTACTTCAAAAATATTTTTATATACTTTTGGGCTTACTATTTTACCAAATCCCAATTTTTTTGCTTCCTTTACTCTCTTATCCAAAAGAGAAGGTACTCTTAGTTCACCTAAAAGGCCCACCTCTGCAATAGCTACGGTCTTAGCTAGGCTTATATTCTTAAGGCTTGAAAATATAGCTAGGGCTATTGCAAGGTCACTTGCAGGGTCTGAAAGTTTAAATCCGCCGGCAACATTTACAAATACATCCATTGAATCAAGTGGGAGTCTTGCGTGTTTTTGCAAAACTGCCAAAATTAGCTCAAGGCGCCTATAATCTAGACCGGATACGACTCTTCTTGGCATGGGAAGTTTGGAAAAAACAACAAGAGCTTGAACCTCTATTAAAAATGCCCTAGTCCCCTCCATAGTCACGGTTAAAACACTGCCTGAGGCATTAATAGCTTTATTTAAAAACAAACTTTCAGGATTCGTTACTTCGACCAAGCCCTCGCTTTGCATTGAAAAGATTCCTACTTCATCAACTGGACCAAATCTATTCTTAAGGCTTCTAAGTATTCTTGTACCTGTATTTTTTTCTCCTTCTAAAAAGAGTACCGTATCAACCATATGGGATAATATCATTGGACCTGCTACCATTCCCTCTTTTGTTACGTGACCTACTAATATAACGGGAATATCTAATGTTTTTG
>Ga0080064_1004521_pt1 | contig 17670 bp, 26 predicted proteins | sample Subgrocontami54m_FD_69260 | JGI IMG/M metagenome (GOLD analysis project Ga0080064, IMG submission 69260) | Subsurface groundwater microbial communities from S. Glens Falls, New York, USA - GMW46 contaminated, 5.4 m (SPADES assembly) (version 2) ...
GAGTATCTGACTTAACTCAGGTCCAGAAGAACTTTCAGGATGCTATGGACCGATATAAGAATATACAGTTCCAAGACTTCCATCAATCTCCCGAAAGAAGAGTGGCTATGATGCGTAATCAAGCTAAGTATCTTTTCGCGATTGCGGAGCAAAGATCAATTCTGGTTAGGCTCCTTGAGAACAGCGGAAGGTAAGGTGCAATGCAATGACGCTATTTGATGTAAGTCTATTCAATAAATCAACAGACGTTGTTGTATCCGAGAGCCTAAAATGGGCTACGGTGATTATGCTTACCGGACTGTTCGCACATATAAACGCGTGGTTTAGGGAATTTAAGATTAAAATTGATGAAGTAATGAAGATAGCATCACAGGTGGAGAAGTTATCTCTGAAGTTCGATGTTTTGTCCACAAGTATGGAGAGGCACGCTATAGACGACGAAATAAAATTCAGGGACCTGGATTCAAGATTGAGGAACAACGGCTCAATCTTATCCGAAGTAAAAGATGATGTCAGAGTTATGTCCAGGACAGGAAAGGAAGTTCTTCAATGAACATCTTCACGTTACTGTTGGGTTTCTTAAGCGGTGGTACCGGTAGGGCATTGCAGAATCTACTGTCCAATTACCTTTCCGGTAAAGATTCAGAGAACAAAGTTGGACACCTCGCCGTGGGGGCGACTTCTAATATGGAAATCCCAGATAATCTTGCTCCTCACTTCTATATTGGAAAAGGATCCACAAAGAAAACCTTCGAGATCATCGGATTCTCTGTCAAGAGGATTAAGTAATATGCCAATGCCGGCGAAGGAAGACGAAGAGCAAATCACTCCAGTATGCGGCGTTATACAGGTAGCTGAAACATTTGCGAAGCTAGCTGGATTTAGGCCAGAGCTAGTTAATGTCCTTGGCAATGTAGCTAACCTGCTTCTTGTGAAGGGATTGGGATATGGAGCAAAGGGAGATTCATACCATAACTTCCGTGGTATGGAAAACCATTCTGTTTATCCTATCCCCGCTTATGTAAGCGCCTGGCTTCGAATTAAGGATAAGGTAGCCAGGATCGAGAATCTTCTGTCTGATAATGATGAAGATGCTATTCTAAAAGAGCTACAGGATATTCAGGGATACCTAGCAATCGCCACTCATCTTTTATCGGAAAAGATGCAGCAGGATCAGGAGAAAGAAATGGGAGCCTCAGCAAATAAGGTAAGAAGTTCAGATGTAGTTTCGGCGCCGGATATCCCTGCGCCTAAACCTATGAAATTCGTTTCTACTATTTCCCCGTCTCCGTCCGCTATCCCCGACCCCGTACCGGACCCAGTAGCATACCCGGTACCGGACCCAGCCCCAGCCCCCCGATCCCGTACCGGTACAGTCCCCTTCAGCCCGTAGACACGCCTAGCACCCTTAGAGGTATTACCCTACGCCTGCGGCCGCCGGTACGCCCCGTACCGGCGGCCGTTTGCCGTATTGACCCTGTGTCGCCACTGTGCTATAATCATCATACTGGCGACACGGAACGCGCCGGGCGGCCGCCGGTACGGGGCGGAAGGCGTAAGGAGGAATAATGGCGGTAGAGATTCACAGTGATTATTATAGGCCGGAAACATTGGCAGATCAATGCAATTGGGAGAAGTCTTTGTGGCGTCAGCTAATGTTTCTCCGGTCAGAATATGGAGTTAGTAGAGCATTTGCTGCAAAGAAGCTTTCAATGGGGGAATCAAACCTCCGCCGCTGCGAAGTCGGAGGAACTTACGGAATGGAAAGGATGGGAGCCTACGCAAAGAATATCCTGCGAAAGCGGATGATTATGGATATGTCTACTGGCACTGTCTACCTTGTAGATATAGATAATCCAGACTGGCAGGTTGTGGGCGCTACTTCAATACTGGAAGGCCGCATAAGCACTCCAGTAGACTTTGAGGAACTTTCAGATGAAAACGACAACTAAGACAACAACAACACCACAAGAAACAATGGGATTTGTTATTCCGAGCACTGCACCGGAATACGCAAAGATTACTTCTCAGGAAGATAGACTTTCTGAACAGTCTTCCATTCTGCCGACTTACTCTGTTGTATCTGCTACTTCAGAAGACGCGGTAGATACAATGGTTGTTAATGGAGACGAGATTCAGGTCTCGCGAAAAGGCCAGATCAGGCACAAAGATACAGACGGCGCATTGGCTTACTCAAAGTCTATCCCGTTCTTTGCTATCCTGCAGAACAAGACAGAGGCAACCGCATTCTACGATAACAAGATGATCTGTCGCGGAATTAGCGGAAAGTCCATCTATGATGTCCGGGCATTGCCCGGTAGCACTATCCATCCTGCCGGATTTAAGTGCGAAGATTGTCCCCTGTTTCCTTTCCACAAGGAAACACAAATTCACCCAGTTACCGGAACGGCAGTAAAGCAAACGGAGAGATGCGGTAGGCGTCTCTCAATATTCGGATTGAATAAGATTGATACTGGAGAAGATCCGCAATTCCAGAGGATTCAATTCTCTTCTTCTTCCTTTCAGGTCTTTAATAAATTCGTGAAGGAAGTAGAGTCTGCAGGGAAGCCATTGTGGTCAATGGTTCTTTCAATCTCTGCACAGCATCACGCCGGAGAAGGCAATAAGAGCGAGTTTTATACTCCGCTCTTTAAGTTCGAGCGATGGGTAACTGCCGAGGAGTTCGAATACCTGCAAGTAATGAGGGCTCATTTGAATTCTCAGTTCGAGCAGGCAACTGCATCCTATTCCTCTCTTCCCGCTGCAAGAGGAACGAAGGCAATCTCTGCTACTATTTCCGCCGAAGACCCATTCGCGGAAGAGTAAACAACTAGGTCCTCTATACTATCGCCGCGGTAGAGATACCGGGGCGATAGTTGTCTTTTACCGGAGAAACAACGTGGAACTATCTAAGATCATTGAAGCTAGCCAGCAACTATTTGACGCTATGTCTGTCGCCATAGATGAAATGGAAAACCTCGAAGCATTGGGAGAATTAATCCCGGCTTTGGAGGAATGCTCTAAGGCATATAAGTCTATGGAGAGTAAGGCTAAGTTTTCGGTAATTGAGCATATGCTGGGAATTGGAGCAAAGACTATGATTACCAGTAAGTATACCTTTACCCTTCAAGCGCCACCTATTACCTATAAATATAGACTAGAGATGGTTCCTCAAATATTCGCCGAAGCGGATAAGCTCGGGGAAGCTGTTGGCAAATTGGCTCGAGAAGCATTTACTCCATCATATACTGTTTCTAAAGTAAAGCTAAACACTCTCAAGAAGTTTGGCACTGGAATTGCATATCTCGCGGAAGAGATTGCAATACCAACAGAAGGTCAGCCGTCTATTAAGATTGAGAAGAAATCTTAAGGAACTCCGATACCACCTAAGAAGGGGAGAGCAAGACAATGGAGAGGGAATGCTGGAAGGAAAGAATGTAATAGCTGAGGCTGGAACTGGGACAGGAAAGAGTTTTGCTTACCTTGTCCCAGCGGTATTGTTCGCCAGGGAAACCGGAAAGAGGGTGCTGGTTAGCACGGACTCTATTGCTCTTCAATCACAGATTATCGGAAAGGATCTTCCATTCCTGGAATCTGTAATGGGGCCGATCAGATACGCCACCTGTAAGGGAAAGGGGAATTACTTCTGCCGGCGTAATGCCGAGATTGTAGTTGAAGATCCCGACACAGAACAAGTATCCCGGACTGTTGTCAGGGAATTAATCAGCAAGGCTGACTCCGGAGATTGGAATGGTGATAAAGTCAATGCTGACTTTGTAATCCTAAGTAACCCGGATTGGTCTTCTGCCTGTGCAGATGATTCCTGCACAGGGACTGCTTGCCCGCATTTCAATAATTGCGGATATCAACACGCAAAGGCTCTCGCCAGCGAGGCTGAAATTGTAGTAGCTAACCATACTATTACAATGCTAAGCAGATATCTCGTAGCAAAGACCGCGGGAATGATGCCGCCGATTATTCCCGACCACGCCGTATGTATCTTTGATGAAGCTCATACTGTTCCGGAAAAGGTTCAGCAGGCATTCGGAAAAGAATTTAGTCAGGCAAGAATTCCTGCGGCGATGCGCTATCTTAAATCAAGATGCGCCGCCATAGACATTGAGTTAGACTACCCTATGGAAGACGAGTTAATGAGAAAGAACTCCGACTTCTTTAGGCTGTTTACCGGCGCGACAGCACAGGAAACATTGACTTCGGAATTCCCAGAGGAAGTTCTTCTTAATGCCGACCACCACCTAGCCGAGATTAACACTCACCTGAAAAGGGTGTCTGCGTATATCTACAATGAAGTTAGGCACGTAACTGGCGGCGGAGATAGGGATTTAGACTCTGCATTTGTTAAGGCAGCTAATACAATTATGAATTATTGCAAGACATTGCAGGAAGACCTGTCGGAATGTATGGCATATAAGCCAAGAAGAACTTCCGTTAAATGTCCAGCCTGCAAGAACCTGGAAATATCAGACAAGGCTTGCGGGGTTTGTTTTGGTGAAGGGTATTACGAGGCCGAGGATAGAAACACTATATGCTTCGTAACAGTTGAGCGTAAGAAGTTCAAAGGACAAGACGTTATAGCTGTTAAGTTAAACGCAAAGCCGGCAGATACCGCAAAGATAATGAGAGATCACGTTCTTAATTATCTACATTGCGGAGTATTTACTTCGGCTACATTAGCGTCCGGTCCTGGAATAGAAGGGCTGCACGCAATGATGTATGATCTTGGATTAGCTGGATCAGGTGCAATAAGAATGCGGGCGCAATCTCCATTTGATTATATGGCTAGCGTATCCTGCTTCATCCCGAAGTTCAACAGCTCATATGAAGACGTATCTATAAAAGATAAAGCATCTTGGGCCGCCGACTTGGTTAAGGCCACTAAAGGAAATGCATTTATTCTATTTACTTCCACGAGGGAGATGAAAGCCTTCCACTCAGTATTCCCGGCATACTGTGATTATCCTCTATTCCTGCAAGGCGAATATGATAAGCAGCAGCTTCTCAGAATGTACCTACAGACTTCTAATGGAGTTCTGTTGGGGCTGAAGACATTCTGGACCGGCGTGGATATTCCCGGAGATAAGCTGTCCTGCGTAATAGTAGCGTCCTTGCCTTTTCCGGCACCTAATCCGCTAATCAATGCAAAGTGTAAAGCATTGGAGAGGAAAGGAAATAGTGGGTTTATGATGGTAAGCCTACCAATGTGCGTGAGGGATTTACTGCAAGGGTTTGGTAGGTTAATTAGATCAGATAGCGACAGAGGTATATTTGCCCTTTTGGATAGCCGCGCCGTAAATGCCAGATACGCTGGCATTATCAGAGATTCGTTCCCTGAATTCCATATATTCAATGACACGAAAGAAACACGAAACTTCTACACAGCTATAAGGGGTAACTAGAGATGCTGATACTAATCGACTTCCTGATCGGCATTATGCTTGCGATTGCTGCCGGAATAGCAATTTACTTACTGGCAGTAGCGTTAGTGTTTGTTACAAGTCTAGTATGTGACTTTAATGGTGATCGCCGTAAGAAGAAAAGATGAGCCAACACGCTGACTTCTATGACCTAATTAAATCCCGCGTAGATATAAGGACGGAGGTAGAGAAGGATGTAAAGCTCAAGCAATCTGGAAAAAGATTACTTGGGCTTTGCCCTTTTCATACAGAGAAGTCTCCTAGCTTTTATCTGTATCCCGACGCGGAAAGATATCATTGCTATGGTTGCGGCAGGAATGGAGACGTAATAGATTACGTCGCGGCCCGCCGGTCTCTGTCGGTTTGGGAAGCCGCAACCGCGCTTGCGGCCGCCGTGCACGTACCGATGCCGCGCGTAACGCACACAGGCGGAAATCTAGGCCCGTCCGCCCGGCCCGTGGCGGATTGTCTCGCCCATTTCTCTGGCACGTCTCACCGCCACCTGCTGCAATCGCCTGCCTGCCTGCAATACCTGGAAGGACGAGGTATCGGCATCGAGGTTATTAAAGAATATCAAATCGGATTGGCAAAGTATTCCGGTATAGACGAGGGCGCAGCTAAAGAATGTGGACTAATAAGCGAAGACGGGAAGGCTCTTCTTTCAGGGAGAATTACATTCCCGATCCTTAAGGGCGGAAAGATAGTCAATATCTGTTCCCGTCAATTCGAGAGCAAGTCAGGACCAAAGTATATTAACCTGAAAGATACGGGGGTTATTCCGTTCAACGCGCATCTTCTTAAGCACGATAGGGTTATATTGTGCGAAGGAGTTATTGACGCTATTCTCCTATGCATAGCCGGTCACGATGCCGTTGCTACTATAGGAACGTATTTCAAAACGGAATGGCTTACATACACAAAGCCAGAGTCTCATTATATCTGCTGTTATGATAATGACGCCAATGAGGCTGGGCAAAGAGGCGCGGATAGAATTGCTTCTTATCTCTGGAATGCCGGCAGGATATCTCGTATCTGCCAATTGCCTGAAGGCGACCCGGCGGATCTGATATGCAATGGAAAAGCCGCCGAAGTAGAAAGGGCGATAGCGGATAGTAAGCCTTATATAGATTACCGCATAGATGAATACCGCTTTACCACTGAAGATGTATTCTCAAAGAATACTGCGGTGAACGAAGTCTTTTCCCTTATGGGAAATATCCCGGAAATAGGGCAAGAGTCATATGTCCAAAGGATATCTAAGGCGTTTGTTCTTAAACCGGCAGCGGTTAGGGCAGCGTGGGATTCTTATAGACGCGCCGCGCCAAAGGAAAAGGCTAAGATTGAGCCGTCGGAAACTTCTATTGAACCGGTATTCAGGGACGAGAACCCGATACTTTTCAATCCGGCGCAAGCGTTTATTGGTTCGGCGATGTTTACTGTTTATTGCGAGAGTTCTAGTGGTGACCTTGCTCCTTTCATTATTGGTAGCGATAGGACAATTGTCCCGCTAACCAAAGACGTGGCCTCTGCAATGGGTATGATCTTTAGGCAGAATAAGTTTCCTACTGAACAGATACGTTGGCCGGTAGGAACGAGGTATCCTAACTCCGTTCCCAATTGGGTAAGCGGTAATTCCTCGGTAGATACTAAGGAGATGTATCTACTAATCAGGTCACTTATAAAGAAACATATATACTGGGAGCCAGAAGATGAAGGGTATTACGACTTGGTTAGTATATGGATCATCGGAACCTACCTTCACCAACTCTTTGACTCGTTCCCATATATACACTTGCGTGCTATATCCGGGAGCGGAAAGACTACATTATTACGAATTATCGAAGGCATTGCATTTAATGCCGCCTATTCTGCGTCAACTACTGAGTCCGTTGTTAGCAGACTTGTCAATTCAGATTCTTCGACACTCTGTATTGACGAGGCAGAAGGTTATAGGCGTAAGCCCCAGGAAGATCAAACGTCTTTTATCTTTGAAGTCCTCAATGCCGGTTATAAGCAAGGAGCCACTGTCAGGAAAGCTAGCGACAAGAAGAATAACTATAGGCCGGAGAGCTTTGATGTGTATTCGCCAAAGATACTCGCGTCTATTGAATCAATCGACGATACTTTGTCTACGAGATGCATCCAAGTTCGACTCATTAAATCCCCCAGAGCGGTGGATGAGTTTCTACCCCAGGAAAGAGCAGTATCGGATTTATTGCTGGGATTAAGGGGAACTCTGTATTGCTGGGCTATGATGCATTGGGAAACCATAAGAGATTGTTACGATGGAAGTTCCCCGACAGAGGATCTGCGTAATAGGAACTGGGAGCTATGGAAACCTATCATAGCTTTGTCCTATATACTGTCGGAGCATATTGGAGAGGATCTGACCGGAGCAATATCTGCTCTAGCTAAAGCCATAAGTAAAGCTGCAGAGGACTCGAAGAATGATTTGTCTTCCCTGAATAGAATATGCAGATCCATAATGGATTATATGTATGAGAGCCCATCTCCTGATAATTGGTATGCTGTTCCATACCTTGTGGAGAGAGTAAGAGTAGATACCGGCTGGAAAGAGTTTACTCCGGAAAGATTGTCTCGCTTTCTATTTGATGAGGCTAGATTCTGCAAGGATAGAAAGACCGATAAGAAAAGAAAGAATACGCCTCTATCTACTCGTGACGTTCAGCACGTTAGAATAGAACCGGAGAATGCAAAGAGGATGGCTAGGGACTTGTTTGCTTACGAAGATGATAGGGCGACACCTGTCATTACAAAGGAGTTTGAGGATGAACTTTAACGAGTATCAAGACGCCGCATTCAAATTCTGCCGCGATCACAACGATGCAAAGCTACAGATTATCAATGCTGCTTTAGGTCTTACGGGGGAGACCGGAGAAGTAATAGATGAACTGAAGAAGTTTCTATTCCACGATCACCATATGGACCCTATAAAACTAATTAGTGAACTCGGGGATGTATTGTGGTATTTGTCAAACGTGGCTACACTGTTCGGCGTTACTATGGATGATGTCGCCCAACACAACATTGATAAGCTGTCAGAGCGTTATCCTTCCGGGGAATTTAAGTCAGAGGATTCTATGAACCGGAAGGAAGGTGAGTAGTATGCCAGAGGAACACGAAGTAAGCAGGTATTACTCTGCCGCAAAGAAGTTTATGGAAGACCACGCAATCATAGACTTCCTGAAATTAGATAGAGAGGTAAATAAATTCTCATTTATGTCAGACGTAAGCGTGCATCACTCTTCTATTTACGGCCTAATGGAAAGGCCTCGAATTGAAAAATTCACCGATCGTGTTTCATATATTGCTCATATAGAAGACCAGGGCATACTCGAAAAGTCCTATCAAGAACTGCTCTCGAGAATACAAAGATTCGGAATTCAATATCTGGTAATTCACGCTTATTTCGGGGACCGGGTCTCTGACTTTCAAATAGAGATTACAATAGAGGTTATGAATATCCAGAGCGACCAGGAGTTCATAGACGAATTCAATAAGACAGCGTGGAGGCTTATGAGCACATACAACAAGGACATTTTCAAGCACATAGCGCTTTCCCAGGAATCATTGGATATATTTCGCGCGAACCATAAGAGGGTGAAAAGATATGAATATTAATAACACAGTGATTTATTATTGTTTAGCAGGGGCGTCCTACTTCTCCGAGCAGGCAAGCCCGGAAGCAAGCAAGGGCACAGGGTCCGCAGGGTTGAGTACCCTGAGTGCAGGGTTGCAATTTTGCAACCCTGTGCCCTACCTCGGAAGGCAAGCTATTAAGTATTTGATACGGAATCGTGATACTGGCATAACGAATCCAATCTATAGGCATAATGATTGTTGCTTGTATAGCATACCAGGGCACAGGGTACGCAGGGTTAGCAGGGTATATCACACACACACACACACACTATATATTTGGCGCAGGGTATGCAGGGAACTTCGCATTAGGGCTTCAAAAAAGTTGGTGACATCTTTTACCCTGCTAACCCTGCGTACCCTGTGCCCTTGCTCGCTTCGGGTGATACTGGCATTACGTGTTCGTCGTGCCAGTATCACGAAACCCGCACTAATTCCTAATAGGACGCCGGGCGAGGCAGGGCACAGGGTACGATTTTCAACCCTGTGCCCTTGCCTGCTCAACCCTGCGCCCTACCCTGAAGGAGAAGCAAGCCAAATGGTCCGATTACTATTGGAGAGCAAGCGCAACCCCCCGCTTGCACGATTCATACCTCACTATCTTGATCGAGATAGTCAACATCGGCGAGGAAACTGCGACCGGAAGGGCACGACAGCACGCCAAAATCTCTGCTTGACAAGGAAATACGCTTATGGTAGAGTGCATACTAGCCGCCCGGCGTCACGAATTGACGGGGGTGGAATTAACTTCTCCTGCGTGGGCTTTAAGGAAAAGAATAGGAGTTCTTTTCCGGGAGAAGAAAACAAACGTTATAAAGATGGGTCAGGATGCCGCGCTTGGGAGAATACACACAGACATAAAACTCCGGGAAAAGTTCCTAAGGAAACCGGAGACTACATTGGCTGACTTTCTCGAAGTAAACCGTGCGGCAAATTCTCTCGGAGAGAAAATCCTGAAAGGGGAAGATTGGCTTTTAGAAGCTGAAGCTAAAATAGCCAATCCTATGATAAGATTCCTGCCGGGAGAGAGAGAGGCTCTATCCTGTAAAGTCAAGGAGAGGAAGGAGATCCTAGAACGATGGATTAAAGACCAACTGGAACTAGAGGACGAATTAGTTAAGTCTATAGACCGTTACCTGGAATGGAATAATAACGGTAGACCTATTTCTATCTATGTAGATAGTAATACTACTAATACTACTAGTGATAGTAGTAGTAGCCAAACTCGCGTAGTCTTTAGTAGGACTAAAGTTGCCATTACTAAAGACCCTGTTTGGACGCCAGAAGAGATAGCTTTCGCGCTTCGAATATCTATAAACTTCTTTCCTGATTTACAGGTATATTCCCAGCACGAGTTCCTGGAATTCATAGCCAAGAACTTCATTCGTAAGCCTACTATGTATGTAGGAAGCAAAGAGATAACAAGATTAAAAAAGAAAGACAGTAACGAAGAACAGCTAACGCAGCTCACCCTCCTATCGGTTGAACCAACAAACGAAAAGAGAGAAGGATTCGGCAAGTTATGAACTTAACTGTTGCAGGTATAGATCAGTCTTTCACAGCCTGCGGAGTATCAAGGGTTACAGTTACAGATAGGTTGGGGACTGTAGATTACAGTCATTGGACTTCTGTAGTTAAAGAAAAGAAAGAAGACAAGGGTAGGGATAGCGTTGACAGAATAACAGATATAGCCCGTAAGGTACGCGGCGCCTTAATGGAAGGAGCCTGGACTTCTATGATAGATTTATATTGCGTTGAAGGGTACGCCTATGGTATGCAAAATAAATCCCACGATATGGGTGAGTTAAGTTTCGGATTAAGATACAGTCTGAAGCAATCAGGATGCATAGCAATAGTAGCTCCGCCTACCTGCATAAAGAAACTAATATCCGGAAATGGAAATGCGTCAAAGAGTGATATGATATACGCAGTTAATACAAAGTTCGGAGTAGACTTTACCGATCATAACAAGGCAGATGCTTTTGCATTAGCGGTATACGGAATAATGGCATTGGCCAGATACTCTACTATGACAGAGCCACCAATACCGCGATACCTATTGGCAAAGAATTGTGTAATTAAGATGCTCGGAAGAGATTTGACAGACGACGAGAAACTTTCGATTCAGTTGCCACACTGGACCTTGAAAGACATCCTTAACGGAAAGGGATTCGTATGAGCAAAAAGGAATTTAGCGGAGAGGACGCCGAAGACTATCTTAAGTCTTTGACAGAGAGCGGTATTCGAAGATTAATTAATGATACCGTTTTGTGTTCCGGGTGCGCTGTAGCTTGCGCGGAAGCCGGAAGTGTTATATCTATAGCTATGGATATAGATAGGCTTTCGGCTATTGTCACTATAGTTCAGAATGGAACTGTATTTAGCAGCGCAAGCCTGAAGGCGAGAGAGATACCTATTATCGTTCACGCCTTACAGGAAATAAGACAGTCAATTCAGGAGATAGAATCAAATGAAGATTGAGACTGTCTTTGATTACTGCCTAGATAAAGTACTTGCTTTTGAAGGTGGATACGTTAACAATCCCAAGGACCCTGGCAAGGCAACTAACTTTGGCGTTACACAGGAAACCTATAGGCAATGGCGTAGGAAGAAGCTACTAATCCCTGCCAACAAGGATGTAAAGCACATTGCCTTTCCGGAAGTAAAAGAGATTTACAAGTCTATGTATTGGGACGCCTGTCGATGCTATGACGCAGATAAGGAATTCCCAGTTTGTTTATCGGTATTTGATTCCGCAGTTAACTTCGGGCCCGGAAAAGGATTACGGTTCTGGAGAATAGCAGTTCGGGACGTAGACGCCCGCAATCCTAATATGTCATTAGAGGATAAACGCAAAGACATAGCGGCCGAGATTGTAGCTATTAGAATTAAATATAGGAAGCAAATAGTAGTAGCATATCCTAATTTATCAGTATTCTCAGTCGGATGGGGTCGCCGCGACACTCACCTCCGGGAGCTATGCGCCCTGGGGCTGCCGGCGGGGCTTCGGACAGGGTAGCCGCCTGCGGTCCGACGCGCCTAGGTCAAAATCTAGGCCCGTCCAGCCCGGTCCCTGGGTCCTCACACCCAGACCGTACGCCTTACGCCATTGGCCGCTTGACAGGCAATACGAGCGGCCGCAGGTGACACAAAAAAATCCCGCGATTTTATTCGCGGGATTTTCGGCATGTCCGATTAAGCCTCACCGTTATAGGGCCAAAACCCATTAACCCTATAACCCTTAAATGTTCTTCATATAATCCAAAGCGTTTTGCGCTTCTTCGCACCCTTCTAACGCTACAGGATTAGCATTGAAGAACATAATCATATGCTGAAAACCTACCCTTACCGCCCTGGTGGCTATAGGTTTTAGCATCTTAGATTTACTAGGCGACTTAAGGAAAGCCACCATCTTTTGCGGGTTGTAGATTATCTCTTCCAGTTGTTCGTCGGACAGACTATTAAAGATAGACGGAAGATAAGACACCATTGTCTTATCGGCAAATACCTTCGCAAGCCTGCGCAGTTCGGACCTTGTCGCTTCTACAACTTCGTATTCTCTGATTCCGTCTCTAAAGATAAGAGACTTTTTTCCGAAGTTGCTTGGACATTCTCCCAGTGAACCTATGTTTTCCATAAGGGATTCAGCGGTTTGCAATGGAAATACTTCCATACTTCCGCACATTACCTTAAGAACTCTCTGCGATTCATAGAATTGCAGAGAGTTCTTTAGCTGCTTTAGGGCCATCTTCTTCTCCGGAATACCGCTTACGCGGTATGAGCGTACTCTACCAGGGGTGTGGCGTTTTCGTCAATAGCCGGCCTGAACTGCGCCTTGATCGTAGTCACTACGCTATCTCGAATTGCACTCTTCTGCGAGGATACGTCGCAGTCAATCTCGTGTTCTCCGGGTTCGATGTGTGCAGTCTCCATAAGTTCCGAAAGTGATATCTTTTCAATGTCACCTACCGATGGCATCTCCCCCAATCTCCATAGAGAGAATGAAAGATAAGTAGCCTCTTCGCCGCTAATCTCTACATAGATGAATACCTCTTTGTCTTTCCTGGAAACCTCTAACCCGGAATCGTTGCCTTCAAGAACCTTCTTGGACGCGTTAGCGACGGCATCGCTTACGTTACGCTCGAAACGCTGATTGTTGAATTGGTTTGTATTAACCCGGCAATCCAATGATCCGTCCGGATTATACACAGCATTTCCTGCGATCAGGTGATAAATCACTTTTCCTTCTCCTTCGTGTTGGTTGGTAACTATCACGGAATACTGATACTAGTATAAGCATTCCGTGATAGAGGCGCGCATTACTTTGATAGACTAGCTAGACTGCCTGCTTAGCCATATCTATAGGCGGGAAGTTGTCAGCGTATAGGTATGCCGACATTATTTTCACGGAGCATTTAATAACCGAGCATTGCTCGAATTTTATTAGCTCTTTATTTCCTATCGCAAATAACAGAGTTGCCAGTATTCTATTTGAATCTGGAATAATACGAATCGTGCTTTCATTACATTCTACAAGAACAGTAACTGGTTTGTCTTTGTGAATTATGGCCATATCGCACCCGATCTTATCTACCGCATCTTCGAGGCTTTCAGCCTCTATACTTGTTAAGTTATCTTCGTCTATAATTGTAACATATCCCGCATTATCTTCTAGGCACTTAAACGTACGCATCTTTTCTCCTTCCCATCGAACTCGTAGAATTCTACTCTGTCCCTATAGACAGAATTTGCTCGTAGCCGGATGTAATTCTCGGCTTCAAAGACTGCAGTGTTTTCTCTGCCGAATGCAAGCCAAGAACGCTTTAGCTCATATTTTCCTCTCTTCTTTATAAAGTGGCGGACTATTCCTAACCACTCCTCCGTCATTACCGCCTGGACCTTCTCGCGGCCGCGAAGGGTTCTCCACTCCTTTATAATTACGTCAGTCATAATCTAGTGGGTCCATTGGTGGTTCCATTAGATCCATATCTTCTTCTTCCGCGTCAATGGTTATCGGTTCTACAGTTACGGATCTGAGATATTTCCGCAGCCTTAAGCCGCATAACCCAAATACGCTTATACAGATTTGGCCGCCATAGTACTTTGTGAATTCAGAATACAAATCCTCGAAGATCTGTATTACATTTTCGGCTTCTTCTCTCGTCACGTTAACCTTCCTTTTCTTGATGAAACTCTACGGTGAACTTGTTCCATTACAGCATATCCATCTTTCGGCGGTTTTTGATAATGCGAACTTCTATATCCAGGCTAAATAAAAGATCTCTAGCTCTGTCTAGGACTTCCCCTGTCTTTCGTTGCCCGTAAGCAAGTCCTATGCGAATAATCTCTTTGCGAAGTAGCTTGCAAAGTCGTTTAAATTCTTCATTCTCCTCAAAGCAGGTTATATCTCCCTGCAGCCGATTGAATCTGATCTTAATTCCGTGTAGGGTTAGATCATGAATGGGCTTCGGCCTACTCATTGTCTCTTCCTTTCTACTGGCAGCCGGTTCTTAAACATATTACCTTTCCACTTTTAGCCGATTAAGCTCCTAACTCTTTCGGCGAAGCGATAGAATACCTCTTCGTCATTATGAATTACCAATCTCATTTGGGCGAGATAGTAATGCAGCCTATTAAATGAGAATAACCGGTATACCGCGTTGGCGATATACCGGTTATTGTTCCAGATTACTTTTCCGGCGTTTGCGTTTTTAGGGTAAACGATACCCTGTGCCCGCAATTCAGGGCCGTATATGGTTCAATAGGAGATTCGTAAGGCCCATCTTCGCCATATCCTCCCAGGTTATTAACAGTATCTTTGCACAAGTGTCCGGATTCGCAGCTAGAGCCACAACTAACAACGAACGCTGAACTCTTATATCCATCGGATATGTATACCGCATTTCCAAGTTGCGCCCAATGCGACGGAAAAACCTCTGTGCGGAGATTCATAATCTCCGTTAGGGTTGCTTGATACACCCTTTGTGGTTTCTTTTTCTCGTCTGGAACGCCGTCCCAATAAGTAACCGCGAAGTTATACATTACTCTTCTTCTCCTTTTTCTCGGGTTTTGCCCAAGATATAATCTGCGGCCTTTTGGGCGGCAGAAGATGCTGTTACTACAAACCTGCTATCGTCTGATATGGCTTTAAGCCAACCCCTAACATATGCCGCGGAATTGTCCAGCGTACTGTCAATCCCGCAATGGCCGCATACCATTGCGCTGGCAATCTCTGCTATCAATTCCTCCTTGGCGTATTTGTTAGTGCCGAAGGAGCCATTAAGATCACGATCAAGTCTACTATTATGAGCAGTTGAATGCGCCAATTCGTGAAATAGGGTGGCATAATATGCCTCATTGCACTCGAAAGAGTTAAACGCAGGCATATCTACCCTATCCAGGGACGGCAAATAAGCGGCCTTATCACTCCCTGGTTTGAACTTCGGCGGATTAGGCATACCGTCTACAATCTTCTCTGCGGCCTCTAATCTATCCCCGGAATTCATTACAACGGGTTCAACCGCAGGAATATCTATCCCTGCGACTTGCGTTATATTGAACACGTGATAATACCGCATAAAAGCGGTTCGCCTTCCGGTAATAGAAATACCGTCATCAAGCAAGTTATCTTTGAAGTTCCAGAAGACAACGATATTGGACTTCTCTCCCTTCTTTACTTGCCCCTTATTCTCTGCGACCTGCTTAAAGGTCGCATACCTTTGATCCACATAGTCTGTTGAACCCAACAGGAGAAGGTTAACTCCCCTATAGGGCTTGTTTGTAAACAGATTCCGCGGCATAGAATTTGGGTCGGCAAACCAAGGTTTCTTCCACGGTGCTGTTCCGCCGGATTCTATTGCAGCGATAATCTTCTCGCTTACCATAGAATAGATTTTGTCGTTTCCGTTCTCCGCCATTTGTCTCTCCTCCAAGTTAGATATAACCGGAAATGCCTTAAACATTTCCGGCTATATATATTGCGGCCCTAGTTGACCTCTTCCCTGAAAGCCACAATCGCGCGCTCGAACGCGTCTTTCCTGAGGTAAAGAGACGCACGAACTTCTCCCAAAAGCAGTCTGATATCGGCGAGGTCTGTGCTCAAATCAGCGTAACCCTTCGTTTGCGAATTCCTAGAGAATTCGTAAAGCTTGTCCTCGATATCGCTAACCTTTTCGCAGAGCTCCGCTTGGCTAAACCTTTTCATCTTAACTCCCTCGTATATCTTGCAGGATTGCAAGAATTCCACCGCCGAGGAATCGAACCTCGGAATAACCATTCGGGGAACCCTGGCTATTGCAGTCCGTATTTCTTTTTAATTAACTCTATTAGAGAGCCGTATAGATTAAGAACCGGCTTTTTTGATGAACGCGTGTCGTTCCACTTTGCCAGAGTATCCGGCGCTCTATACCCAAATTTTCTTAAGTTGTGGTCCCTTATTGTTACTTGGTAATGCTGATTTAGTAACTCGGACGCACAAAGTTGCACTTTACGGCCAAGATCCTCGTCTATATTCATCTTGCAATAGGCGGCTCCTGTCGCACAATAGTGATCTTGTCCATTTATGACCCTATGGCTAGTCTTCCTGCACCACCCATTTCTAATGGCTTCTCTGCCATTCTCAAGAGCCGCGATAACCTTTTCGGGTTCAATTCCGTACACTAGGCATCCATACATATCTATCATTGTCTTAACTCCTTTTCCCTTGCATTCTGCTAGATTGCAGAATTCGTTACATATTCCACCGCCGAGGAATCTAACCTCGGAATAACCATTTGGGGAACCTCGAACTATTACGGTTTGTTCACTTCGCCGAATTAATAATCCTCAAAGACGCATTCGTCACTTTCCACGAGCGAGATTGCTTCGCGCGCCAATGACAAAACTTCGTCTTTTGATCTTCCTATTTGATCATTCCATGCAGCAAGTCCCATCAATCCACGATGGCACTTTAGTATTACGCAGCGCAATGTATATCCCATAATCCATTGCGCGGCACATTTCAATTCTGCGTCGAAGTCTTTATTTAGAGCAGAATCAAATATTGAGCCATTTATGCAATGGCGTGTCTTTCCTTTAATTATGCTGGCGCTGGAATACTGACACCAACTTTGCTTCAATACCGCTTCGCTGTTGCGAAGGACAGTAAGAACGCTTTTCTTACTGATTTCGCCACAGTATACATTCTCCGAGAAGCACGGATCCACCGGAGCTACTATCGGAAGGGTAATTCTGGTTGCCATTGTCTTAACTTCCTTTTCTCTGGAAACGAGAATATGCCGACAGAGGCTAATCTGCCGGCATATAGATAACTTATACGCAACTGTTATTGCGCTTGTGCCAATTCCAGCACTCCCGGCGAACTTCCGCCGGGAATTCCCGCTCAAGCATTCTCAAGTCTGTGCCGAGTGAGACAATCTTCTCTTCGGGAAACTTTCCCGAGAGATACTTCTCCAACATCCTACAGTAATAACGCACGAAGTTAACCTGATTAGAGTTCATTGTCTTAACCCCCTTATATACGGCTGGATTGCCGTAATGGCGCAGAATGGAGTCGAACCATTCTTTGCAGTAAATC
>Ga0080064_1004522_pt1 | contig 17664 bp, 20 predicted proteins | sample Subgrocontami54m_FD_69260 | JGI IMG/M metagenome (GOLD analysis project Ga0080064, IMG submission 69260) | Subsurface groundwater microbial communities from S. Glens Falls, New York, USA - GMW46 contaminated, 5.4 m (SPADES assembly) (version 2) ...
CCGTCCGTCGGTGGTTCGACCTGACTCACCACTGGCGGAAGCTCCGGCGAAGCCGTCCAAGACGGCGCTCCTCCTGATCGACCTCCAGAACGAGTTTGTCCACCCGGACGGCTTTCACGAGCGTTTGGGCTACGCCCATATGACCCCCGAGGAGCGCGAGCTCGTGATCCGCAACAACCAGCGCCTCCTCCAGGCGATGAGGGGAAAAAACTATCCCGTTATTTTTGTTATCACCCTCTACCGAAAGGACCGGCTCGACGACGCCTCTTCGCCCACGGCGATCCGAAACCGGCCCATGCCGCCCGGAGAAGATTACCTGATCCCCGGCACCTGGGGAGCCCAAGTGCACGAGGACTTGGAAGTGCGCGACGAAGATTTCGTCATCCAAAAAAAGGGGAGAAGCTGTTTCGGCTTCACCCCGCTCCACCGGATCTTGCGCAATTTGAAAGTAGACCGCTGTATCGTCACCGGAGGCGGGATCTATGGCTGCGTCGAAGATTCGATTCGGGAAGGGGCCGGCTTCGGCTACCGCTTCACCGTGGTCTCCGACGCCACCTACGAGCCGAACTCGCCCGTCTTAAAAATCCTCGCCGAACGGGTGGATTGCAAATCGACCGACGAAGTCCTGGCCGATCTGGCCTTGGGTACTTAGGCAAAGCTCCTTATCATATGAAATTTCACTGAGGCGTCGTACAGTTCAATGCCCCAATGGAGATTGTCTAGATTGTGGTGTCTCCCCTTATCAAGGGGAGAAAAAATATGTTTTGCGACTGTGTGAGCCATGGATAACATCACCCACAGCCTCACCGGAGCACTCGCTGCAAAGCTCGTCGAGACGAGTAAACAATCCGCAGAAGACCAGAAGGGCACACACCGCGTCCTCTTTTGGCTCATGGTTCTCTGTGCCAACCTGCCGGACGCCGACGCGCTTCTGAATCTTGTCGGCGATCCATTCTTTGTCATCAACCAGCACCGCGGTCTCACACACTCTCTTCTCTTTGCGCCGGTGCTTTCGTTTTTTCCCGCGCTTCTTGCATACCGGTTCTCGTCATTCAAGAACCTCAAAGCTCTGTGGATGACCGCCCTCGTAGGAGTCTACCTCCACATTTTCTTTGACGTCGTCACGACGTTTGGTACGCAACTTTTTGCGCCGCTCTCCGCCGAACGGTATTCACTCGATTGGATGTTCATTATCGATCCGATCTTTACGGGCATCATGGCCCTGACGCTTTTCCTGGTGAAGCGGGCTTCTCGCCACAGGAAAGCGTTTGCGTTGGCTGGCGGATTATTCGTCATCTCCTACTTGCTTCTTGAAATGGTCTCACATCAAGTTGCCTATTATCGGCTGAAGGAAACGGTGCGCGAGCAACGCATCGCAGCCCAGAAAATTTCTGCTCTTCCCCAGCCGCTCAGCATTTTCCGATGGACGGGCTTAGTGCAGACGGAGGAAGCTGTTCTCCAGAGTTTCTTTTCCCTGTTCGATACTGCTGAAAAGCAGGTCTTCGCAGCTTTCCCTCAGGCTCGCGATTCGTATGTCGATCGAGCGCTGCAAACTCATGAAGCAGTCTGGTTCATGCGCTTCGCCCGTCATCCGTGGATTCAATCCATCCCACAAGCAGAGGGACACCTTGTGGAGATTCGCGACCGGCAATTTTCATCCAACCCCGAACTAACCCGCGCGCTAGGGTTTGCAGAACGCCAGCCGCCGTTTGTGCTGCGCTTTCAGTTTTCGAGCGATGGAGCGCTTCTCTCGACGACGTTTAATGAATGAATAAATGAATGAATGATAAGAAATTGCTTTTGAGGGACAGCCATCGAGAGCCTCAGGATTGTCCCAACGATCGAGCGCCGAACCACTTCCAATAGCCCCAAGCGCTACCGGAGTGGGCAGGCTGGCCCTTGGACCGCCAATTTGGGCCGGACAGTATCCGATAAGGCAGCGCTATGTCAACTCGCAGGCGGTTTCCAGACAGGGTTGGACATTCTCCCCGCCTTGAGATACTGACCGAGTGATTGGGGTCAGGGCCTTCATTCTATACAATCTTGCTGGGCGATGTCAGATTCTTTGTCGGCAAGCTTCTTTGTCATCCTAGGATCAGAATTCGATTGGTTCCACCTTCAACATCATTCCACGACTGCGTTAGTCGTCGCGTAGGTAGCCCGCGTCTTCGTCAATAATCCGCGTCCTCACCGTGCTGGACCATCAGAAATTCCATGTTTTCCTGGTAGGGGCGGTTGTGGTGGACCAGAAAATGCGCCCTCTCCTTGCCCGCGTTGAAGTGCCACCACTAGGGAGACCCTAATCCGTTGGTAAGCTTGTAACACCTTGGAAACCCTGGCCGTCGAGAAGGCGGCGGGTGCAAGGCAGAACGAAGGCCCGCACCGGAGCGTACGAGGCAGTACGTGAGGATCCGGGCCTGAAGTTCCAACGCCGCAGACGCCCCTTATCGACGGATCAGGGTCTTGAGCGGGCTCCGCTCCAGCAGGAGCTCTCTCTTTTCACGGATAGCTTCTCTCTCGCGGCGCAAGTGGCCCTCCACGGCCAGCCGGAACCGCTCGTCGGGGAAGTAATGGACGCTATAGGTGGGTTGGGGATCCAATCCTCTGAGCCGCTTGAAACTTCCACCGGATCCGGCCTCGAATCGGCGGAGCCCTTTACCGATGGAATGTTCGATCGCGGCGTAATAGCAGACGTTGAAGTGGAGGTACCTCTCTTCCTCAAAGGCCCCCCAGTAGCGTCCGTAAAGGGCCTCGCCGTCACGAACGTTGAAAGTGCCGGCGATGATCCGGGAGCCACGCTCGGCAAAGATCAAGCAGAGATAACTGCGGAATCGTCGAGAGAGCTCCTCGAAGAACTCCTGCGTGAGGTATTGCTGCCCGTGGGAGAACCGCTCCACGTGGCCCTGATAGAGCTGAAACATCACGCGCAGGTGATCCGGGTTGAGCTCCGCCTCTTCCAGGGCGCGAATGACGATCCCCTGCTTTTCGAGCTCCCGCCGCTCATGGCGAATCTTGTTGCGCCGCTCGCTCCGGAAAGATAGAAGATAGTCGTCGAAAGAGCCGTACCCGCGGTTATTCCAATGGAATTGAAGACCGACGCGGGGAAGAAAGCCAATTTCCTCCAGGATCTCTTTTTCCTCTTCCAGACAAAAATTCACGTGAACGGAAGAGAGGCGATGGTCCGCGGCGAGCCCGGCCAGCGCCTTCCCCATGAGACGGATCAGCCCGGGCCGGTCCTCGCGCGCATCCGTCAGAAAGCGGCTGCCCGTGACCGGCGTGAAGGGGACTCCGGCGAGGATCTTGGGATAATAGCGGATGCCGGTTCGATGGGCGTACTCCGCCCATTCGAAGTCGAAGACAAACTCCCCCATGCTGTGGGACTTGAGATAGAGCGGGCAGGCCCCGACGATCTCCCCTTCTTTCTCTACGATGAGGTGCTGGGGGAGCCAGCCGGCCCGTTCGCCCGCGCACCCCGTGGCTTCTAAGCTATCCAGCCAGTCCCAGCGGAGAAAAGGGGAGCCGGCGCCGACGAGGCGGTCCCAATCCGTTTGTTTCACCTCACGAATTTTCGAAAGGATTCTCACCGTGGGTTGGCCGGTCATGATGGAAAATCTTAGCACGCGGCCCGCGCTATGAAAACTCGGATAGGGGCGCTTGAATAAAAAGGTATATTCTCCCCCTAGTCGGCCATAACGGAATTAGGCTGACCATCCGGCCGACCTTTGGCAGCCGTTGGCGAGGTTGAGATTTCTTGACAAGTGCTTGGAAAGGCGGGAGGATCGCCACCGTTTCTTGAAATTCAGCGACCGTGCTATACAGACCTGTATATTCATAGTTATGCCGTTAACCAAGATCAATCACTGAGGAGGCGAGCAGCGTGCCCGACTTTAAGCTAAAACGACCTCCGCCCACGACTCGCGTGGGTAAGACTCTTCTCGTTGAGCTAGAAAATTACATCATTGGGCAAGCTGCACGGATCACCGCTAAACCTATCGAGAAACTGAAATCCGACTTTAATATCGTGATCGTCGATAAATTTGGGACCGAGACGCTGAAGAGTGCATCTGAACTCAAAGGAGAAAAACTGCCAGATTCGGTAAAGGCGCTCAAGGTCCAGTTCAACCCTTTCACGAGTGCCGGGCTCTCGATCAGCATCGAGTTTGCCAGGCTAAGAATGGGATCGTCAATCGATATCTCGCAGACAGGGCCAGACGCCCGCGAAACAGTGATGGGCATCTACGCGGAGCTACAGCGGCTTCTCAAAACCGAAAGCACTTACACTTGGCTGTTCCATTCGCCAGGCATCCTTGAGTTTATTCTGCCTACGTTTGGGCTTTCCATTCTGCCCGGTCTAGTCATAAGTCTTGTGAATGCTCAAACCGTAACCGCACGCCTCTTGTTCGCATGGCCTGCGCTCGTTTTATTTCTCTTCTTGATCGGCATTGTTCTGAAGCCATTTTCGGCATTTGATTCACGACGACAGAAGTCGTTCGACGAAACCTGGAAGTGGCTATCGCTAGGAACCCTGACCTTTCTCGTCTTTGGTACTGTGTTTCCAGCCCTGCGAAAGTGGATCGCGGGTTTCTAATATGCGTTATGAGGGCGCATAACACGCCGTTGAAGCTGGCGTCGTCCTTGACGCTCACAGCTTAACGGCACGACGTTATCTCTCACGCCCTCTCTGCCGAGCGAGCTTGACTTGTATGCACGGATGACCCATGCTGATGCATATGAGAACGACGCTTAATATTGAGGATTCCCTTTTACGTCACGCCGCCAAACTCACGGGAGTTAAGGAAAAGACCTCGCTTGTGCGCCTGGGATTGGAAGCTCTCATTGCCAGAGCGAGTGCTCGCCGCTTAGCGGAGCTCGGAGGAACTGAGAAGGGGCTCCGGCCTATCCGAAGACGGCGTGTCAGCCGTCCGGCATGATTCTGGTCGACACGTCGGTTTGGATTCAGCATCTTCGCAAAGGAAGTGAGCGGCTGAAATCTTTGCTTGACGAGGAACAGGTGTTCTGCCACCCGTTCGTCGTAGGTGAGTTGGCTTGTGGGACATTGCATAACCGACAGGAGGTACTGGGTCTGTTGAGGGCTTTGCCTCAAGCTCGGGGCGCGGAACACGAGGAAGTGTTGCACCTCTTAGAGGGACGCCGCTTACATGGTCGAGGTTTGGGGTGGATAGACACGCACCTCCTGGCTTCGGCCCTTCTTACCGGATGTACCCTTTGGACCTTCGACAAGCCGCTGAGGAGAGCAGCGGCTGCTTTAGATATTTTGGAATGAAGCTTGGTTGAGAGGGTTGAGACGGAGGCTGAGAGCGCCGCACGATTCCCCGTGGTCCACCGACAGACTCGCCGTGCACTGTTGCAGCGTTTCCCGCACGGTCTTTATTATCGCCAGTAGAGAAAAAATAGTTTCCGCGTCGACCAATCGTTTCAAGCCATCAATTTTCATGGATATAGAAGAAAAAAATCGTTTTTCAGGGCCAATAACAGTTTTTCACTAGAAACCGCCCTCTTTAACCGGAGTTGACAAAGCGCCCAAACCCCCTTAAATTCTAGAGTAGGACAACGGCTCATGGTCATCTACGATCTTCTCTGCAAAAAAAATCATCGCTTCGAAGGCTGGTTTCCCAGTTTGGAGGCCTATCGGGAGCAGGCGGCGCAGAAAAAAATTTCTTGTCCGAGCTGCGGCGGCCGATCGGTGGAAAAGATCCCTCACGCCCTCCATATCAAGCGGGAAAGCACGCCGGCAACGAAGGAGCGGCCGCCCGAAAAAACAGACCCCGTCCCTCCGCTATCGGAAGCAGAAGTGAAAGAGGTCCTGATCCGTGTGGCTCACTATGTTCGTGAGAACTTCGAAGATACTGGCCCGCGGTTTGCGGAAGAAGCCCGCAAGATATTCCACGGCAAGGCCGAGAAGAGACCCATTCACGGCACTTCCACTCCTGAAGAAAGAGAAGAACTGGATGAGGAAGGCGTTCCCTACGCGATCTTGCCTAAACCTCATCTGGATAGTTGAGTGAGCTCGGCGCCGGCGGCGGAATCCCGGCCCGCCTGGTTCAGGAGTTTCGTTTTCCTCTGGATCTCCCGTCTGGGACTATTCTTTTCGCTCCACCAGATCCAACCTCTCTTTCCCACCTACCTGAAAGAACTGGGGGCCTCTTCGACCATGATCGGGGCGGTCATGGCGGCTTTCACGATCGCGGCAACCGTGGGCCGCGTTCCCGTGGGAATGTTCATCGATCGCTTCCGCCGGCTCTGGTTCCTGGCTTCGGGCGCCGCCCTCATCAGCGTCTCCACCTTTGCCTATACCTTGGCCTCCTCTATCGCGTTCATTTCTCTTGCCCGCGTCTTCCAGGGATTTGGATGGGCGTGCCTAACCACTTCCGTGAACACGCTGGCGATCGACATCGCGCCGCAAAATCGCCGGGGCGAGATGGTCGGCTACGCGGCCGCAGCGAGCAATGTCGCCGCCGCCCTTGGACCGATGGGCGGTTACGCGGTCTTCGCCCGCTACGGTTACCAGGGACTGTTTCTGTGCGCCGCCGCCGTAGCCGCAGTCAGCATTCTCTTTCTCTTCGGCATTCACGAGCCCGCGCGTCCTCCGGAAGAAGTTAAGGCGCCGCAAAACTGGATCGAGCTGTTCGCCGTCCCTGAATCCCTTCCTCCGGCCGTGGCCGTCGCCTTTCTCTCCTTCTGCCACGGCGCCATCATCTCGTTCTTGCCTCTCTACGCCGTGGAGCGCGGCCTCGGCAACCCGAGCCTTTTTTTCACCGTGCTCGCCGTCTCCATGTTGATCATCCGGCCGGTCGCCGGCCCGGTCTCGGACCGCGTCAGCCGGCGCGCGGTCATTCTGCCCGGATACCTGGTTTACCTCGTGGGAATCGTTCTCCTCGCCCTGGCTCCCTCTACGACTTTTTTTCTCATCGCCGCGGTGTTCTGCGGCTGCGGCATGGGAGCAACCTTTCCCGGGCTCATGACGCTCTCGGTCGACAGGGCCTCCGCTCAACAGCGGGGTCATTCTCTGGCGCAGTTTTCTCTTTTCTTCGATCTCGGGATCGGCGTCGGCTCCATCACGCTGGGAACGATCCTCGATTACACCGACCAAAATTATCCCGCGATGTACCTCATCGCCATGCTGGTGGGAACCATCGGCCTGGTGATCTACGAGCTGGAAAACCGTAAAAATAAATAATAAAGAGGGAGTAAAAAATAACTCCAGCGCCAGCCGGGGGGATCTTGCAGGACCGATCCACCGGACGTGAAGTTTCAACATACCACGACTCTATTGGATCGGGCCGGAAAGAGCTTCCCGGCTGGCGCTGCGGGGATGATTCCATCTTGTGCCTCCTTGACTCTCCTCCACCCGTCATATAACGCACAGCTAAGAGACACCGAAATGACCTGGGATCTCACCAGCTTCTTTCCCCGCTTCGGCGGCCCGGAGATGCAAGCGTTCAAGACGGCGCTGCGGGACGACCTTCAATCGCTCTTGCAAAAGACCGCCTCTCTCGCTCCGCTCGACCGGAACCATCAGACCGACTGGGAGGAGGCCCTGCTGAAATCCGAAGAGCTCCAGAAGCGTCTCTCCCATTTCGGGACCTACATCGACTGCCTCGCCTCGGCCGACTCCCCGAACGAAACCTACCGCAGTGAGGAATCCTGGCTGGCCTCCTTGCGCGCGGAACGCTCCAAGCTCCGGGTAGAATTCATCCGGGCCATTCGGGAAACCCCGGAGGCGGATTTCGAAGCGTTCGTGAGCCGGCCCGTGTTCGAAGGCGCGCAGTTCTATTTGCGCCGTCTGCGCGAAGAGTCCCACAAAATAATGGCGCGGGAGAAAGAGGTTCTGACAGCAGAGCTGGGCGTGGACGGCATCCAGGCCTGGGGACGCCTCTACGATACCGTTTCCGGAAAGCTCGAGTTCCCCATGGAATATCCGGACGGCCGCCGCGAGCGCGTCCCCATGTCGCAACGCCGATCCCTCATGGAGCATCCGGACCGCCGCGTGAGAAGAGCCGCGTTCGAAGGAGGGAACCTCGCCTGGCAGGAGGTCGAGGAGATTGCCGCGGCTTCCCTCAACGCCATCTCAGGAACGCGCCTGACGCTTTACCGCCACCGGGGGATCGAGCAGTTCCTGGAGCCGGCGCTTTTTCAATCCGCCGTGAGCCGCCGGACCCTCGAGGCCATGTTCGAGGCCGTCAACACCCACATCGAGCTTCCCCGCCGCATGCTCCGCCTCAAGGCCCGCTGGCTGGGAACCCCGGCGCTTCACTGGTACGACTTGAGCGCCCCCCTCGTTGCTCATGAGAAAGATCAGTTTTCCTGGGAACAGGCCCAGCGCTTGGTGGAGCGCTCTTTCACCCGCGCCTACCCGAAATTGGGCGAGTTCGTCCGGATGGTGCTCGAAAAAAAGTGGGTCGAATGGGAGCCCCGCCCCGGGAAGCGCCCGGGCGGGTTCTGCGCGGGCTCCCTCCTCACGAACGAGTCGAGAATTTTTATGACCTACCGCGACACCCTGGGGGACGTCCTCACTCTGGCCCACGAGGCCGGCCACGCCTTTCACAGCTATCTGATGCGCGATCTGCGCCCCTACGCCCGCAGCTCCCCCATGACGCTGGCCGAGACCGCGTCCACGTTCGGCGAATTGATCTTGACTCGCGGCTTTTTGGACGACCCATCCGCCACCGAAAAGGAAAGGATCCAGATCCTGGATATGGAAGTCGGCCATGCGGCGATCTATCTCCTGGACATTCCCGCGCGCTTTGAGTTCGAAAAGTCTCTCTACGAAGAGCGCGGCCGTGGGGAAGTCCCCTTGAGCCGCTTGAAGGCCCTGATGGTGGAAACGGAGCGGCGTGTTTTCGGCGACGCGCTCGAGGAGGGAGGCGAAGACCCCTACTCCTGGGCCTCCAAGCTTCATTTCTATATCACCGGGGTGACCTTCTATAATTTTCCCTACACCTTCGGCTTCCTTTTGAGCCGCGGCCTTTACGCCATGTTTCGCGCTGAGGGAAACAGCTTTCTTTCCCGCTACGAGGAGCTCCTGCGCCTCACCGGAAGCGACACCGCCGAGAATGTGGTCAAGCGGACGATCGGCGGGAATCTGGAATCTCCGGAATTTTGGGCCGCGGCGATCCAGAGTCTGGAAGAGCCCCTCCATCAACTGGAAGCCCTTTACCGCCCTTCCCGATGATGATTCGCGTAAGCTCGGCCTGCTCAAAAAATAGAGAATCCATGCGATCCCGTTCCCGGACTGGCAGCCGCGCCCATGATCAGCCGCTTGCGCCTCTCTTGAGGACCGATGTTCATCCCGTATAAAAACCCATCCGCCAAATCCGGCGCGGCGGCATCGCTTCGTTATGCAGAATCACGAGTTTGCCATCCACCGAGTGAACTGCTGCCTGGGCATCGGGTCATCCATCCAGGACGTGTCCGGTTCCGGCAACCTCAGCGCTTCTTCGACCGTTAACCAGCCGCGACTGAGATCCATCGAGCTGATAGAACCTCTCCGTGTCATCCACTGGAAGGAACGTTTCTTCTCGCAGGTCTGAGCGACTTCTAGCGCAATCCGGACATCTTGGGCAACGTAGTCGATCACCTCCTGATGCCTGCCCTGCGCCCAAAGCTGGGGAGCCAATACGCCCGACATGCCGGCGGGCTTTCCAGGGATTTGGAGTCCCTGCGCGGCCTTGTCGAGCGCCACGGGGAAGCCGCGATCGCAAAACACATGGAACATCATGTCCACATGGTTCATGGCCAATTCTTTGCATTCCTCAAAGGCCCCGGATTCTTCCACGAGCACGTCAAAGTCGAAACCCAAGCCGTTCCAGGTAAGGATCGTGTAGCCGTCCGAAGCCCACTTGACCAAGTGCTTCACTAGGTTCCGAACTTCGTCATTCGACATTTTTCTCGCCGGGGTTCCGTCCGGGTCTTTGCCGTGCCAGACAGTAGGTTGGTGCGCGTCGGCCGGTAATGCGGCGGCACACGAGATGCCCAGCGGACGGTAGGGGCGCCAGTTGAAGTCAGTTCCCGGAACGTCTTTTGCCGTTTCAATGTCGAAGGCCAAATACTTTCGTGCCATGGTAGGGTTTTGACTCCCCATAACGGCCAAACTTCCGCCAATCATTCACCAATAACAGGCCAGAGCAAAAGGCCAACTTGACCCTGGTCCATAACCGATTGTCGGCTCCAGCGGCGGGTTAACCCCAGTTTGGCGATGAACTTGATTTGCGCCACCAGGCCATAATTTCTTGCCTGACTTTTCGGACTTCGACTTCCGGAACGGCCGTGCCGAAGCGGCGTTCCACATTGCCCATGATGAGCACTTCGATTTCAGCGCCGGACACGCCGCGGCGTAGGGCACTAAGAATAAGATCGGCGATCCGCCGGTATTCGTCATCGGGGCCGGGAAAAGGATCCCATCGGTTGAGGATCTCCAGAAGCGCCTTCTCTTGCCTCTCGGATTCCTCGTGACCCTCTTTGCGTTCCCGCTGTTTCATTTACCGGGCTCGGGGCCGGGCTAGCGGGTCCGGTTGTACTGGTAGTCTTCGCGCTCGACTTTTCCCGTGCGCAGCTCCGGCAGGAGCGGAGGACGGGAGCTGTTCAACTGCGCATGCGCGTCCAGGGCCGCCTGGTCGGTCCAACGTTCGAGCAGCACCAGCTTGTCGGGATCCACGACGCTCTGAAGGGCTTCGAACTGTTCGCAGCCCGGCTCCTTCATGATCTCCGCGCAGCGGGCCCAATAAGCCTGCGCCAGCTCGGAGCCCTTTCCCGGCTTCGCGATGATCGTTACCACGAGTCGTATTGCCATATTCTCTCCTCTAAAATTAGCGTCAGGCATCCTATTTGATATTCTCTGCCAAGCGACTTGGCGCGTGCTTATCCGCTAAGGCCACCCTGAATTTTTATATGATTCATTCCACAATATAACGTCGCGTTGAGCGGCGCGCTGATCTTGGCGCGTCCCTCTCAAAGCGGTTGTTAGGCAAGCTCATCTAATTACGGACTTGACAAGATATACCAATACTCGCATATTGAACCGTGCCGGATAAGCCTCTGTTTTGGCTCGGATCTTCGCGGAGCGACCTCAAGACTTTTCCTCCGGATGCGCGCCGAGTTGCCGGGCTCCAATTGCGGCGCGTCCAGCAGGGGCTTGAACCGAACGACTGGAAGCCGATGCTCCCTGTGGGACCCGGAGTTCAGGAAATCCGCATCCACACTGGACTCGAACATCGAGTCTTCTATGTGGCCAAATTCGCGGAGGGCGTCTACGTGCTCCACGCCTTCGAGAAGCGAACCGGGAAAACGCCGAAACGCGAGTTGGAACTCGCTCGAAACCGGTTTCGTGCCCTGGTCATGAAGCGACGGACTGAGAATCCCGCGGAAAGGTAGGTTCAAGATGAAACTCAAAGTGACTCGATCAAGCGGCAACGTATTCCGGGATCTGGGTTTCCCCGCCCACGAGGCCGAGCACCTGCTCGTCCGATCCGACCTGATGGTCAAGGTTCAGGAACTGATCGCGTCTCGACGGCTCACCCAGGCCGAGGTGGCAAAGATTCTCCGCGTGACCCAGCCTCGGGTGAGTGACCTGCTTCGGGGCCGGATCGACCTGTTCAGTACCGACGCACTCATTGACATGCTCGCCTATCTGGGTGTCCGTGTTCGACTCGTTCTCAAACCATCCCGTCGTGGTCTCAAGGCTGCCTAACGGGGTTCGCGGCTGAGCTGCGGGCCGTAGGCTCTAGCCGCGAACGGTTTTGCCGATAACCCGCGCCGAGCGAGCGTCTTTTGCGAGCGAGGGAACCGCTCCGGGCGCGTCAGCGCCGGGAGCGGCGACGGGTTCATCGCCGTGTTGGGCAGCGTCTGGTCGCGTGGAAACCAGTTAACCCCACTTTTGTACGACCGCCGCAATCGCCGGACCTGCCTTAGCCAAATCCTCGGCGAGCATCACCGGAATGAACTCGACATCCGCCTTTAGCCAAAGGAACAGAGGTTCAGCTATTGCCGGGATCTTCGACGCGTCATCGAAGTTCACCACGATATAGCCACCACGCTGACCATTCACCGTGGTGAAATACGCTGTTTCGGCTTTCATTTCGGTGAGAACCTGCTGGAGCTTCTCACCAAACTTTGGGTCGCGCAGTGCTGCGTTACCCGACTCAACAGGGATGTGAAACCGCACGATATAACGCATGTGAACCTCCTCTTCAGATGTCTCAGCGATTGCTGAGAGTTAAATGAACCGGTTTTTTTAAGAGAACCGACCGGCGCGCTTCGCTGCCCAACTACTAAGTGAGTCGGTCAATCTATCCCAATCGACGATTTCATAATTCCGGGCAATCCTATAGTCTTTTTCGCCACTTAACAAGAAAAATCCCAACCCGACAAACACTGCACGATTGTCAGCCTTTGCCGGCTACAGTCGGCCCGAATCAATCCCAAGTTGATCCGCTGGACTATGAACTCCCTTACCGCCGCGATTCAAGACATGGGTATAGATCCATCTCCGGCGCACCCGGTCGTAGTATTCCCAGCGAATCTCCCGGCTCCACCTAATCAAAAAACGAGAGCTGGCTTCCGGATGGGCGTCTGAATGCGTCCGTGGAAAGTTCCGGATGGCGGCCCAGGATGCCGGCCTTCCGGCACGAGGCGGTAAAGAGCTTGGCGATCTGCTCGGCGAAGATTCCTTCCCCTTTCATCCGGCTCTTGAAGCGGGGGTCGTTGAGTTTTCCCCCTCGCACCGCGCGGATCCGGTTGAGCACCTTCGATTTTCTGTCCGGCATGTGCTCCTCCAGCCAGCGCTCGAAGAGAGATTTCACCGCGTAGGGCAAACGGAGAACGACATACCCCGCGAACCGGGCGCCCGCCTGCGCGGCGGCGGCGATGATCGAAGGTATCTCGTGATCCGTGAGCCCGGGTAGCGTCGGCGCCACCATGACTCCCACGGGAATCCCCGCCTGGGCGAGAGTCCGGATCGCTTCGAGCCGGAGCGCGGGAGTTGAGGCCCGCGGCTCCATGATGCGGGCCAGATCCGCGTCCAGCGTGGTCACGGAAAGAAAAACCGCGGTGGCACGATGACGGGCCAATTTCATCAGGAGATCAATGTCCCGGGTCACTAACTGGTTCTTGGTGATGATGGCCGCGGGGTTCAGAAACTCCACCAGGACTTCCAGACACCTCCGCGTCAGCCCCAGACGCCGCTCCAGCGGTTGATAGGCGTCCGTCACGCCGCTAATGGCGAGGACCTGCGGCTTCCAGGAGGGCGAAGAAAGATCGCGCCGGAGCAGCTCCGGCGCGTCTTCTTTCACCAGGATCTTCGTTTCAAAATCGAGGCCGGAAGAAAAACCCAGGTACTCGTGCGTCGGGCGAGCGTAGCAATAAACGCATCCATGCTCGCATCCTCTATAAGGATTGAGACTGGCGTCGAAGCCCACGTCGGGGCTGTCGTTATAATTGATGGCGGAGCGGGAGGAGTCTTTGAGCCACTGCGTCTCAGGTAGGCTCGCTTCCGTCTCGTCGTCGGAGGGCTCCGGCTGGTAGGAAAGTTTCTCGAAGCGATTGGGCGGATTCTCTCCCGCCCCACGGCCGCGCTTGGGAGTCCATTTAGGCTTCATAACCTGCTCGGATAACTTTCGCCTTATCTTCGCCTAGACGGGTTTTCCTGTCAAGTATTTTCAGGTCCGGTTTGAAACCGCCGCAAAAAAATGGAAGAAGAGAAGGAATGAAGCTCAAGGACAAAGTCGCGGTGGTCACCGGAGGCGGGAGAGGGATTGGGAAGGCGGTGGCATTGGCCTATGCCCGCGAAGGAGCGAGCCTGGCCATCTGCGCCCGGACGGTAGCCGAAATCGAAGAGACGGCCAAAGAGATCCAATCGCTGGGACGGGAATGTCTCGGTCTGGTCTGCGATGTCTCATCCGAGGAATCGGTGAGCGGGTTTCTGGAGAAGGTCGCAAAGAGCTTCGGGCGGGTAGACGTCCTCGTCAATAATGCCGGGGTAATGACCCGGCCGACTTCCATTGCGGAGTTCGAGATAAAAAAGTGGGACTACACGATTGCGGTGAATCTGCGCGGGACTTTTCTCGTGACGCGGGCGGCCCTGCCCCTGATGATGCGCCAGAAGGGCGGCTCCATCATCAACGTTTCTTCCTCCATAGGCCGGGGGGCCTACTCCAACTTCAGCGCCTATGCCGCCTCGAAGTGGGGAATCGAAGGGCTCACGCAGACCCTGGCCGCGGAGGTTGAACCATACCGGATCCGGGTCAACTCCGTGGACCCGGGCTACGTGGCGACGAAACTCACCCATTACTCCGGCAGCAAGCCCGAGTCGGTCACAGAGCTCTTCGTCTTTCTCGCCAGCGACGAATCGAAAGGGATCTCCAGCCGGAAGCTTACCGCCTCCGGCTGGAGATCGGAACTGCGAAAGTAGTTTCTTATTTCTTCTTCAAGATGTCCAGAGCCGCGTTTGCGTTCTTGACGCCGCTGGGGTGGTCGCTGGCATCGAGATTCTTCTGGGCTTCGTCGAGCAGCGACTTCGCCTTATCCTGATCCGCTTTGGCAAGCTTGCTCGTTCCTAAGAGCTCACGCCCCTCTTTGATCAGCGGGGCGCACCGGGCCCATAAAGGCTGAGCGGACAGGACCAAAAAAGCCAGCAGTCCGATTAAAGAAAATCCTCTTTTCATTTTTTTCCTCCTCCTATGTTTTGAGATGCTTTTTGAAAAATTCCAAAGTCCGGCCCCAGGCTTCTTTCGCCGCCTCGGGATGGTAGCTCCGCGGGCTATCATCGCTGAAAAACGCGTGCCTGGCGCCGGTAAAGATCTTGTACTGAAAGGATTTTCCGTATTTTTTCATAGCCGCCTCAGTCTCCGGTACTCCACTCGTAATCCTCTCATCGAGCTCCCCATAGTGTGCCAGGATGGGACCCTCGATCTGTTGAACCAGCTCCAGCGGCCTGGGAGTGCTACCGTAAAAGACCACCAGCGCCTTAAGCCCCTTCACCTGGGTCGTCGCATAAAAGGCCGTTCCTCCACCCCAACAGAATCCAGTGATACCAATCCGGTCACCCCGGACCTCTTTGAGACCACGGAGGTATGTAGCGGTTCCCCCGACATCGTCTTTGATAATGTCTGCCGTTACCAATTCTCGAAGATTCGTGATACCCCGATCTGTACGTGGAACTTTTCCCGTTCCACCGTGCCTCGACAGCAGGTCCGGAGCCAAAGCAACGTAACCCTCTTTGGCAAATCGCCGCGCGACATCTTGGATATGTTCGTCCAACCCGTCATTCGCATGGACGACAATGACCCCAGGGTAACTTCCAGTCCCTTTCGGACGGCTCTGGTATCCCAAGACGGTACCAGCCGACCCAGGGAATTGCACATTCCCTGAAACCAGGCCAGGGTCATTTGGATCCACCTGAGCGGCATAAGCCGACTGAAGCCCTATCGAGTCAAGCAGGCTTGTTACAGCCGCCAGGCTTCCCATAAACAGGACCGCCTTCTGGACAAATTCCCGGCGGGTAATCCTGCCGTCGCGGTATTCCTGAATCAGCTCTTCCACCTCTTCAGGCATGGCAATCTTCCCCCTGCTTCAAAATTGAATCATGTCGATCCTAGTTAAAGTCATCCCCCTAGTGGCGGGGGAGTTCGCTATATGCCACGTTACATACTGCTCGATGTAAGTGCTCGGAGCCGACATTCCGTCCACGGGCACGATGACCTGAAACCCTCTGATCGCGGCCCCGCTGCTCGTAGAGAGAACCGCCCCATTAGCCCAGGTGCCCACCACGATCACGGTCTTGATGCCTTTTTCTTTTAGGATCTTTTCCAGGTCGGTTTTGACAAACTTATCCGCATTCGATTCGACCACGGCTTCTCCCTCACGGGGAGCCACCTCTTTCCATATGTCGGCCGGAGTTGCTTTACCGCCCAAACTGTAGATGACAGAAACCCCTTTGGCCCTAGCCTGGTTGAGCAGGCCTTGGAGCTTAGGGACGGAACTGACGCAGCGCGGGGTCCTCTCGGCGTTACAGATGGGCTTTACTATATCTAGGATGAGGAGCGCGGTAACTTTTGGCTCGATCGTTACCGGTTTCAACTCCGGTGCCTTAGGGGCCTGCACCGTCGGCCATTCATCCACAATCGTCTGGGCTGAGGCCGGGCCGGCGGGAACGAACAGGCCGGCGGCAACAAGTAGACCCGCTAAGAAAACCTGCGCAACTCGCCTCTTCACTTTTCCTTTCATCTTATCATCCTCCCTTCCTGGCTACAGACCTAAGAGTTTTTCAATCCGCGCCTGATCAAAACCAACTACGGTTTCGCCGTCGATGATCGTGATCGGCGTGGCGCGATAACCGAGAGCGATCAATTCCTGCAACGCCGCCCGGTCCTCCTGGATGTTCTTCTCCACAAAGGCGATTCCTTTTTGAGAAAGAAACTCTTTCTCCCGATGGCAGGGAGCTCAACCGGGCTGAAGAAACAAGATAACTGATTTTGGAGCCACGAGAACCCCTCCTTTCGGACCCGAATTGAAATCGCGCATTGTATATCACTTTCCTCCCCCCTTGGCAAAAAGACTGTCATACCCTCCATGAGCCTCGGGACTTCCAAGAGGGGAGCCTCTTTGATAAAAGGAAAAACGGAAAGCTTGCTATGCGGCGCGCCAAAAACAATCTCCTAGTTTCCCTCCTTTTACTATTGTGGCTCTTTGCCGGAGCCCGGGCGGCGGAGATCTCTCGCGCCGCGACCGGGGAGGCGATCTTAAAGCATGCCCGTTATCTGGCGTCGGATGAGCTCATGGGCCGTGGGGTCGATACGCCCGGCCTGGCCAAAGCGAGGGATTATATTACGGAGGAATTCCGGCGCTACGGCCTGGGCCCGGGAGGCGCCGGCGGGGCTTACGTTCAAGGACTGGAAGTCGTGAGCGGAGTAAAAGCGCGCGATCCGAGCGCATTCGCCTTTGGAGACGGACCCAACCTGAGGCTCAACGAAGATTGGATCCCCCTCGGCCTCTCTTCTTCCGGGGCCGTCGCCGGGGAGGTCGTTTTTGTGGGATACGGCATTACCGCGAAAGATTACGGCTACGACGACTACGCCGGCGTAGACGCCAAGGGGAAGATCGCCCTCGTCTTGCGCTACGAGCCACCCCCAAAAAGCGAAAAAAGTCCGTTTCGGAAGCTGCCCAATTTTTCATCTCACTCGACGCTGCGCGCCAAGGCCGCCAATGCCCGAAACCATGGCGCCGCGGCGATGGTCCTGGTGGATCTTCAGCCCGAGCGCCCGAGAGACAAGGAATTGATCTCCATAGCGCGCACGATGGGACGAGGCGAAGGAGATCTCCTTGCCGTTCAGGTCAAACGCTCCGTAGCCGAGAAATATCTCGAGGCAGGAGGAGTTTCACTCAGTCAGCTCAAGGAAAGAATAGACCGGGAAGAGAAACCGGCTTCCATGCCGCTTCCCGGACTGAAGATCTCCATCGCCGTCTCTCTGGAAAAGATTACCCAGACCGTGCACAACGTGATCGGCATTCTGTCGGGCTCCGACCCCCGGTTGCGGGACGAGGTCATCGTCGTGGGCGCCCATTACGACCATCTGGGGCTGGGCGCCTATGGGACGCGGGATTCCAACGCGGAAGGACAAATCCACAACGGCGCCGACGACAATGCTTCCG
>Ga0080064_1004524_pt1 | contig 17658 bp, 16 predicted proteins | sample Subgrocontami54m_FD_69260 | JGI IMG/M metagenome (GOLD analysis project Ga0080064, IMG submission 69260) | Subsurface groundwater microbial communities from S. Glens Falls, New York, USA - GMW46 contaminated, 5.4 m (SPADES assembly) (version 2) ...
GGGTGGGCCGGTTCGGTGCGGCGGGGGGGGGGGTGAGCGCATTGCACAGAAACTTGCACAGAAACTCTGCGCCTCGACACTTGATTGTACACTTTTTGGCCAGTCCAAGCTGCTCAGGGACTTGTGAAATGGCCATCTAGGACGGGCCGGTTCCTGTTTACGTTTAGCGCGAGTAGGATCCCTCGCCAGTGAGGGATCCTACTCGCGCTAAACGTAAACCAATCAATCACCTACCATCTCTTCTGCATCTCCCGCGCCGCATTGTACCCGCACGTTCCCATGACGCCGCCGCCGGGGTGGGCCGCGGCACCGCATAGGTACAGGTTCTTGATCGGCGTGCGGTAATTGGCCCAGCCGACGACCGGACGGAACAAGAAGAGCTGGTTGAGCGACATCGAGCCCTGGAAGATGTTGCCGCCCGTGAGGTTGAAAGTGCGCTCCAGGTCCAGCGGCGTCAGGATTTGGCGGGCGATCACCGATTTCTTGAAGTTCGGCGCGTAATCATTGAGGATGTCGAAGCAGCGGTCGGCGAACTTCTCTTTCAGTTCATCCGGGTTGCCGTTCTTGAGCTTGTACGGGAAATATTGAATGAACATCGACATCAGGTGTTTGCCCGGCGGGGCGACCGTCGGATCGACCGACGTCGGCAGGGTGCATTCAAGGATCGGATCGACGGAGGGCCGGCCGTACTTGGCGTCGTCGAAGGCGCGTTCGATGTAGTCCTGATCGGGGCAGATGTGCATGGTGCCATGGTGCTGCGGGCCGGGCTTGTCGCCGGGGCAGGCGCTGAAGTTCGGCACTTCCGAGAGCGCGACGTTGATCTTGATCGACGCGCTGGCATAATCGATGCGCCGCACCGCCTCGGCAAAGTCGGCCGGCAGCAGCTTCGGATCGAGCAGCTTCTGAAACGTCAGATTCGGATCGAGATTGCTCGCAACTTTCGGAGCGCGGAACTCTTCGCCATTTTGCAGCGCGACGCCGCTGACGGCGCCGTTGTTGACGATGATCTTCGCTACTTCTGCGTCGGTGCGGATGTCGACGCCGAGGTCCTTGGCCGCCTTCGCCAGCGCTTGGGTCAGCCCGCCCATGCCGCCGCGCACATAGGCCCAGACGCCGCGTTTGCCGTTGGTTTCGCCCATGACGTGATGGAAAAGGACATAGGCTGTGCCGGGCATCGACGGTGCGGCAAAGGCGCCGATGATCGCGTCGGTGGCGAGCGTCGCCTTGACCTCTTCCGATTCGAACCAGCGATCGAGGATGGGCCGAGCGGCGCCGGTCAGCACTTCGATCGCCTCGGCCAGGTGCGGCCCCATCTTCTGGAATTTGCGCGCGAGCTTGGCCAACGTCCACAACCCGCCCAGCCCCGGCTTGAGTACGTTGGGCGGCGTGATCATCAGCGTCGGCTCAACCACGTCGGCGACGCGCTCCAGCATCTTCTCGTATTTGGGATAGTTCTCCGCGTCCTTGGCGCTGAACTTGGCGATCTCGCGCACGTTCATGCCGGCGTCGGGGCCCATCATCAAGTAGCGGCCATCGAGAAACGGCGTAAACGACGACGGATTGCGCTCGACCAGCTCGAAGCCGTACTCTTTCAGGCGCAAATCGCCGGTGATTTCAGGCCGGAACAGGCTGTTGACGTAAGCCGCGGTGGAGACTTTGAAGCCGGGAAAGGTCTCTTCGGAGACGCAAGCGCCACCGACGATGTAGCGGCGTTCGAGGACGAGCACCTTCCACTTGGCGCGGGCCAGATAGCACGCGGTGACCAAGCCATTGTGTCCGCCGCCGATGATGATTGCGTCGTAGGAGGCCGCCATGGTAATTCCGGTGAGTGGTGAGTGGTGAGTGGTGAGTGGTGAGTGGTAGAACGAAATTCACTGCCCACCACTCACCACTCACTACTCACCACTCACATTTTCTGATTCTAGGATTTCGCCGGCGGCACGTCCTTGGCGTAGACACGGCCGAGATCGATTTGTTCGAAGCCGAGCGGGCTGAGGAAGTCGATGGCGGAGGTGTTGCCTTCGTCGATTTGCACTTCGACGGTTTGAAAATACTGGTCTTGCAAGTCCTTGAGCATGGCGGTCAGCAGGTATTTTCCCAATCCTATGCGGCGGCAGGCGGGGGCGACTTCGAAGTCGATGATGCCGACGGCCGGCCATCCCCAACGCGCGCCGAATCCTTCCATCTCCCACGCCAGCGCGCGGGCCTTGACCTGGTCGGACTTATCCACCATGACGTATTCGAGCGGATCAACAACGCCGACGGTGCATTCTTGCCACCAATCCTTGAGCTGCCGGGGTGAACGCTTGCAAATCTGAAACTGATTGCGGAGCGGTCCGAAACGCGGATCGGAGACGCGCAGCGGCACATCGAGCTGACGCTGCAAGATCAGGATCGTCTGCTGAATGCGGTATCCGCTCTTGAGAAAGAACGCCTCGGCTTCCGGATTGCTCTGGAGAAATCCCGGGCAGTTGGCGCCGCCGTAGATGCCGAAGTAGAACGGATTGGAGCGATCGCAGCCGCCGGCAAGAAAGATCTGGGCGCCGCGCTGCAGCAGATATTCTTCCGTGAGTCGCAAAAGTTCCGGGCCGATGCCGTGGCCGCGGTGCGACGGCCGAATGCCGAGCATGCAGATGACGCCCTGTTTGGGCCCCACGCCCGGATCGACGACGGCCGAGTGCGCAAAGCCGACGCAGACGTTGTCTTCGTTTGCGAGGATGAGCCCGGTGGGATCGAAGTACGGCTTGGCAAGAACGAAGCGTTCCAGCGGCGTGCTGCTACGCAAGGAAACGGCGCCGCGGCCTGGGAAGGCTTGATTCCACACCTCGACGAGGCGCGGTGGATCTGTGTTTCGAAAGGAGCGATAGTCAACCACGATGGGCAGCACTCCGAGAAAAGCCTCTCCGCATTATAGAACGCCCGCGCCGGCCAGCCTAGCGGGCGGGAAATTTCCTTGCGAGACGGCGCGCGCCGTCCTAGAAAGAAACCTGTCCATTCCGCCGCTTGCGGCTTAGCGATTCATCCCGAGGCAGGATCCGCTAAGCCGCAAGCGAACAACCTCGTGCTGGTGATTCATCATGAATCGTTGCTTCGTCGCAATCTTGTTTGTCGCAACCGGTTTCACGGGGCTGGCCCAGGAAAAAGAAAAGGTCCTCCCCGACCCGACGCCGCGCAAGGCGGAGATTCTCAAACGCTTCGCCGCGGAATTCGTGACGTTGACGCCCGGAACGGGCAAGTATCCCGCCAGCTTCGTCATGGGTTCGAATGCCAAGGCCGACGAACAGCCGGCGCACAAGGTCGCATTCGGCTACAACTTCGCGGTCGCCAAATACGAGGTGACCCAGGAACTCTATCACGTGGTCGTCGGCAAAAACCCTAGCAAATGGAAGGGCTTGCGCAATGCGGTCGAGGTTGTCAGCTGGGAAGAAGCGAATCAGTTCTGTGCTAGCGCCACGAAGGCCCTGCGTGACGCGAAATTGATAGCGGACAAGGAGATCATTCGGTTGCTCGGCGAGGCCGAATGGGAATACGCCTGCCGGGCCGGAACGACGACGGCCTGGTCGCACGGCGATTCGCTCGAAGAGCTGGGCAAGTATTGCTGGTACAAGGCGAATTCGAAAGGCTTCGACCCGCCCGTCGGCGAAAAGGCGGCCAACCCGTGGGGCCTGTACGACATGCACGGCTACAACTGGGAATGGGTAGCCGACAGTTGGCAAGCGGATTACCAAGGCGCGCCCAGCGACGGCAGTCCGCGTAGCATCGTCGGCGCCAAAGATCGCGTGATCCGCGGCGGCTCATGGAATGACACGGCCGACGCCGCCCGCTCGTCCGCCCGGCACCACGTTCCCGCCGAAACGCAAAACGACAAGATCGGCTTTCGCTGCGTAAAGGTCTCTCGATGAATTGCTTGCCGTTTCGCGCTCGGGATGAAGCGACGAAATACGCGGCGCTTCATCCCGAGCGCGAAACGGCAAGCAAGTCTGGTAGGAGTATTTTGATGCGCCGATGGTTGTCATTGTTGTTGGTGACGGCGCTCGCGACGACGATCCGTGCCGACGATTGGCCGCAATTCCTCGGCCCGCACCGCGACGGCGTCTCGGCGGAATCGGGCGTCAAGCCTTGGGGCCAGGGCGGTCCGAAGGTCAGCTGGTCGCGCGACGTCGGTCCCGGGTTTGCCGGCCCGGTTGTCGCCGCCCAGCGGCTGATTCTCTTCCATCGCGTCGGCGACCAGGAAATCGTCGAATGCTTGCGTGCGGACAATGGCAAGTCGCTATGGCAATTTGGCTATCCGACGGCATTTGAGGACGACTTTCGCAAGGGCGATGGTCCGCGGGCCACGCCGACCATCGCCGGCGGCACGGTCGTGACCTTCGGCGCCGACGGCTGGCTGCACGCGCTCGATTTGGAAAACGGCAAGAAGCTCTGGGACCGCAACCTGATCAAGGATTACGACGTGCCGGGCAGCTTCTTCGGCGTCGGCAGCTCGCCTTTGGTCGTCGGCGACCGCGTGCTGGTGAACGTCGGCGGCAAGAACGCCGGCATCGTCGCCTTCGCTTTGGATTCAGGTAAAGAGCTTTGGAAAGCGACCCGCGACGGCGCCAGCTATTCTTCGCCGACCATCGCCACGATCGACGGCGCGACGCATGGGGTGTTTTTCACCCGGCAGGGTGTGGTGCTGGTCGATCCGCAGACCGGCACCGTGCGCTTCCAGACTCCCTGGCGGGCCCGCATCGACGCTTCGGTCAACGCCGCCACGCCCCTCATCCTCGGCGACGCGGCGTTTTTCTCGACCAGCTATGACACCGGCGCCGTGATGCTCAAACTGCGCAAGGACGGCGCCATCAAGCTTTGGGACAGCGACGAGATCATGTCCAACCATTACAACACATCGATCCACAACGTTGGTCATCTCTACGGCTTCCACGGCCGGCAGGAAGGGCCCGGTCCGAGCTTTCGCTGCATCGAGCTGAAGACGCAAAAAGTGTGCTGGGACCGGCCGCGCTTCGGGTGCGCTTCGATGATCCTGGCCGGGGACAAAATGATCTTGCTGACCGAGCGCGGCGAATTGCTGCTGGTTGAAGCGACGCCGACCGCGTATCGAGAACTGGCGCGAGCGCAAGTATTCACGGCAGGACCATGCCGGGCGCAGATTGCCCTCTCCGGCGGGCGGTTGTATGCGCGGGATCAAAAGAAGTTGAAGTGTTTTGAGATAAAATGAGGCTCATCCGGGAAATGCGTTTTCACATCGCATTCGGCCCCTGCGATGCAACGCAGAGTCATGTGCTCACCTAAAACCGGCCCAGGTGATCACTTGACTTTTCAGCACAACTAGCTTCCTGCCTTGGACTTCCGAGCACGCTCCGAGTCAAGTGGTCAGTTTATCCGGGGGGTCGGGCGGCTTGGCAATGGATTGCATTGCGCTTGCATCGAATACACACACACGCCGAGTGTCACCCGTTCGGGCCCTCGTTTGAACCATGCCTTTTCACTCGATCCTTGCTCATGCGTCAGTATCGAGCGCCGCGTGGCACCAAGGAAGCGGGCCGCGGTCGGATGCACCGCCGTGGTTAGGCGCCCGCCTTCGGGCGGAGGACCAGCCAGATTGCCAGCGCCACCACGACGCACACGGCAGCGACGAAGGCTGCTTTTGGTAAGGGGGACCAATCAACAAGCCCAGCGGCGAAACCACCTGCCATCAAGCCACCCATGCCGATCATGACACCACGAGTTCGACCGCTCATGTATTCTCCTTCGCCGAACCATCCATGACTGGGTCAAGCGCGCACTCATTTCGCCTTGTTCAGTACGCTTACTAACTCGTGCTCGAAGTCGGACTTGCCGGGATAGCGGTCATTGGTCACGTCGCGCCGGAACACCGTTAGACCGGTGGCATAGGATTTGTGGTTGGCAAGGTAATGATCCAAGAATTGCACCTGAAGGGGGGGCGGCGCCGCGAATTTCAGCTTCCAGGAGTCTCCCTCCTTGACGGCTTCCACGCCCCGAGGATCAAATAGGTTGATGGGCACAAGTACCTTGTTGAACATACGTCCATCGACACTGGCAAGGTCGCGCTGAAAGTCGGCAGCGGTGTAGAATTGGTCGCCTTTGCGAATGTTCTCATCCTGGAAAAAGACCAGGGCCGTGTTGGCATCGCGCTCCTTGGGGGCGCTGCGCGTCTTGACGTTGGTTGGAAATGGATCGAGGAAATGCATCAAAATGATGCTCTTGTCCGTGTCGAGGCCTTTGTTCTTCATGTATTCCGAGATGCCGTCGATGATTGGGGAAATATCCGCGGCGGCTGCGGCCCCGCGTTTCAGATGATCCGCGTAGTCACCCGTGCAAAAAATGGCTGCCGTCTTCAAATCGCGCTTCTTGACGCACTTGAGGAACTTGTCTTGAGCTTCGGCAGCTGTGCTGGCCGGGCCGAATCCAGTTCCCTGCCGGTACAAATCGATGGCCCATTGCGGCGTCAGAAAGATGAAGTACAGCGCCCCGAGTATGACAGCGGCCAGGGCCAACAGCGAAGTCACGCGCATGACCGACTCCAGTGCAAGGACGGGATGATTGCTGCTGACATTTGTAACGGATCGCGGGGCCAAAAGCAATAAGCCCGCGGGCCTTGGCCCGCAGGCTTATTCGTATTGGGATCGTCATTATTCTACAGATCGGGCGGGCGCTAAAAGGCAAGCCAATTAGTCGCCGCGCAGCGACAGTCCGTATTGCCGCAGCTTTTCGCGGACTTCGTTGAGCGAGGTCATGCCGAAGTTCTTGGATTCGAGCAATTCGTCGGCGGTGCGGTTGATCAGCTCGCCCAGCGAGTTGATGCCCAGGCGGTTCATGCATTTGCGGGCGCGGACCGACAGGTTCAACTCGCTGACCGCCTTGTTGAGCACCGCTTGCTCCTGCTCGCTCAGCGGCTGTTGGGCGTGGAAGCGGCGCTCGAACTGGCTGCCTTCCTCCAGCGCCATGCCCAGGCGCAGACCCTTGGCCCCCAGGATTTCCTTGATCTCCGCCAGCGACGTCTCGCCGAAATTCTTGCTGCTCAAAAGCTGCTGCTCGCTGACGCGCGTCAAATCGCCGAGCGTGCGGACATTCATCTTCTTGAGGCAATTGCGGCTGCGCACCGACAGCTCGAAATCGGTTACCGGGATTTCGAGCACCTGGGTGAAGCGGCTATCCGCGGCGTCTTGTTCAGGATTGTAGTACTGCGTCAGCGAAGCTTCGGCGTCTTTGAGAAACAGCCGGGCTTGCTCGTGCCGCGGATCGCCGTGGAGGATCTTGCGGTAGCAATCGACGGCCTTGTCGTACTTGTCCACGTCCTCGTAGAGGATGCCGAGATTCATCAGCAGGCCGACATGAAGCGGCGGATGGTTCAGGCAGCGCTCGTAGAACTGGACGGCATCTTCATCGTTGCCTGCGAGATCATTGGCGTGGCCTAATTGAAACAGGGCGCCGGTGTGACTGGGATCCAGCTCGACGGCCCGCTCGAAACTTCGCAAAGCAACTTCGCGCTGACCATCGGCCATGTGGCAGCAAGCGAGTTGGTAGTGATATTCGGCGTTGTGCGTGGCCTGGTCGCCGACTTTCGTGAGGATGGCGCGGGCTTGCGTGACTTCGCCCTTGAGCCGGTGAATTCCGGCCTTTTGCAGATTGACTTGGCTCGTGGTGTAGCCGGATTTTTCCGCCTTATCGAACGCTTTGAATGCTTCGTCGAGTTCCTGGTGTTCCAGCAGCGCCTTGCCGAGATAGAAGGCGGCCAGGGCGCCTTCCGCTTGCCGAAGACTCTCGATGGCGACCGCAAGATGGCCGAGGAAGTAATTGGCGATGCCGAGCTTGAGGTGCAGTTTTTTGGCCTGGACGCCGGCGGCTACGTCGAGGCGTTTCTTCAGAATGTCGTTGACGTCGCGCAAGGTGCGGAACTGCGTCTTGCCCTGGGCCAGGCCGTCGCGCAAGCGCTGTACGGTGCCGGCGTCGCAATCCTCGCGCTCCACCAGCAGCGATTTCAAATCGATGAGCATCGTCTCGACCATGATCCAGCCACCTCAGAGCCACGTGGAATGAGAAAAAGCTAGTATAACGAGACAGGACGAGGCTGCAAGAGCAGGTAGTTTCACGACCCGCTTGCGTTTAGCGCGCCCAGGACTTCGCGCTTGCGAGCGATCCTGCGTGCGCTAAACGGCAAGCAAGTAGCACACCATGGCACGTTCTCACGAACTTCCCGCCTGTTACGCCATGGTCCACCCCGGCCTAGAGGAAGTGGCAGCCGAGGAGATTCGCATTGAACTGGGCGGTGCGATCAAACGTGCCGAACAAGGCTTCGTCGTCTTTCGCTTGAAGGAAATCGATCGCTCGATTTTACAACTGCGCACCACGGAGGACGTCTATCTCCACGCCTGGGGCACGGACCAGCTCAGTTATCGCGCGACCGATCTGGACCGCATTTACCGCTGGACCGACAAGGAGCCCGATTGGCCGCTGCTCCTCAAGATTCATCACGCGATCACGCCCAAGCCGAAGGGGAAGCCGACCTTTCGCCTGGTGGTGCAGATGACGGGCGAGCACGGCTATCGGCGCGTTGATGCCCGCAAGGAGTTCGGCCGCGGCCTGTCCGGCAAGATTCCCGCGAGCTGGCGGCCTGCCGAGGAGAATGCTTCGCTGGAATTCTGGCTGTCGATCCAGGGCGGCACCGCGATCTGCGGCTTGCGCCTGTCCGACCGCACGATGCGGCAGCGGCATTACAAACTCGAACATTTCCCGGCATCGCTGCGGCCCACGATGGCGGCGGCGATGGTCCGGTTGGCGGAATTGAAGCCGCACCATGTCGTGCTCGACCCGATGTGCGGCGCCGGCACGATCCTGGCGGAGGCGCATCTGTTCGCCCGGCAACAGGAACGACCACAAGTGCCGTGGAACCTAACGCTGCTGGGCGGCGACATCGATCCGCATCACTTGCGGGCCGCCAAGGCGAATTTGTTCAACCTCGCGGAAGTGCCGCTGCGCACCTGGGACGCACGGCGCTTGCCGCTTGAGGATGCGAGCGTCGATCGCATCATTTGCAATCTGCCGTTCGGCAAGCAGCTCAGCACAGCGCAGGAGATTGGACCGCTCTATCAGGGCGTGGTCAAGGAATGGAACCGCGTTTTGCGGCCCAAGGGCAAGGCGGTACTGCTGGTCGCCGAGGCCCACGTGTTGAAAGCCGCGCTCGGTCCCGCGGGCTGGAAGCAAGAGCGCTTCGTGCCGGTGCGCGTGCTCGGGCAACGGGCGGTGATCCTGGTGTACCGCAAGCCGTGAATTGTGGGGCAGACATTCCTGTCTGCCGGCGCTTCAGGCAGACAAGAATGTCTGCCCCACGAATGACGACGGGTTTCCCATCATGCCGGACAGCAACTTCACACCGCGATCGGAATTGCCGCAACAGCGTTCATTCCTCTTGGGACTGTTCGTCGTTCTCCAACTCGTTTTTCTCGTGGTGCACAACTTCTTCAACTATCTGCAAGAGCTGCGCGACGACATGCGCTCCAATAGTCGAGCGGCGCTTCGCCATTTCGCGCCCGATTGGCCGGAGAAGAAGGGGCATGTCTGGAACTTCATGGAAGGTGGCACATTCTTGACGAATCGCTGGTCGCAAGCGACGTTGCAATTGGAGCAATGGTCGCTGTTCGCCCCCGGCGTGGGCACGGATTGCTACTTTCCGGCCCTGCTGCTGTCCGACGAGGCGCCCCCCGATGCGCCGGTCGAGCCGGAAGAGACGGCGGCGCGTTTCCGAGTGCGCGGCAAGGTCGTTTTGTCCGACAATGAGCCGCGAGACATGGATCGCTATTTTCGCTGGGGGAACTTCCGGCTGCGGAAGTTCGAGAACGCATTGTTTCCGTACCTGCGTCCGCGCGATGAGGAGACGCCGCGCGAAATCGTCGAGCGCTACCGCGATAAGATCAAGGAATTCACGAAGGAGAACGCGGACATGCTGGGCGGGTATGTGCGCTATCGGCTGAAGCAATCCCGTGAGGCGCAGCCGCGTCAGGTGATCCTGTTGCTGCGGCAATATTTGTTGACCGGTCCGAACGGCGGCTATTTTGTCGAGGGGCCGTTCACGCTGCCGTTCGCGCGTTGGCAGCCGGAGGCCGGCAACGCCCTTGAGTATTTCGACCCCGTAACGCACCGTTTTGAGCCGTTGCCGAAATGAGCGCATCCCCACAACCTGCAGAGCCGGTCCGATTCGTCGGCCTGGAGCCGGCGTTGCCGTGGCCGCTGGCTGGCTGGCGCTGGTGGACCGAACCGGTGGCGGCGGAGCGCCTGGCGGCGCTGCGCATCGGGCTGGCGTCCTTTCTTCTGATCGACATCCTGTGCACCTATTTGCCGAATCTCGATATGTTCTTCGCCGAGGGCGCCGGCAGCGGCGCGCGTGTCTTCAGCTGGTACACGCAGGCGCCGCGCTGGACGTGGTCGGTGCTGCGCGGCCTGGGCGATCCGCTCATTGGCACACTGCTGCTGTTGGGCTGGATTGGCCTGGGACTCGGCATCGTCTTCGACTGGTTCACCCCCCCCATCCCCCCCTTCGCAAGGGGGGGCGAGGGGGGGTGGCCGTCGGGCATCGGCGTGAAATGGCGCGTCGTTTGGCTGCTGTTCGGCGTGGGGCTGGTGGGTTCGAGCTGGGATAGGGTCTGGAATCAGCCGGAAGCCGAGTTGCTCTTCTGGATCGCGCCATGCACCGTCGCGGCGGCGGCTCTGATTGCCTTGGCGGTCGAAATCGTATTGTTGCTGCTCGGAAGGGGTAGCCGCGCCGCCTTGATAGTTGCTGCGGTCAGTTTGGTGGTGCTAGGGTATCAACTGGCGCTGGCGATCCTCCTCGACACACAAGACGTGGACATTCCGGTCCTGCGGCGCCTATTACGGCCTTGGCAGGAAGATGCGGCCCTGCTGCACGTCGCTGCAATTCTGTGGGCGGTGAGTGCCGGCATGCTCGCGCTGGGTTGCTTGACCCGCAGCGCGGCCATCGCCACCTTTGTTTTCAACACGTCATTCGTCAATCTGAATCCGAACATCGACAACGCCGGCGACGTCATTCGCTGCATCATCGTGTTCTACCTGATGCTGTGCCCGTGCGGCGCGGTGTGGTCGCTCGATCGCATTTGGCAACGGATTCACCAGCCCGCAGCGCAAGCAAGGGAACGCATCGTCATTTCCCCCTGGGCGCTGCGGCTCTTGTTCGTGCAGCTGGTGCTGATCTATTTCATGAACGGCCTGTACAAGCTCGGCGGCGCCAACTGGTGGAGCGGCGACAGCCTCTATTACGTGTTGTGCGATGTGACGCTGACGCGCTTCTCGTATGCGCAGTTCCCCGTGCCGCTGTGGGTGACGCGCCTCGCCACTTGGTCCGTGCTCCTCTGGGAAGTCGGTTTTCCGCTGTTGGTCAGTGTGCGCTGGACGCGCAAGCCCGCCCTGTGGTTCGGCGTGTTGTTTCATGTCTGCATCTATGTCAGTATGGAGTTGGGCAACTTCGTGCCGTACATCCTGACGCTGTACCTGCCGCTGTTGCCGTGGGAAAAAATGACTCGCTCGCGGTTTCGCGCAAAGTAGACCGCACACTCCGTGTGCGGAAGTTCCGCACACGGAGTGTGCGGTCTACTTTGACTCGCTACTTGACAGACGCCGTGGGGTTATGGATGATTAGGGGACACCCCCCCGAGGAATCGCTCTCCCTTTCCGCAATAAGGAGCACACGCATGACCGAACAACAACCGTTCTGCCCGGAATGCGACATGACCGAGGACGCCGTCGATCGGCGCGGCTTTCTGCACGCGGCGGCCGGCACCGCGGTGACGCTGGTCGGCCTGCAAGCCGTGGCCAAGACACCGAGCGTTCGCGCCGACGGCCCCGTGGCCCGCGTTGCCAAACCGTCCGAGGCGCTGATCCGCGAGCTGCACGCCAGCTTGTCGGATGACCAGAAGCGCCGGGTGGTCCTTCCCTGGAACCACGGCCAAACCAACGGCACTGGCATCCCAACACGCATGCGCTTTTACAACAACGCCATCTTCGGCGACCGCCGCATCCAAGATGTGTACACGCCGGCGCAGCGTGAATTGTGCGAACGCATTTTGCGCGGCATGTGCAGCGGTGACGACGGCTATCGCCTCATCAGTCGCGGCGGAAGCTGGGACACGGCGACTCCGACTTTCGAACGCCACGGCGCCTACATCTTCGGTGATCCGACCGGCGACAATCAATTCGCCTGGGTTTTCGCTGGGCACCATCTCACGATGCGCTGCGACGGCAACTCCGAACCCGATGCGGCATTCGGCGGCCCGATGTACTATGGCCACAGCCCCGATGGTTGGAGCCAGCGCAATCTCTTCTTCCCTCAGACCCGCGCCGCCAAGGACCTGTTCGAGTCCTTCAATGAAGCCCAACGCCGTCAGGCTTTGGTGGGCGGCAGCAGCCCCGGTGAAGGCGAAGGCGCTGTTCGCTTCCGGGCTCGCGGGCAGCAGTATCCCGGCCTCGCCGCCGGTGAGATGACCGCCGATCAGCGCGCCCTGGTCGAACGGGTGATGCGCTCGGTTCTGTCGCCCTACCGATCCGAAGACGCCGACGAAGTCATGCAGCTCGTTCGCCGCAACGGCGGTCTCGCACGTCTTCACATGGCGTTCTACCGCGACCAAGGCGGCAACGACGACACGCGCTGGAGCTTCTGGCGCATCGAAGGTCCCGGCTTCGTGTGGAACTTCCGCGTGTTGCCGCACGTGCACACGCACGTCAAAATCGGCGTGCCGCCCCAGGCGTAAATGAGTAGTAGCTTTGAGCGTTGTCGCAATCATCGGGCCCATGGACGCTGGACCGTCCATGGGTCTTTGTCGTTGAGGGTTCGACCATGCCGATGCATGACTGGACTACGGTGTATGCCGGCGAGTTTCATGCATTTCACAATGCTTGGATCGGTGAGTTGCAACGTGCGCTGAATTCCGGCATTTTGCCAGGCGACTATTATGCCCTTGGCGAGCAACGGGCCGGCGCGCCCAACAACGTAGCGGAACTCGCCAAGAGTTCCGGTTCCGCCGTTCCGGAATTCTTGCGAATTCCGCTACCGGCTCTTACGGGTGTCGGGTCGTCGCCTGCGCGAAGTGCCTCCGAGGGCGGCAAGGTGATTGCGGTCGCGGATCGGCCTCCCCAGGCGCGGATCATGCAGCAGGCTCCCGAAGAATCCCTGTACTATCTGTCGAAACAACGCGCCGTGGTGATTCGGCATGTCACGGGCGACCGCGTCGTCGCCATCATCGAAATCGTTTCTTCAGGCAATAAGCAGGCGCGCGTGTTTTTCGAGCAATTGGTGAACAAGGCTCTCGCGGCGCTGGCGCAAGGTCGCCATCTTTTGATTGTCGATCCATTTCCGCCCGGTGCCCAGGATCCGCAAGGGATTCATGGCAAGGTCTGGGAATCGCTGACTGGCGAGACGTTCGAGCTTGCCTCGCCGCAGTCGCGCACCATCGTCTCGTATTGTGCAGCCCTGCCGCCAACGGCCTACGTCGAATTGCCCAACGTCGGCGACGATTTGCCGGAGATGCCGCTGTTCCTGTCCGCGGACGAGTATGTACGCGTGCCGCTCGAAGAAACGTATCAGGCCGCGTGGACGAGCATGCCGAGCCACCTTCGCCATGCTTTGGAGACGCGTTAATCCCGCGTCCGCACCCGCAGCACCACATCCCATTCATGTGCGCCGATGCTCTTGCGCCCGATCGTCGTCGGTTTCAGCGCCTGCAGCCCCAAGCCCAGCATCACCTGGCAATCATCCAATCTCGCCATGCCGGCGACCACCGCCCATTTCGACAGTTGTTTCTCGCCCTCCGGAATGACCGTGTTGCGGTGGAAATGCTTGGTGAAGCCTTCATGGCTAAGCTGCATCGGCCAGATGCGCACGCGCGGCTTGTCGCCGTTGAAGACCGCGCCCAAGCCGGGCAGAATGCGGTCGAGCAGCTTGTCGATGTGATCCTCGTCGAACTCGGACTCTTTGCCCGCCGCCGCCACCACGACCAGCCGCAGCCGCACCGGCACGCCCTCGATGGTCAGGCGCCGATCGCCGGTGCTAGGCTTGGCCGGCGGATATTCGGCCAAACGCTCCTCCAGATTCTCCGCCTTATGCGTCGGCTTGCGGGCGAACAGCTTGCGCAGAAAACTCAAGAGGCCCAAAAGCAACAGCAAGATGATGAGCGCGCCGACGCCTAGGACGACGTACCAGCCCCAGCCCGACAGCCAATTGGCCATGTCTTCGGGCAATAAGTCAAGCAGCCACTGCGGGGGTTTCTTTAGCTCGTCCATGGCGGTCTCCGGAAATGACGATGGATGATGCGTGTCATGTTCCCTTATAATGGGGATGAATCGCGGTTCGCAAATGAAAAATGATCGAGGGAATCTGTCATGCTGCATTTGATGGCGCTCATGGCGCTGGCACAGCCCGGCGACGACTGGCAAGCCCAGGAATCGAAGTACCTGAAGAACACCCGCCAGGTGACGCGCGATTACGTCCGCGCCGGCGAAGGTTACTTTTCTCCCGACGCCCAGTCGATCATCTTCCAGGCTGAGGAAATGAGCAAAAACCCCTTCTACCAGCAGTTCGTGATGAACTTGCAAACGGGCGAAGTGCGCCGCGTCAGCCCCGGCGCCGGCAAGACGACGTGCGGCTATTTTCATCCCGCCGGCAAAAAGATCATCTTCGCCAGCAGCCATCTCGATCCCGACGCCGCCAAACATTACGCCGGTGAACGCGCAGCTCGTGAGGAAGAGCAAAAGACCAAGAAGCGCCGCCGCTACGTCTGGGATTTCGACGCGCACATGGACATCTTCGAAGCAAACCTCGACGGCAGCGGTATGAAACGCCTCACCGACACACCGGGCTACGACGCCGAGGGTTCGTATTCCAGCGACGGCAAGCAGATCGTCTTCTGTTCGAACCGCACCGGCGACAAAAACCTCGAATTGTTCATCATGGATGCGAACGGCAAGAACGTCCGCCAACTCACCAAGGCGCCCGGTTGCTACAACGGCGGTCCGTTTTTCTCGCCGGATGGAACAAAGGTCATTTTCCGCAGCGACCGCAAAAAGAAGGATCACCTGCAGCTCTACGTCATCAACGCTGACGGCACCGGCGAAAAGGCGCTGACCGACGACGAAAACTGGGTCTTCTGGGCGCCTTACTGGTACAAGGACACTCAGCACATCATTTACACGGCTGCCGACCACAGCAATCCGATGGTTCGGCCGAATTACGACCTGTACTGGATGAACATCGAGACGGGCAAAAAGACGCGGCTGACCTTCGCGCCGGGGGCCGACGTGCTGCCGGTGTTCAGTCCGGATTATCGGCGGATCATGTGGACGTCGACGCGCGGGGCGGATCGTTCATCGCAGTTGTGGTTGGCGGATTTTGCGGTACCGAAGGGTGAGTAATTGTGCGCACATGGGTCGCGATGGCGCCGCCCAGATAGCCGGTCAGCAAGATCGCGCCAAGAACGGCGGTGCGCGGAATCACATAGATGACCGTGCAGGCGATCTCAGCAATCCCGAGGCCCGGAGCAAAACTCTCGTCCCATCCGAGGTCGGCGAATCCCTTCGTGACAGGCTCCGGCTTCACGAATTTCATGACGCCGCTCATGAGCAGCATCAGCACCGGCAGGGCGCTCATGATCCATCCGGTCCAGAGCATCCACTTCGAGTTCGAGACAGGAGCAGGTCGGTATCCGATTGCATGAAGATCTCCTCCGTAACCCGGCTCCTTACGGAGCTCGGCTCGCCGTGACTGCGCTACTTCTGTGCCGCTTCCACCACCGATTTCATGTTGGCCAGGCCCTTTTTCTCCTGGGGGCCTTTGCATTTGGATATGACTTTTCTTCGCCTCGGACACTTGCCTTTGACTCCTTTTCGACCCTCGACATGGCCAAACCTGGGCGATTTGGGCATGTCGGCGCAGCAAATGGCATCGCGGTCGAGCCAGCAAAAGGGTTCGGTCGGCGTGCGCCGGCGCGGTCGGCAGGATCGGCACAGTCCTTAAACTTCGCCTATTTCTCAAGGCGTTGCCGCCCTTTGGTCGAAAATCACGATGAGGTCCCGCGTCGTCAGGGCGGCGTGGGCGACGACCCAACGACCCAACAGCCCGTTGACCATGGGGAATGGTCTATTCCGGCCCCGCCTTTGTTCCATTGAAATTGAGGGGCCGCAGCGGTTCAGTCTCCATTGGCAACGGGCTGCCAACCCGCAGGTTTGCGATGCAAGCAGATCTTCGCCTGGCCGGCGTGCGCTCGCTGGGCGCGCTGGCGACGGTGCTTGGCAGCGCGGTTCTGGCGCTGGCGCAATTTTCGACGGCGCGACCCTTGCCCACCGGCAAGGACGCCGACGTGCCTACCTTGACCATCGCTCCCGCCAAGACGGCGCCTGCAGCGCCGGCGCCAACGGCGGCGCCGGCGGCAGCCACCGCGCCCGCCGCCGCTGAATCGGCGCCGGCGTCGGTCAAAGCGCCGCGCGCGGCCCGTGCGCGCTGGCTGCCCTGGTCGCGGCTGTTTGGGTCGGCCAAGCCCATCAAGGTAGACGATCCGTGTGCGCATGCGAACACCGCGCCGCCGAGCGCGGAAGAATTGCAGCGCGTGCATTCGGGCCAGGCTTCGATGGTCGAAGTGGCGGCGGCGAAGATCAAGGCGGATGAAGCGGCGGCGCCCGCGCGGCGTGCGGCAATTCGCTATTTGGCGAGCGTAAAGTGCCATTATTTCCCGGAGGCAGAGGCCGCCTTGGTCGCCGCCCTGCGTGCCGATCGCAATGAATGCGTGCGCGTCGATGCCGCCCAGGCTTTGGCCGAATGCTGCTGCTGCACGCCCAAGACGATGGAAGCGCTCTTGATGACGGTCAGCGGCAGCGAGCGCGACGGCAACCCGGCCGAAGTATCCGAACGCGTCAAGACGGCCGCCAACCAGGCGTTGCAACGCTATGCCGCCAAGGGGATGTCGGTGCCGCATCCGGACACGCTGCCGCCGGCGCCGCAGCCCGCGACGAAGAAGGCGGCGCCGAAGGAGTTGGAGCTGACGGGCTTCACGACGCTGCCGCTGAGCATCCCCAGCGTTTCGTCCGCAATCGGCGCCAAGACGGCGCCCCGGGAATTGCAACTGACCGGCGCCACAATCCTGCCGCTGCCTCCGCGCAGCAATGCGCCGGCCGTAACGATTGCCGAACGCCGATTCGCGGAGACGGCAGGCATGACCGCGCCGGCCCGCGCTGCTGCCGTCGCGCCGGCCCGTTTGCCCAGTACCTTGCCGGAGATTCGGCTGCGTCCCATTGGCGCGATTGTGCCGTAGTTGACAAGTGAGCATCGTTGTTTAGCCCCGGTTTGCAGAGCTGGGGCGGACATCACCTTGTCAAAGGGCCGGACGGGTAGTCGGAATTCTGGGCATGGTTCAAAACCGGGTAACAAACATGTGTGTGGCGTGAACCGCAGGTGTTGTTGGCTAAGTCACAAACGGTGCGGTCTTTTCTTGCGAAAGGAGGACCTAATCCTACCTGGGCGAGTCCGTACTCGTCCAGAAATCCTTGCTCGAACTTTCCGCAAGGAAAGGTATGCAGCCAGCGTCGTCCGGTAACGGGCGGCGGCGAAGGGGCCAGGCAAGGACAGGGCGGGAGGGGTCGCGT
>Ga0080064_1004525_pt1 | contig 17655 bp, 17 predicted proteins | sample Subgrocontami54m_FD_69260 | JGI IMG/M metagenome (GOLD analysis project Ga0080064, IMG submission 69260) | Subsurface groundwater microbial communities from S. Glens Falls, New York, USA - GMW46 contaminated, 5.4 m (SPADES assembly) (version 2) ...
TCGGCGGGGGGGGCTTTGGCTTGAGCTTGAACTTGCTGGCCTCGCCGCTGGCGGGCGGCGCGACCGGCGCCGGGGCGCTCGAGGCTGGTGGAGGCGGCGGCGGAGCAGGAACCGGCGCGGGCGTGGCCGCTGCTGGCGGAGGTGGCGGGGCGGATGCCGCGGCCGGCGGCTTCAGCCGGATGGGCGGAGCCGAAGCCGGTGGCGTCGCCGGCGGGGGTGCCGCGGGTGGTGGTGCAGCTTGGGTTGGCGGAGGCGGAGCCACCTCAGCCATTTTTGGCACTTCTGGCAACTTCGGCAGTTCCGGCAAAGCCGATGCGGCCGGCGGGGGTTCGGGCGGAGCCGCCGGGGCCGCCGTTGCAGCAGGAGCAGCGGCTTCGGTCATCAGCCGTGGTTTGAAGCGGATTTTCGGCGGCCCTGCGTCTGCCGTTCCTCCTGGCGGCGGAGCGGCCGGTGCAGCTTCGGCCGGAGGAGGCGGACTCGCCGGCCCAGCGTCCGGCGCCGGCGCGGCGGGAGTGGCGGGGGTCCCACCCTCGGGCGGGTGAAGGCGGGGTTTCAACCGCAGCGAGGGCGGCGGTGTTGGCTCGTCACTCATAATCACGAGCAAAGAGAAAATTCCTCCAAGCGCGAAACCAAAAAAGCGTGAAGTGCCATCTCGCGTCCCGCCGCCTGCACGGAAATCGCGGACCCAAAAGATTCCCTCGCGGTCTGCTCGGCGGAGCGCCACGTTCGGCGCCGATTCGCATGATCAAACCGCTGCTTCTCACTACCCTCACTGCTTCGCTCGCGCTCGCCACCGGGTGCAGCATGTTTTCCAAAAAGAACCCGAACGCGAAGGAAAGCTCCGCGATCGCGAGCGAAGTCGAAGAAACGTACCGGCGTCGCTGGGTCGACAAACGCGTGTCCGAACTGACGGCGCAAGGCACCGCGGCCGAGGTCGCGCGCACGCAGGCGGAAAACGAATTTCGCGAGAAGTACGGCTTCGACCAACGGCCGAAGAAATGATCGCCGGAAGCTCACGTGCGGAACCGCGGCCCTCCCGCCGGCCCGCCATCGTCTAGCCGCGTCGATCCGGTGCCGTGGATCGTTCATCGCCGGGCGCGGCGAGCGTCGTCGTGACTTCGCGCGCCGCGCCCCTTCACCCTCAAGCACGGACCGGCGCCGCCGCGGCCGCGCTCTGCTACTTTCTCTGGGGCCTGGTTCCGCTCTATTGGAAGCGGCTCGCGGCCGTCGATCCACTCGAACTGATTGCCCACCGCCATGTGTGGTCACTGGTCCTGCTGCTGGGATTAATCGCGGCGCAAGGCGGCTTCGCTGACGTACTCGGCGCGTTGGGGACACCGCGGTCGATCGCGCGGAATTTCGTCAGCGCCCTGCTGCTCACGGGAAATTGGCTCGTGTACGTGTGGGGCGTGAACACGGGCCACGTGATCGAGACGAGCCTCGGTTATTTTCTCGTGCCGCTGGTCAACGTCGCGGCCGGCCGGTTCGTCCTGCACGAACACCTGCGTCGGCTGCAATGGCTGGCCATCGCGCTCGCCGCGTCCGGCGTCGCGTTGATGATCGGGCAGCTCGGCCGGCCGCCCTGGATTGCGCTGGTCCTCGCCGGCACGTGGGGCGCGTACAGCCTGATGCGCAAGCAGTCGCCGCTCGGTGCCATTACCGGGCTCACGGTCGAAACCCTGCTCCTCGCGCCCTTCGCCCTCGCCTTCCTCGGCTGGCAGCACCACCTCGCCCACGGCGTGCTCGGCCGGATGGACGGCGTCACTCAATTGCTGGTGGTGTGCGCCGGCCCGATCACGGCTATTCCGCTGCTCCTCTTTGCTTTCGCCGCGCGGCGGATCCGGCTCTCGACGCTCGGGTTGCTGCAATACATCGCGCCCAGCGTCCAGCTCGCGCTCGGCATCTGGGTGTACCACGAGGAGTTCTCCCGCGCGCGTGCGGCCAGCTTCGCCTTCATCTGGGCGGCGCTGGCGCTCTACACGGTCGACAACTTGTTTTCATCGCGCCGCCGCCTGACCGGACCGGCCGTCCCCTCACCCGAATAGCCTACCGGTCGCTTCACGCGGTTCCATGTCACAGCTGAGACATAGAACCGCGATGCCCAAGCAGCGACCGTTTCGGCAAACCCGCGCGTGGCGTGCCGTGATTTGTCTCAGCTGGGACATCGTATCGCTCGGGGGATGAAACGATGGCCGCCGGAGGAACGTTCTCGACGCACCCGGGCCCGGCTCACACGCTGAGCGGCGGTCACCATGTCCACCTCCCTTCGCTCCCTTCTCGCTCTCATCGTCCTCAGTTTCTGCACCGTTGCGCGCAGCCAGACTGCCACGCCGCCCGCCAAACCCGACGCCTCCGCCGCCATCGAGAAGAAAGACACCGATGGCCGGTTCCGGAAGATGCACGAGTCGTTCCTCGCCCGCGGCAAGCAGGGACCCATCGGCGTGCTGTTCCTCGGCGACTCGATCACCGCGGGATGGATTCGGGCCCCGCACATCTGGGATTACTACTACGGGAAATACCAGCCGGCCAATTTCGGCATCGGCGGCGACCAGACGCAGCATGTGATCTGGCGGATCGAGAACGGCGAGTTCGACGGGATCTCGCCGAAGGTCGTCGTGCTCATGCTTGGCACGAACAATAGCGGCGCGAACACCGCCGACGAGATCGCCGCGGCGGACCGGAAGATCGTCGAGATGATTCACGCGAAAGTCCCGGCCGCGAAGGTCATCGTGCTCGCGGTTTTCCCGCGGGGCGCGCGCAAGGACAGGGATGGCAAGATTACCGACACCGCGCTGGCCGACGCCGCGAAACGGATGGACGTCATCAACGGCGTGAACGCCCAGCTGGCGAAACTCGATAATGGTCGCGACGTGCGCTTCTTCGACATCAATGCCGTGTTTCTCGGCCAGGACGGCAAGATCCCGTTTTCGCTCATGCCCGACCAGCTGCACCCCAACGCTGCCGGCTACCAACTCTGGGCCGATGCGCTGAAGCCGCTGCTCGATCAGCTGATGAAGTGATGCCGGCCGGCCGGTCACACGTGGCGCGGTCAACCTGACCGCGTTCGCCCCCGCCAGAGCACGGGCAGGTTGCCCGTGCCACGCCAGCGGTAGTTTTGCGATCAGGACCGCCCGGCCCTCGCTCAATCCAGATCAGCCTTCGGGTGCGGTTTGAAGAACGCGGCGCGGACCGGCGCGGGCATCGGTGAATCCGCCCCGCGCACGCTGCGCCACACGATCTCGTTCAACACGATATCGTCGATCTTGTCCGGCTCGGAGAAATCCATCTTCTGCGATTCGCGCGCGCCCCAAGCCATGCGCGGGTTCTTCGCCATGAGGTCGACGCGCGCGGGCTGCGAACTGAACGCCCGCAGGTCCGGCCTGTCCTGGAACGATGCCCACAGCGGCATCGCGGCGGCGTCGAACTGCGACATCGGTTGCAGTCCGAGAATCAGTTCGATCGTGCGCAGCATGCTCGTGGTGGAATAGAGCGTCGAGTCGACGTGGCGCCGCTTGGTCCACGAGCTGATCACGAGCGCGGGCATCCGGTGCGCGTCGACATGGTCCGGCCCGTTTTGCGCGTCGTCTTCCAGCACGAAGATCGCGGTGTCCCCCCAGAACTTCGAGCGGCTGACGGCTTCCACCACCATGCCCAGCGCGCGATCGTTGTCGGCGACCATCGCGGTCGGCGTGCGGCTGTTCGGGTTCGTACCGGCGGTGTGGTCGTTGCCGAGCCGAACGACCTGGAGCCGTGGCATGCCGCCTTCGCGCTCGAAACGCTGCAACTCGGCGATGAAGCGCTCCGCGCGTTTCACGTCGGGGAAATCCAGGTCCCATGGTTTGTAGGAGGGATCGATGTGATCGACGAGCACCGGCAGCCCGGGCACGGCGAGGATCGCGCCGGGCCGGCGCGGCGTGTTGCAGAATTCGCCGTAGCTGCGGTAGCTCACCCCGGCGTCCGCCGCGCGATTCCAGAGATAACCGTTCGCCGGAAACGCGACGGGGAAGTGTCCCTCCGCGGGATAGTCGTATTTGCGCTTCCCGTTGTGGCCATAGCTGAACGGCCACATCTTCTCCACGAAGTCGGTCGCGTGCGCGCCCATTGTCCACTCGTGGCCGTCGGCGCTGACCTCGCCGTCGGCGAAGAAATTGTCGAGCAGGACAAACTCGCGCACCAGCGCGTGCGCATTGGGCGTGATCTCCTCGCCGAAAAGACAGAGCTGCGGCGCACCGTTTCCCTCGGCGATGTCGCCGAAAACCTGATCGTAGGTGCGGTTTTCCCGCACGATGTAGATCACGTGCTTGATCGGAGAGGCCTCTCCGACTTTCTCGGGGATGGGATTGCCGGGCGGCCGGCCGCTGCGCGGCGCCAGCGCGGCGTTCAGCGGGCTGCACGCATACGCGATCTTGCTCCAGGAGCCGAACTGCCCCGCGCGGTTTCTGGGCGCCGGCAGCGTGATGAAACTGAGCGTGCCCTGGAACAGGCCGCCGATGTACTCCTGCAGATTTCGCGGTCGCGCGTCGCCGGGAAACCCGCCGCGCGGATTCGCCGCCGAGGTGCTGCCCTTCCCGTTCGCGACGAGCAGCGCGCTGCCGTCGGCGGTCAACCGCACGCACGTCGGGAACCAGCCGACCGGGATGAACCCCAGCGATAACGCGCGACCGGGCTTCGACACATCGAAAGCGGCCACATTGTTGTTGTTCGCGTTCGCCACGAAGAGCAGCGCGCCCTCCCGCGAGAGCGCGAGGCTGTTCGGCATCGAGCCGGGTGGAGCATTCGGATACAGCGACGCGCTGAGCGTCTCGAGCACGCGGCCGTTCGCGGTGTCGACGATGCTGACCGTGTTCTGATTCGCCTCGGCCACGAACAGCCGGCCGTCGCCCCCGAGCACCATCTCGTTCGGATGCGCGCCGACCCGCCAGCGGGCGAGCTCCGCGCCGGTTTTCGCATCGAGCACCAGCACGCCGGCCTGCGCCCACAGGCTGACGAAGATGCGGTTGTGCTTCTCGTCGGCGACCACGCCATATGGAAACGGCACGTCGGAGATTTCCGTCTGCTTGCGATCCTCCTCCGGCATCGTGCCGCTCCTCGGCACCGGCGGTGCCAGTTGCCGGGTCCATTGCCGCGCACCGCTCGTGGACGAGATCTTTTCCACGCGCTGGCCCCAGCATTCGGCGACGTACACGGACGCGCCGTCGCCGGAAACGGCGATGCCGCTCGGCATGCCGCGCTCGGCGTCATCGTGCAGCTTCAGTTCCTGCCAGTTGGCAAGATAGCCGTCCTTGAAATCGAACGCATGAATCGACTCGAGGCCCGCGCCGCTCGCGAAAAGCCGCCGGCCATCCGGCGACCACTCGAGGCCGTAGAACGCCTCCTCGAGCACAACCTGCGAGACGAGGCGCTGGTTCTTGACGTCGATAATCCGGATTTCCTGCTGGCCCCAGCCGCAGTGCAGCACGGCGGCGTACGCGCCGCGCGGATGCAAGGCGATGTTGCTGGGAAAATCTCCCACCGGGAGTTGCTTGCCGACGGGGCGCAGCGACCACTGGTTGGGCAACAGCACCGAGCCGTCCTGCTGCAGTCCCGGCAGAATCGCCGGGTTCTTCGCCACACCCGGCGATGCGCACAGCGCGAGCGCTGCCATCGCCGTGGAAAACTGTTTGTACATCGAAGGCGCGGCGGCGGCGATCAGTCCTTGGCGAAGCTCAACAGTTCCATTTCGAACACCAGCGTCGCACTGCGACCAATCTTGGGCGGCTGCCCGCGCGACCCGTACGCGAGTTCGGGGGGAATGATAACGAGGCGTTTTTCGCCGCGTTTCATGAGCTGGATGATCTGGTCCCAACCCTCGATGACCATGTCGCGACGAACGCGAAAGGTGAACGGCTTGTCCGGCTCGGTGGCCTGGTCGAAAATTTTTCCGTTCAGCAGTTTTCCCACGTACAGCACGTTCACCTTGTCGCCGGGTTTCGGCATGTCCCCGCTGCCTTCACGCAGGACGACATAGCGGATGCCGGTGCTCGTCTTTTTCGCCTCCGGCCAGGTCTTTTCCACGTACTCGAGGTCCTCCGGCGGCAGTTTTTCGCGCTGGGCGTGCACGGCGGGCGCAAAAGCCATTGCGAACAGCCACGACCAAAGAAAAACTCTGAACGCGGATTTGGCGGATTTCACGGATAAAGGCTTTCCGGCATCGGTGGCATCCGTGTAATGCGCGGTCAACCAAACTATGCAACAGCGCCCCTCTGTCGTCATCTTGTGTCCGAAGGAGTTTCGTTTCACCGACCATCAAGCCACGGTGGAGCGGCCTTTTATCGAGGACGTGGCCGAGTTGAAGACGGTGTGGGTCGATTTCAACGCCCCTATTCCGGATGAAGTGCTGAAGGCGCATGCCCTGATTCTCTGGCACGGCCCGCTCATCACCGCGGAGGTCCTCGCGAAGATGAAGAACTGCCGCGCGATCGTGCGCAACGGGGTCGGCTTCGACACGGTCGATATCGCCGCCGCGGCCAAGGCGGGCATCGCAGTCTGCAACGTGCCCGATTACGGCACGGAGGAGGTCGCCGATCATGCGATCGCGCTGACGCTCGCATTGTACCGCCAGCTGTTTCCCCTCGATGCCGAGGCGAAAGGGCTCGGCTGGAAAATCAACTTCGCCCCGAAGATGCGGCGGCTGCGCACGCAGACTTTCGGGATCGTCGGGCTCGGGCGCATCGGCACAGCGGCCGCGCTGAGGGCGAAGGCGTTCGGCTTTCGCGTCGTGTTTTACGACCCGTATGTGCCCACCGGCACGCACAAGGCCGTCGGCATCGAGCGGGTGGACTCGCTCGACGAGTTGTTGAAGATGGCCGACGTCGTGTCGGTGCATTGCCCGCTGACGAAGGAAACTCGCGGCATGATTGGCGAGAGGCAGATCGCTGCGATGAAACGCGGTGCGTTCCTGGTGAACACGGCGCGCGGCGACGTGGTGCAAAAGGCGCCGGTGTTTGCCGCGCTGCGCTCAGGTCACCTCGCCGGCGCCGGGCTCGATGTCGTCGAGAACGAACCGCTGCGCACGAAGGAAGAAGCGGAAACCCCGAACCTCATCTGCACCTGCCACGCGGCGTTCTGCAGCCCCGAAGGCATGGTGGAGATGCGCAGCTCCTCGGCGAAGATCGCCCGAGCGGCGGTGCTGGGTCAGCCCGTTTGGAACCGGGTGAACTGACGCGGCGTAGCGCCGCCGCTGAAGTCACAAGGATCAAGTAACAAGTACCAAGAGGATCGGGCTCTTGTTACTTGATCCTTGTGACTTGTTACTTGGCCGCGCACGCGGCCCGCACCGCTGGATGCCTGGCCACCAGCCTCAGCGCGCGGCCCAGCAGCGTCTTGCCGGGTTCGATCCGATGCCACGGTGAGGCGCCGGAGGGGTGCGGCAGCGGAATGCAATCCGCCCCGTGACCGCGGAAAGTGATCGTGAACTTCTGGCCGATGGTCTCGACGAGCGGCCGTTCGCCGAGGAACTGGCCAATGGCGAGCTTGCCGACCGGCAGCACGAGTTCCGGCTTCAGCAGGTTGAATTCGCGTTCGAGCCATTCCGAGCAGTTCGCGATTTCCTCCGGCGCCGGCACACGGTCGCCGCCTTCGGGCCGCTTGCCGGGAAAACAACGGCACACCGCGGCAAAATAAATTCGATCGCGCGTCTCCTCCTCCGTCCAGCCGAGGACGCCTTCGAACCACTTGAACAGCGTTTTGCCGGCGGTCCACGCGAACGGCCGGCCCAACTTCGGCTCCTTGTCGCCCGGCGCCTGGCCCACCAGCAGGATTTTGCTCGCCACCAGCCGGCCGTGCACGACCGGCCCGATCATCTTCGGGCAGCGGTCGCACGCGCGCAGTGCGGCAAAATGTTTTTCGAGAGCGGTGGGCATGGAAGAGTGCCGCCGGCTTCCAGCCGGCTGCTCAACTGAATGCCGGCAGGATGCCGGCGCTACTCAAAATCACCTCCGGCTCTTGAACCGCCGGAACCCGCCGCGGTGCCGAATCGTGCCCGGCAGGCTGCCCGGCGGACGATTGTGCATCGGCTGCGGTGGCCGCGGCGCGAGCGGCTTGTAGTCGAAACCTTCGAGTTTCATCTCCGGAATCTTCTGCCCGATGAAGCGCTCGATGTCGCGCACGTCGCTCGCGTTCTCCGGCGTCACCAGCGTGCAGGCGTCGCCGACCGCCTGGGCGCGGCCGGTGCGGCCGATGCGGTGCACATAGTCCTCCGGATTCTCCGGGACGTCGTAATTGATCACATGCGTGACACCCGCGACATCGATCCCGCGCGCAGCGATGTCGGTCGCCACCATGATTTCGTATTTGCCGCTCTTGAACCCGGCGAGCGCCTCCATCCGCTGATTCTGCGAGCGGTTGGCGTGCAGGACCGCGACGCTGTGATTCGCCGTCTTGAGCCGGCGGGCGATCTTGTCGGCGCCGTGCTTCGTGCGCGAGAAAACGAGCACGCTGTCGAATTCGTCCTTCGCCAGCAGCGCGAGCAACAGATCGAACTTTTGCTCGAAGGCCACCGGGAACATCGCGTGGTTCACCGACTTCGTCACCGAGCGGCTCATGCCGACTTCGACGCGCGTCGGATTGCGCAGCGCGAACGACGCAACCGCCGCAATCTCCGGCGGCACCGTGGCCGAGAAGAAAAGCGTCTGCCGGTTCTTCGGGCAGCGCGCGATGATGTCCTTCACCACCGGCAGGAAACCCATGTCGAGCATCCGATCGACCTCGTCCAGCACGAGAATCGAAATATCGCGCAACGAGATCGTGCCTTCCTTCAGATAGTCCATGAGCCGGCCCGGCGTGGCGACGATCACGTCGACCCCGCGCTTGAGTTCCTGCCGTTGAAAGCCGTAGCCGACGCCGCCGAATATCGCCACGGCACGCACATCGGCAAAACGCGCGAAATCGCGGAACGCCGTCTCGACCTGCGCGGCGAGTTCGCGCGTCGGCTCGAGCACGAGCACGCGGGCGTTGCCGCCGCGCCGATGCGCGCCAAGCCGCGTGAGAATGGGCAGCGCGAACGCCGCGGTCTTGCCCGTGCCAGTCTGCGCGGAAGCGATGAGATCGCCGCCGCCGAGCACGACGGGAATCGCCCGGAGCTGGATGGGTGTGGGATCGGTGTACCCGGCGGCCTGGACGCCGCGGAGAACCGCTTCGGAAAGATTGAGTGCTTTGAAAGGCATGAGGGGCCGCGCCACGCGCGGCAGAGCAAGGTTTGTAGGGCGGGGTCTCCTGACTCCGCCGGGCGAAATCAGATTTGGTGTGCGGCGGGGTCGGGAGACGCCCGCCCTACAGACCACGCAAGAATAAAAAAGGACGAAGTCCGAAGACTTCGTCCCCGCAAATTGGTAGCTAGGAAATAGCTTAGTACCGACGGTCGCCGCGATCGCGATCGCGCCCGCCGCCACCACCGCCACCGCCACGGTAGCCGCCACCGCCGCCGCCGAAGCCACGACCACCGCCGCCGCCGAAGCCGCCACCCGGGCGCTCTTCCTTCGGACGAGCCTCATTGACCGTCAACTGACGGCCGCCGAGATCGGTGCCGTTCATCTTTTCCGCCGCGGCTTTCGCCTCTTCAGCGGTGCCCATGGTGACGAACGCGAAACCGCGCGGGCGGCCGGTCATCTTGTCCATGGCGACGTAGACGTCGGTAACGGAGCCGAACTGGCCAAAAGCAGCGCGAAGTTCGTCCTCGGTGGTCTTGAACGACAGGTTGCCGACGTATAGTTTGGAATTACTCATTCTGTGATGTCTCGTAGATCACCCGTCCGCTGCCAGTCCGTTCCCAACTTGGGTTTCGAAATCATCACTTAAGCCAAACGCTCAGCCAACGACTCACCGATACTGTCACCTAACGTTTTCTCTAACGAAGCGCCGACACGCTGCACGGAGGTGATGTTTAAGCAAGGGAATTCTCAGACCCCCCACGGGCGCATCGGGAAGCGACCGGGGGAGGGCGAAAAGATCGCTAATAACTGGTGCGCCGGCGTTCGCGCTCGAATTTCGCGCCGCCCGGCCTACCTACGCTCCCGATGCTCTTCCTCGCCGCTGCCAATGCCGCGTCTCAGACCGCGGCTGACAAGCTGCGCCAGATTCCCATGGAATTCTGGTGGAAGATCGGCATTGGCATCGCCGCCCTTTTCGTGGCGGTCATCGTGCTGCGGAAGGTCGTCAAGGTGAACAAGGTAGTCCTGGCAGTGGGCGTGCTGATCGTCACGAGCATGGTCGGCTTCAATTGGATCTACGAACGGAACGAGCCGTCGTGGGCCTCGCCGGCGGTCCAATGGCTGGCCGGATTTTTCCCGAGCAAGGGAAAAGTCGACCATTTCCGCTCGTAACGGCCGGCGCCGGCCGCCGCGCCCCCGGCTAACCGCCGGCTGAAGGGCGCGTCATATTGGGGTGCCGGCAGAGAATGGGGTTGGTTTTCTGGGCGCTTCGCCTAGTGCTCGGAACCCTCTTTTCGCCATGGCCAAAACGCACTCCGACATCGGACTCATCGGCCTCGCCGTGATGGGTCAGAACCTCGCGCTCAACATAGCCGATCACGGCTTCCAAATCTCGGTCTACAACCGCACGACGGAAAAGACCGACAAGTTCGCGGCGGAGAACCCGCACACACCCGGCGGCGTGGTCGGGACCAAGACGCTCGAGGAGTTCGTGCAGTCGCTCGCGAAACCCCGGAAGGTCGTCATTCTCGTGCAGGCCGGCAAGGGCACCGACGCAGTGATCGACTCGCTTGTGCCGCTGCTCGAACAGAACGATATCGTGATCGATGGCGGCAACGCCCTGTGGACCGACACCATTCGTCGCGAAAAGACGCTGCGCGAAAAAGGCCTGCGCTTCATTGGCAGCGGCGTTTCGGGCGGCGAGGAGGGCGCGCGTTTCGGCCCGGCGCTGATGCCCGGCGGCGACCCGGCGGCCTACCAGGAACTCGAGCCGATTTGGAACGCGATCGCGGCGAAGGTCGACGCGAAGACCGGCGCCCAGCTCTCCGGCGCCACGCCCGGCAAGCCCATCGTGGGCGGAGTGCCCTGCGCCGCCTACATCGGCGAAAACGGCGCGGGCCACTACGTGAAGATGTGTCACAACGGGATCGAGTACGGCGACATGCAGATGATCTGTGAGGCCTACGATCTCATGAAGCGGCTCCTCGGGCTGAAGCCCGCCGAGATGGGAGCAATCTTCTCCGAGTGGAACCAGGGCATGCTCGGCAGCTTCCTGATCGAAATCACGGCGGACATCCTGAAGCAGAAGGACCCGGCATCCAAAAAACCGTTCGTCGACATCGTCCTCGACACCGCGGGCCAGAAAGGCACCGGGAAATGGACGTCGGTCAACGCGCTCGACATGGGCGTGCCCGCGCCGACGATTGCCGAGTCGGTGTTCGCCCGCTGCCTCAGCGCAATCAAGGAGGAGCGCGTCGCCGCATCGAAGATCCTCAAGGGCCCGACGAAGAAGTACAAGGGCTCGACCAAGGCGCTCGTCGCCGCGATCCACGACGCGCTGTACTGCTCGAAGATCTGCTCGTACGCGCAGGGCTTCCAGCTGATGCGCGAGGCGCAGAAGGAGTACAAGTGGAAGCTCAACTTCGGCGAGATCGCGCAAATCTGGCGGGGCGGCTGCATCATCCGCGCCGTGTTCCTGCAGAAGATCACCGAGGCGTATCAGCGGAATCCGGACCTCGCGAATCTGCTGCTCGATCCGTACTTCAACAAGACGGTGAAGAACGCGCAGGCGAACTGGCGCAAGGTCGTCGCCCTGGCCGCCGAGTGTGGCGTGCCCGCGCCGACGTTCAGCTCCTCTCTCGCCTACTACGACGGCTACCGCTCGGCGCGGCTGCCGGCGAACCTGCTGCAGTCGCAGCGCGACTTCTTCGGCGCGCACACCTACGAGCGCACCGACCAGCCGCGCGGCAAGTTTTTCCACATCGACTGGCCCGAGCCCACCCGGCCGCAGATCGCGATGAAATAGCGGCGGCGGCGGCGGCCGCGGCTCTGCTGCACTCGAACCAGGGCAACCCGCTGGCGCTGGGCCAATCGCGGTCGCGCCCGTTCGCTCAGCCCGAACGCGGCCGCGGCATCTCGCGTCGCGAGGGCAGAAAATTCATCGCCAGAAATCCCAGCGCTGAACGCGCATCGGAATAAACCGAGTCGGCCTCCTGCTGCAGCGGATTGTTCGCGACCAACTCCCCCGTGGCGGGCAGGACGTTTTCCACCAATTGCGTGGAGAGCGTCTGCACCGCCGTCATGACCACCGCTGCGTCGTCGCGGGTCATGGATCCGTTCGTACGGTTGTCGCTTCGCAAACCGATTCCACCGGGCCACGCCATGAGCAGCAAGGCGGCCACCAGCGCACTGCCCGCGATGGCGCCGGGCCACCACCGACGCGGTTCGCGCGAACGGGAAACCTCTCTTCCGCTCGCGGCGTCATCCGCGGCCATCCGCACCGCCTGCAGAATCCGCCGTTCCAGCATCGGCGAAATCGCCGGCAAGTCGGCCGCGGTCTGCCGCCGCAGCTCGGTCTCGAGCGCATGGCTGGCGCGGAAGAAGGCCTGGCAATCGACGCAACCCGCAACATGTCGCAACTCGCGATCGGTGAGTGCGTGCCACTGCCGCGCCACTTGGCAGGCGAACCGGGGATGCGGTGACAGGATTTCGGTGTTCATGACGGCTCTCCTTTCAACAGGTGTTGTCGCGCGCGGTGCACGAGGACTTTAACGTGGATTTGCGTGAGGCCCATGACCCGGGCGGTCTCGTGGGTGGAAAGCTCCTCGGCGAAACGCAGCCACAGCACCTCGAATTCGCGTTCGGACAGCACGCGTCGCGCCCGGCCCCACAGGTGGTCCGCGCGGTCCTTTTGCTCTGTCTGCTGCGCCGGCGTCGGGGTGCTGCTGGCCGGCTCTGTCGGCAGATACTCCCACCGCTTGGCCGAGCGAAAATGGTTGAGCGCCGTGCGCCGCGCGATCGTCAGCAGCCAGTTGATCAATGGCCGCGCGCAATCGAAGCTGTCGAGGTGCTGGTACGCCTTCAGGAACGTCTGCTGCGTGATGTCCTCGGCGTCGTGCCGGTGGCGGGTGAGGTGGTACAGGAAATTGAAAACACGGCGGTGGTGCGCGTGCACGATGGCATCGAACGCGGCGCGGTCTCCGTTCGCCGCGGCCCGCACGAGGGTGGGTTCGTCCCAGGCCGTGGCCGACGAGCCGGGGAAAGGCTCGCCTGTGCCCGGCGGCGTCGAGAGTGTCATCACCGTCATGCGTCCGGCCTCACTTGCCCTTCGCCTCTTCGGCCACCTTGGGATCCGCCACGCTCACCGCGAATTTCGTCTTTTCGTCCGGATCCGCCGTGAAACTCACCTTCAACGCGTACGTTCCCGCCGTGCCGGGAAACGGGTACTGCCACATCGTGCCGCGCACGTTGCGCATGAACTCCGGCCGAATCGTCAGGGGCGTGCCCCCGCCATCCGCCGCAACGATCTCCAGGCCGACGAACCGCGCGGTGCGGCCGACGGTGCGGCCCAGCGTGATCGTGCTGCCGTTCACGAGCTGCACGCCGTCGATCGTGCGACGGAATGTGCCCGCCGTGGAGTCAGGCACGGGCTCCGCCCCTTCGGTGGCGCCCCACTCCGCCACCGGTCGTCCCATCACAATCGTCGGCTGCTTCCGCTTCGCCGCCTGGACGTCGGCCTGCGTGCGCATCGACTTCACCATTTGCGCGAGGCGTGCGCTGGAGTACGCGAGGTCGAGGGTGACGTTGCTCTTGTTCCGCGACACCTCGGCCGATTGCAGGAATTCCGCGAGGTGCGCGTCGTTGGTTTCGGCCAGCCCGAGCATCGCCGTGAGGCCCTGCATGATCTTCATCAACCGCTCGGCATTGGCCTCCGATGAAGCCAGCAGCTCCGCGTGCGCAAAGGTATTGGGCCCGCGTTCGCCGATCGCCAGCGAGCCTGACTGCGTGAGCTGCAGGATGCGCGCCTGCGGAGCATTCTTGGGAAACGGCGACTCGGCCGGCACCACCATCGCGCTGTAGAGATACGCGCCTTCCGCGCGCGCTTTGCCCAGCGGGGAGTTCGCGGCTTTCGCGAGCGACGGCGCGGCCCCGCGGGCCACGTCGCGGGCTTTCAGGAGTTGCGCCTTCGACTTGCTGACAATCACGACGGGCTCCGGCGGAAACGCCACCATCACCTGGGCCTTGTCCTCGGCCTTCGCGTCCGGATCGGAGATCGCATACGCCGGGAACGGCAGATCGGTGGCCTCCGCGAACACCTTTGGCTGCGTCAACGTGCCCTGCAGCAGGACGCTCTCGAGGATTTTCCGCAGATCCGCGGTGCCCTGTGCAATCAGAGCGCCATCGATGAGTTTCGGGTCGGGGGCAAGGTTGGTCCCGTACGCGGTGATCGCGCCGACCATCGCGAGCAGTTTGGACACATCGATGCCAATCGCGCCGTCCGTCGCCTGCTTTTGGGCGGCCTCGACGGCGTCAACCAGTTCCTTGCCAAGCGTGCTCGCGCGCACGCCGTTCAGGTCGAGGTACACGACCCAGCGTGCGTCGGCGGCGACGATCGCCGGGTCGTAGGCGCTGCGGAGCGCGGGAGTGAGAATGACGGAAGTGGCGAGCAGTAGCGCGCGAAATGAAATTCGGTGCATGATAGAAGCGGTTTGCCAAGTGTTACACCGGTCGACCGGCGGAGGTTACAACTCTCACGCCTCGCGGCCGCCGCCACTGGCCAATTCCTTGAAGGAGAACACCGCCACGGTCGCGGCCAGCATCACGACGGCGAATCCCAGCAACGCCATCGCGGCCGCCGGCGCCGTCAGCGCACTTGCCCCGGCCGCGGAGGACACGCCGATCTCCGCATCGCCGAGGATCGGCCGCATGATGGCCATGAGATGACGCGCCATCGACAGTTGGTTGAGCTGCGTCGGCACGTTGCCGATGCCGACCTCGACGATGGCGCCGTAGGCCAGGCCGATGATCACGTAGCGGCCGGTGATCAGCCCGCAGAAAAACCCGAATGCGCTGAACGCGATCACTGCCATCGCCTGGGCGGCGATCAGCAGGGGGACGGCTGGCCACAGCGCGGGAACTTCCCGGTATACGCCGATGCCCACCACGACGGCGAGCGAGAGCAGGAACTCCCCTTGCGCACAGGCGACGTGTGACACGTATCGGAACAGGACAAACAGCGGGCGGCGAACCGGGCGGGTGAGGATGTAATCGACGGAATCCGACCGGAGGTCATCCCGCATCACGCCAGCGCCGGCAACGAACGCCAGCACCGGCACGAGGAAGCACACATAGAACCGGCTCGCCCACGGCAAGAATCCCGTCACCGCCGCCGCGCGGTTCGGCGCGGCGGGGATCGAGAACACCACGAGCAGCACGAAGAATCCGAGCAGGATGAGCCAGTGCGTGACGCTGAAGAACCGCCGCGACGTCAGGCGCCAGATTCCGCCGAAGGCATGCGCGGCGTTCGGCGCGACCCGGATCGCTCCCATCGTTGCAGGGCCGGCCTCCGGGCCAGCCACTGTGTCAGCCGAGGCCCGGACGGAGCCGGGCCCTCCCAATGAGGAATGCGTGCTCATACCTGCTCCGTGACGTGGATGGCTTTTTCCAAGAGCGATTCCGTGTTCTGCACCTCGAAGATCCGCACGCCGCTTTCGAGCAGGAGCGTGTGGAAGTGGCCGCGGCCGTAGAACTGTTCGGGATCCCGCCAGCGCACGTGCAGCCGGCCGGTCTCCTCGGCAATGTCGCACCCGCGCACCAGCCCGCGTTCGAAGAGAAACCGGGCGAGCTTGTCCGGCGCCTCGCAACGGAAGCTCGTCGCGTCAGGCCACCGGGTCCGTGCCTCGGGCGAAGTCGCTTCGTTCAACGAGCGCGGGATCCGGCCCCACCGCAGCAGCAGGAACTCGGCGCAAAGCACCTCGAGATCATGGAGAATGTGACTGGAAACCACGACGCTCCGTCCGTCGCCGGCGAGCTCGCGCAACACCGAGCCCATGTCCTCGCGGCCCATCGGATCGAGACCGTTCATCGGCTCGTCGAGAATCACCAGCTCGGGTTCATGCAGCAGGCACTGCGCGAGCTTCACCCGCTGGCGCATGCCCTTCGACAACGCGGTGAGCGACTTGGCCCAATGCGCCGAGCCAAGCTTCACGCGATCGAGATTCAGCCGGGCGCGCCGCCTGGCCTCCGCCGCCGACAACCCCGAGATCATCCCGAGCGCCGCGAGCCAATCCAAGGCACCGATGTTCGACGGCACGCCCTCGGCCTCCGGGCAGTAGGCCAGCCGCGCCTGCACGTTCGGATTGTTCCACGGCGACTCGCCGAACACCTTCAGTTCGCCCGAGCTCGGCTGAATCTGCCCGAGCATCAGGCGAAACAACGTGGTCTTGCCGGCGCCGTTCGGGCCGACCACGCCCGTGATCCCGGGACGGATCGCGAACGAGACGTTGTTCAGCCCGAGAATCATGCCGTAGAACCGGCTCAGGTTCTCGCCCTGGACGATGGCGTTCATTCCGGTTTCAACCTCCGCAGGAACACCACCGACGACAACACGACGAAAACCCCGAGGCTGATGAGCGCGCCGTTGAAGTCGTCGGTTTTCGCCCGCCGGCCCGCACCCTTCATGCTATCGACTAATCCGCGATTGGTGATCGGCAACGTCTCGCTGGCCGTCAGCAGCGCGTCGTCCACCTTGAACACACCCGATCGCACTTCGCCGAGATTGTAGGTGAAGCTCGCGTGTTTCAGCCAAAGCGGGGCGCGCGGCGGTTTCGCCACCGCGCCGACGATCAACCACAGCCCAATCCAGATCACCGTCGTGGTGCGGGAAGTTCGGCCGGCGGCCGAAACCCCCAGCGCGATCGCGCCGAGCGCGACAAGCGCGATGCCGTGAAACGCCAGCGCGCGTAGCAGCGGCGAGAACGAATGCACAATGAAATCGGTATTCGGCGCGAATGCCACGCTGAGCACCCACCCGAAGAGCAGCGGCCCCGTCCACATCACCGCGAGCACGCCCACGATGATCCCGAGTTTGCCCAGCAGATAATCGCCCGAGGTGAGCGGCCGCGAAAGGTAGACCGTGAGCGCGTTGGTCGCGCGGTCGCGCGTGATCAACCGCGGAACCATCGCCGTCAGCGCAACCAGGCTGAGCCCGAGCCCGATGAACGAGTGAACCCAAAACATCAGCGTGAACCATCCGCCGATGCAGACGTCGGGGTACAGCAGCACCAGCGCCGCCAGGGCGGCGGTGACGGCTTCCGCGCGCGCTCCCAGATAGCTCGCGAGTGTTTCCAGCCAGCCGCCGCCGGTCACCGATTGACTGAAAACGAAGCCCAGCGCGGCCAGGAGCACGCCGCTGAGCCACGCGATCGAGATGAGGACCTTGAAGACGCGCAGCGCGAAAAGTTGCCGCAAGCCCGCCGCGACGATCGTCCATCGGCGATAGCCGATCCCGCGCGGTGCCGCCGCCCAGCGACTGAGATCAAGTGTCGCGTCCATGGTCGGGCGGCAATGGTGGTGGTTGTAGCAGCGGTGGTGGCAGTAGCGGCGGTCTATGCCCGCCGTTGTCTTCTCGGCGGTCATAGTCCGCCGCTACAGCGGAGCCGTCGCTCGAAATCGCCTTGATGAACAGCTC
>Ga0080064_1004527_pt1 | contig 17654 bp, 19 predicted proteins | sample Subgrocontami54m_FD_69260 | JGI IMG/M metagenome (GOLD analysis project Ga0080064, IMG submission 69260) | Subsurface groundwater microbial communities from S. Glens Falls, New York, USA - GMW46 contaminated, 5.4 m (SPADES assembly) (version 2) ...
CCCGGCAAATCAGGCCACCTCGCCCGCAAGATCGCACCCCCCATGTCAAGCACCGGCCCTCCCGCCTATTTCGTGCATCCCGCCGAGGCGAGCCACGGCGATCTCGGCATGGTCACGCGGGATGACGTATTCATTGCGCTGTCGAACTCGGGCGAGAGCGCCGAGTTGCTGGCGATCGTGCCGCTGATCAAGCGCCAGGGCGCGAAACTGATCTCGTTCACCGGCAATCCCGATTCGACCCTCGCGCGCGAGGCCGACGCGCATCTTTACGCCGGCGCGGAAAAGGAAGCCTGCCCGCTCAACCTTGCACCCACCGCGAGCACGACGGCGGCGCTGGCGCTGGGAGACGCATTGGCGCTGGCGCTGATGCAGGCCAAAGGCTTCAGCCGCGACGAGTTCGCGCGCTCGCACCCGGGGGGTGCGCTCGGGCGCAAACTGCTGACCCACGTGCGCGATGTGATGCGCTCCGGCGCCGAGGCGCCGCGCATTCCCGACACCGCGATGCTGTCCGATGCGATCCTTGAAATGTCGCGCGGGCGCATGGGCATCACGGCCATCCTCGATCGCGATGAGCGCGTGCTCGGGATATTTACCGACGGCGATCTGCGCCGCACCCTGCAAAAGGGCATCGACCTGCACGCCACACCGATCGCGAGCGTGATGACGCGCGGACCGCGCACCATCAGCCCCGACAAGCTCGCTGCGGAGGCGGTGCAGATCATGGAGGCGCACAAAGTCAACCAGTTGCTCGTGGTCGATCGCGAGCAGCGCCTCGTCGGCGCGCTCAACATGCACGATCTGTTCAAAGCCAGGGTGATCTAAACCGCTCGATGCAACGGATCTACGCCAAAGCCCGCGCCATCCGGCTCGTGATTTTCGACGTCGATGGCGTGCTCACCGACGGCGCGCTTTATCTGGGCGACAGCGGCGAGGAAACCAAGGCATACCATTCGCGCGACGGCCACGGCATCAAAATGCTGCACGAAAGCGGCGTCGAGCTCGCCATCATCACCGGCCGCACTTCACGCAGCGTCGAGTTGCGCGCGCGGAATCTCGGCATCGAATTGCTGTACCAGGGCGTGGCCGACAAGGCGCGCGTATACGCCGAACTGCTCGCCGCGCGCAAGCTCGACGCCGGCGCCACCGCCTACATGGGAGACGACGTGGTCGACCTGCCGGTGCTGCGCCGTTGCGGCCTCGCGCTGACGGTGCCCGAGGCACCGTTCGCGGTAAAGCAATGCGCCGACTACGTGACGCGCGCGCCGGGCGGGCGGGGTGCCGCGCGCGAAGCGTGTGAATTGATCATGCACGCCCAGGGCACGCTCGGGAACTCTCAATAACATGATGCAGCGGATCACCTCGTGGTTTCCGGTGGTGCTGCTCGCCGGAGTGGCGGCAATGACGGTCTGGCTCGACCAGCAGGTGCAGCCGCCGGAGCGCTCGCGCGACGGCAAAGCGCGGCACGATCCCGATTACATCGTGGAAAAAATCGCCGCCACCCGCTTCGGCCCCGACGGCCTCGCGCGCTACTCGCTGAGCGCGCGCCGCATGGTGCATTATCCCGACGACGATACGACCCACCTCGAGGCGCCGAAACTCGTGAATTTCAGCGGCACCAGCGCCACGGTGACGGTGACCTCGAAGACCGCGATGATCTCGAGCAACGGCGAGAACGCGTACCTGAAGGATGACGTGCGCCTGGTGCGCGCCGCCTACGCGGACAAAAGCGAACTGACGATGGAGACGTCCTATCTGCACGTCATTCCCGACGCCGACATCGCCAGGACCGACAAACCGGTGCGGGTATCCGACGCGCGTATCCTAATTACGGCCGTTGGCTTAGAATTCAACAACCAGACCCGGATCATGAAATTTCTGTCCAATGTACGAGGCCGGTATGAAAAATCCAAGCCCATGCGGTGAACGGACCGGCGCGGGCCGCGGGCTGCCGCGGCGCCGCAGCCTGCTGCTCGCGTGGTGTCTGCTGTGCGCGCTGCCGGCTTTCGCCGAGCGCGCCGATCGCACCAAACCGCTCAACCTCGAAGCCGACCGGGTGACGGTGGAGGAAGCCAAACAAACCGCGACTTTCGAGGGCAACGTGATCCTGACGCAGGGCACGCTCACGATCCGCGGCGCGCGGATGATCGTGCAGCAGGACGCCGGCGGCTTCAAGCACGGCGCGGCCTACGGCAACCTCGCGAGCTTCCGCCAGAAACGCGAGGGCTTCGATGAATACATCGAGGGCTACGCCGAACGCATCGAATATGACGGGAAAGCGGACAAGCTGCAGATGTTCAACCGCGCCTACCTCAAGAAGAGCAACGATGAAGTGCGCGGCAACTACATCTCCTACGACGCGACGACCGAGTTTTTCCGCGTCGCCGGCGGCGGCAAGCAGGCCGCGACGCCCGGCAATCCGGAGGGCCGCGTGCGCGTGGTGATTCAGCCCAAGGCCAGAGGCGAGACGCCGGCAGGCGCCTCACCGCTGCCGCTGCAGTCCGCTCCCGATGTGGCCAATCCGCGTGAGGACCCTGCCGGTACTCCGCGTTGAGCGCTGAAATGCAGCATGCCTGCCGCGCGCCGCGCGGTGACTCTGCACATCCGGCGCGCCGCCGGCTGCAATCATGAGCGAACTCAAAGCCGAACAACTCAAGAAACGCTACAAGTCGCGCGTGGTCGTCAAGGACGTCTCGCTCGAGGTGCGCAGCGGCGAGGTGATCGGCCTGCTCGGCCCGAACGGCGCCGGCAAGACCACCTGTTTTTACATGATCGTCGGTCTGGTGCCGCTCGACGGCGGTGAAATCACCCTCGACCAGAGACGACTCACCCACATGCCGATCCACCGCCGCGCGCTGCTCGGACTGTCCTACCTGCCGCAGGAGGCGTCGATTTTCCGGCGCCTGACGGTGGCCGAGAACGTGCGCGCCGTGCTGGAGCTGCAGAACGACGACCCGGCGCTGATCGCGCTCAAGCTCGACGACCTGCTGCAGGACCTGCACATCAGCCATTTGCGAGACAACCCGGCGATCAGCCTGTCGGGCGGCGAGCGGCGGCGCGTCGAGATCGCGCGCGCACTCGCCACCGAGCCGCGCTTCATACTGCTCGACGAGCCGTTCGCGGGGGTCGACCCGATCGCGGTGCTCGACATTCAGAAAATCATCCGCTTTCTGAAGGAGCGCGATATCGGCGTGCTGATCACCGACCACAACGTGCGCGAGACGCTCGGTATCTGCGACCGCGCCTACATCATCAATGACGGCAGCGTGCTGGCCTACGGCAAACCTGACGAAATCGTTTATAATGAGAGCGTGAGGAAAGTCTATCTTGGAGAGCATTTCCGCCTGTAGGCGACCGGTCTGACGGCGGCCTCCAGCCCCCGCGCCCCAGCCCGCCGCAGCCCAAGTTCCGCTCGCAGCCACCCTTCTTCCCGAACCATGAAGCATTCGCTCCAGCTCAGGCTGTCCCAGCATCTGACGCTGACGCCGCAACTGCAGCTGTCGATCCGGCTGCTGCAGCTCTCCACCCTCGAACTCAACCAGGAAATCGAAAAATTCCTGCAGGACAATCCGTTGCTCGAGCGCGACGACGGGATCCGCGAAGAACCCGCGGGCGCACCGCCGCTGCCCGGCACCCCGGAATACGCAACGGCGAGCAGCAGCACCGACAGCGCATCCGGCGACGCGGAGGACGGGGCGGGGGAACGCCTCGCCGAAGAAGACTTCAGCCACGGCGGCACCCGCAGCGATAACGACGAAGCCGAGTATCCGCAGCTCGCCGCCGAGGCGCAATCGCTGCGCGAACATCTGATCTGGCAGTTGTCGCTCACCCAGCTTCCCGAGCGCGACCAGCGCGTGGTGACGCTGTTGATCGACTCGCTCGATGATGACGGTTACCTTCATCAGGACCTCGACGAGCTGGCGGCGCTGCTGCCGCCGGAACTCGAAATCGGGATTGACGAGCTGCACGTCGCGCTCAGGCACCTGCAGAACCTCGAACCGGTCGGCGTCGGGGCGCGCAATCCCGCCGAGTGCCTGCAGCTGCAACTGGAAGCGCTGCCCGCCGCGACGCCGTACCGCGAGCAGGCGCTCGAAACCGTCAAGCATCATCTCGACGTGCTCGCGGCGCGCGATTTCGCCAGGTTGAAGAAGCTGCTGCACTGCGCGGACGAAGCGCTGCGCGGGATCCAGCACCTGATCATCGGGCTCAATCCTCGTCCGGGCAGCAGTTTTTTTTCGGGCGACACGCGCTACGTCATACCGGATGTGATCGTGAAGAAGGCAAAGGGCGTGTGGGTCGCCGCGCTCAACCCGGACGCGATGCCGCGGCTGCGCATCAACCGGCTGTATGCCGATATCCTGCAGCGCAACCGCGGGGCCGGCCACCAGCAGCTCGCCACCCAGCTGCAGGAGGCGCGCTGGCTGATCAAGAACGTGCAGCAGCGCTTCGACACCATCCTGCGCGTGTCGCAGGCGATCGTCGAGCGCCAGCGCCATTTCTTCGAGCACGGCGAAGTCGCGATGCGGCCGCTGGTGCTGCGCGAAATCGCCGACGCGCTTGACCTGCATGAATCCACGGTATCGCGCGTGACGACGCAGAAATTCATGCTCACCGCGCGCGGCATCTTCGAGCTCAAGTATTTTTTCGGCAGCCACGTCACCACCGAGAGCGGGGGTGCCGCCTCGAGCACCGCAATCCGCGCGCTGATCAAGCAGATGGTCGGCGCCGAAAACGCCCGCAAACCGCTTTCGGACAGCCAGATTTCCGAGATTCTCGGCCAGCAGGGAATCATCGTGGCGCGCCGCACCGTCGCAAAATACCGCGAGTCCATGCAGATACTGCCGGTCAGTCTGCGCAAATCGATCTGATAACCCTGGAGCCATTCATGAACCTGCACCTGACCGGACACCAACTCGAGATCACCCCCGCCATGCGTGATTACGTCACCGGCAAGCTCGACCGCATCGCGCGTCATTTCGATCACGTAATCGATGTCCGCGTCATACTCTCGGTGGAAAAGCTCAAACACAGGATCGAAGCGAACGTGCACCTGAGCGGCAAGGACATTTTCGTCGAAAGCCACGATACCGACATGTATGCCGCGATCGATGCGCTGGCCGACAAGCTCGACCGCCAGATCCTCAGGCACAAAGAGAAGAACTTCGAACACCGCGGCAGCCACGATTGACGGCGCGCCCTGCGCGTGCCATCGTGGCGCGCTGGCGCTTGCTGCAACAACCCCCATTCGACATGAACCTGATCGCCAAACTGCTGCCGCCGCAAAACGTGCTGCCCGATCTCGACGTCGGCAGCAAGAAACGCGTGTTCGAACACGCCGGCCTGGTGTTCGAAAACCACCACCACATCGCGCACAGCCAGGTGTTCGACAGCCTGTTCGCCCGCGAAAAACTCGGCTCGACCGGCCTGGGCCAGGGCATTGCGATCCCGCACGGACGCATCAAGGGCCTCAAGGAGGCGGTCGGCGCGATGATCCGGATGCGCGCGCCGATTCCGTTCGACGCGCCGGATGCCCTGCCGGTCAATCTGATTTTCGTGCTGCTGGTGCCCGAGCGCGCGACCGATCTGCATTTGCAGATCCTGAGCGAACTGGCGCAGATGTTCAGCGACAAGGCGTTTCGCGACCAGCTGCTCGCCGCACCTTCCGCCGAGGCGATGCACCGGTTGATCGCCGAATGGCAACCTCATGCCGCGAATCAGCGTAGCGCAGCTGTTTGAGGACAATCGCGACCGGCTGCGCCTCGCGTGGATCGCGGGACGCGACGGCGGCGTCAGGGAGCTCGACCCCGGCAACCTTAAGGATTCGCATGAAGGGCTGATCGGGCACCTCAATTTCATCCATCCCAACTGGATCCAGGTCATCGCCCGGCCGGAGCTCGATCACCTCAATTCGCTCGACCCGGCGGCGCGCCAGCAAACGCTGCGCGAGCTGGCGGCCTCGGGGCTCGCGTGCATGATCGCCGCCGGCGGCGAAAGTGTTCCCGCGCACCTGCACGCACTCGCCGATTCCATGCACACCGCGCTGTTCGCCAGCCCGCTCGACAGCGTGGAGCTGATGTGGATGCTGCGTCCCTATCTGGCGCGCGCGCTGGCGGAATCCACCACCGTGCACGGCGTATTGCTCGACGTGCTCGGCATGGGCGTCATGATCACCGGCGACAGCGCGGTGGGCAAGAGCGAGCTGGCGCTGGAGCTGATCAGCCGCGGCAGCGGACTCATCGCCGACGACGTGATCGAACTCTACCGTATCGCGCCCGAGACGCTGGAAGGCCGCTGCCCGTCGCTGCTGCGCGACTTTCTCGAGGTGCGCGGCCTGGGCGTGCTCAACATCCGCACCATTTTCGGCGAGGCCGCGCTGCGGCCGCGCAAGAACCTGAAGCTCATCGTGCATCTTGAAAAACCGGCCGGCGCTGAACCGCAATACGTTGAACGGCTGCCGCTGAAGCCCGGCGTCGAGGAAATCATGGGCGTGAGCCTGCGCAAGGTGACGATTCCGGTCGCGGCGGGGCGTAACCTCGCGGTGCTGGTCGAAGCCGCGGTGCGCAATTACGTGCTGCAACTGCGCGGCATCGACAGCACGCAGGACTTCATCGCGCGCCAGTCGCAGCAGATCGCGAAGGGCGAATAGCCACGAGCCGCGAATCACCAATCACCAATCACCAGTCACCAGTCACGACGCATGCAGTTGGTCATCATCACCGGCCTGTCAGGGTCCGGCAAAAGCGTGGCGCTGAAAGCGCTCGAGGACAGCGCCTATTACACCGCCGACAACCTGCCGGCCAAGCTGCTCGCCGAGATGGTCGAATTTCTGCAGGGCGCGGGCTATACCCGGGTCGCGGTCAGCATCGATGCGCGCAGCGGCGACACGTTGAACCTGCTGCCGCGGCAGATCGACGAGTTGAAAGCGCGCGGCGTCGATGTGCGCGTGCTGTTTCTCGACGCCAAGACCGACACGCTGGTCAAGCGCTACTCGGAGACGCGCCGGCGCCATCCGCTGAGCGACGGTGACCGGACCGTCGCCGAGTGCATCGCACGCGAGCGCGGGATGCTGGCCGAGGTCAACGGCCTGTCGCATCACATCGACACCAGCGACCTCAATCCCAGCGCACTGCGCAAGTGGATCAAGGAAACGGCCGAGATCGACCGTGCCGGGATGACGCTGCTGTTCCAGTCGTTCGGCTTCAAACACGGCATCCCGCTCGACGCTGATCTCGTGTTCGACGTGCGCTGCCTGCCCAACCCGTTCTACGATCCGCGACTGCGCCCGCTGACCGGCAAGGACCAGGCGGTGATCGACTTTCTCGAGGCCGACGCCAACGTGTGCGCGATGCTCGCCGACATCCGCGGGTTTATCGGGCGCTGGCTGCCGTGCTTTGTCGCGGACAACCGGAGTTACGTGACCGTCGCCATCGGCTGCACCGGGGGCGAGCACCGCTCGGTGTATTTTGTCGAAGCGCTGGCGCGCCATTTCAGCCCCGGCCAGCGTGTACTGGTGCGCCACCGGGAACTCGCCTGACGGCCGTGATTTGTGATTCGTGACTGGTGACTGGTAAGAACCGATTGGCAAGGCGGCGTTTTCTGGTTACGAATCACAAATCACCAGTCACCAATTACCAATCACCCGGGTGCGCTTACGCACCCGAAACGCTCGGCGCACAAACGCTGCGCGCGCACGCGGCACTCCTCGGGCGTGATGGACTCGAGCCGCGCATTCGACACGGCATGCGCGCCGGCCTCCGTCACCACGAAATCCATCGCGATGTCGTGCGGCTGGGGATGGATCGTCGCCAGCCTCGCGAACTCGAAACTCACGCCGATCGAGAGCGGCCGCGGCGCAGCCGCGGCCAGCGTGCGGTCGAAGTAGCCACCGCCATAGCCCAGCCGGTAGCCTTGCCCGTCAAAACCGTTCATCGGCACGATGGCGGCATCGGGCACTACCAGCTCGGTGCCCTCAGGCACCGGAATAGCGTAGACGCCGCGAGTCATCGGCGCCCCGGGCCACCACTTGCGGAATTGCAGCGGACTCGCCTTGTCCACGACCGCCGGCAGCGCGGCAGTGGCGCCGCGGCTGCGGAAATACCGGATCGCAAAGCGCGCATCGAACTCGCCTTGGTACGGCCAGCAGAAACCCAGCGTCATTTCCGCGAGCAGCGGAAAGCACGATTCAAGGCAGGCACTGATGGCGGCACTCCACTCGCGGCGTTGCGCCGCGGGCAGCGCCGCCCGGCGCGCGATCAGGGCCGCGCGCTGCTGAGCGCGCCACGCCCTGATCTGCGGCCACTCTCCACTGGCATCCATTTGCGTCTCCATGCTATCTTGGAACCTGACGATACCAGCTTACACCTTGATGCCCGCTCCTGAAACCCGGTTGAACCTGATGCGCCTCGCGTGCGGCATCGTGTTGCTCGCCGCGTGCGCCATTGCGCCGGCGGCTGATGCGCCCGCGGAAATCGAAGTACCGGCGTGGTTCAAGCATTCGTTCCTCGACCTGCGCGACGATATCAGGGAGGCGGCCGCCGCCAACAAGCGGCTGATGGTTTACTTCGGCCAGAACGGCTGCCCCTACTGCAAGCGGCTGATGGACGTCAATTTCAGCCAGAAGGACATCGTCGACAAGACGCGCGGCAACTTCGACGCGATCGAAATCAATATCTACGGCAGCCGTGAAGTCACCTGGCTCGACGGCAGGACCCGCAGCGAAAAGGATTTTGCAGCACTCCTCAAGGTGCAGTTCACGCCGACGCTGCTGTTCCTCGACGAAAAAGGCGGCATCGCGCTGCGCGTCAACGGCTACTACCCCCCGCACCGCTTCATGGCCGCGCTCGATTACGTCTCGCAGCGCAACGAGCACAAGGTCAGCTTCGGGGAATACCAGAAAAGCTACCCGCGCGAGCCCGACCGCGGCGTGTTTCACGATGAGCCATTCTTCCGCAAGGAACCGTACGCGTTCGATCGCCGCAAGCCCGCCACGCGTCCGCTCGCGATATTTTTCGAGCAGCAGAATTGCCCGGGCTGCGACGAGCTGCACGCCACCGCTCTCAAAGCCGATCTCACGCGCACGCTGCTGGCGCGTTTCGACGTCTACCGTCTCAACCTGCACGGCGGCGAAACGGTCACTGCGCCCAATGGCGCAAAGACCACCGCGGCGCAATGGGCGCGCGAACTCAACGTGCTGTATGTCCCGAGCGTGGTGTTTTTCGACGCGCGGGGCAGGGAAGTGTTCCGCGTCGAAGCCTATGTGCGCACTTTCCACCTGCAGGCGGCGCTCGATTACGTCGCGAGCGGCGCGTACCTCAAGGAGCCGAGCTTCCAGCGTTTCGCCCAGGCGCGCGGCGATGCAATCCGCGCGCGCGGCGGCCGCGTCGATCTCATGCAGTAACTAGCGCACCTCGAACTGCTCGACCCAGATCAGCTCGCACGCGCCGGCGCCGGTGTCGTCGCGCGTGAGCGAACTCACCCAGCGCCAGCCATCGGCCGCGCGCGCCTCGACCAGATAGCCGCTTAATTGCACGATGCTGCCGGTACGCGCGCGCCTGAGCTGCTTTTCCACTTCCGGCGTCGCCGGGATCAGGTGCATGTTGGCGCTGTTGACCTCGATCTCGCGGCGCGGGACCGGAAACTCGTCGACATGCCAGTAATACACACGTCCGCCCTGGCTGACGCGGACTTTCGACAGCACGGCGGAATCCGACATCGGCCCCCAGCCAAACGTGAAATCGACTGGTGACAGATCCGCTTCGCGGTCGAAGCGGTAATGCTCGACACCGAGCACGCGCGCCGTCAGCGTGAAGCTCGCGAGCGCCGTCACGGTGTAGCCTTTTCTCTGGAACTGCGGCGGACTGGCGTTGATCGCACGCTGTTCCGGCGCAGCCGCCGCGATCACGCCGGGCGCGCGCTCGATACCGCGGCCGCCCCACCACTGCCACACGCCGAAGGCGATCAGGGCGATCAACAACCAACGCATCATTTTTTTATATTCCCGTTGCGAGCGCGGCAAGGATGCGCTTCACCGGCGCCGGAATCGCGGCGCCGAGCGCTTCCTCCAGCGGCAACCACATTGCCCCCGGCGCCGCGGCGCGCGGCGCGACGCGCGTAACACCCAGGCGGTGTACCACGATAGCGAGCCTGAAATGCGTGAAGCCGTGTGCAACAGCCGGCAGCGCCTCGTGCGTTGCAATCTCCGCACCATAGCGCTGCGCGCACAGCGCGGCAATGTCTGCGCCGGACGCAACCTCGGGCAGGCTCCACAAACCGCCCCAGATGCCGCTCGGCGCGCGCTTCTCGAGCAGCACCTGTCCGGCATGCTGCAGCACCAGCATGTGCGTGCGCCGCTGCGGCAGGCTCTTGCGCGGGCGCGGTGCCGGCAGGCGGCCGATGGTGCCGCGCCGGAGTGCGACGCAATCCGGCGCCACGGGACACGCGTCGCAGCGCGGCTTGCCGCGCACGCAGATCGCGGCGCCGAGGTCCATCAGGCCCTGCGTATAGGATTCGACGTTGCGCGACGGCAGCAATTGCCCGCCCTTGTGCCATAGCCTTGCCGCGGTCCTGGCATCCCCGGGATAACCGGCGATGCCGAAGCACCGCGCGAGCAGCCGCTTGACGTTGCCGTCGAGGATCGCGCGGCGATCGCCGAACGCGAACACACAGATCGCCGCGGCCGTGGAACGGCCGACGCCGGGCAACGCGAGCACCGCTTCGAAGCTGCGCGGAAAACGGCCGCGGTGCTCCGCGGCTATCTGCTGCGCGGCGCGATGCAGATTGCGGGCGCGCGCGTAATAGCCAAGCCCGCTCCACAGGGCAAGCACTTCGTCGAGCGATGCCGCGGCGAGCGCCTTGAGCCGCGGGAAGCGCCGCAGAAAACGCCGGTAGTACGGAATCACGGTCGCAACCTGCGTCTGCTGCAGCATGATTTCCGACAGCCAGATGCGGTAAGCATCGCGGGTGTTCTGCCACGGCAGATCGTGGCGGCCGTGCCGCCGCTGCCAGCGGATGATCCTGGTCGCGAAGGAAGTCATGGCATCGAGCCGGCGCCAGCGGCATCCGGACCGGCGGGTTTAAGTGAAGCGTGACACTTCGATCCGCAGATAATAGTATGATGATTTCGGTGTCATGGTCAGCCCCAAGAGCGCCGCACAGAAGCGCAGCACGATAACTCATCGGCATTGAGGCAGCAAGATATGGACAAGAAACAAATCCCGGTCGCGGAACTCAGGCCCGGCATGTACGTGACCGAGCTCGACCGCCCGTGGATCGAAACGCCCTTCGCATTTCAGGGCTTTCCCATCACGTCCGCAGACCAGATCAACGAGGTGAAAAAGCACTGCGAGACCGTGTTTATCGATCTCGACAGGGACACCACGGGCGACGGCGGCGGGAAGCAGGGAGGGATACGCGGAACCGTAGTCTATAAAGAGGTCACGTCGGTCGAGCGGGAAATGGTCGTGGCAAAGGAAGTCTATTCCGCCGTCGAGACAGGCGTCCAGGCCTCTCTCGAATCAATTCGCACGACGGGGGAACTCGATCCGAAACCGCTGACAAGCGCCGTGGGCAGCATGACCCGCAGCATCGAGCGCAACCCCGACGCCATGATGCTTTTGTTCCGCATCAAGCAAAAAGGCGGCGAGGAGTTCAACCGCGCGGTGGACACGTCGATACATATGACTACGTTCGGCCGGTTTCTGCAGTTCCCGGGCGAGCGGCTGGAAATGCTGGGGCTCGCCGGACTGCTCCTCGATATCGGCAAGACTAAACTTCCCGATGCGCTCCTGGAGAAAAAAGATGCGCTGACCGCGGAGGATTACCAGCTTTCCAAAACGCATGTCATGCACTCGGTCGAACTCATCCGCGCCGCGCCGGGGCTGCCGAAAGGCCTGGATGAGGTTGTGCTGCAGCACCACGAGCGGCAGGACGGCAGCGGCTATCCGCGGGGGCTGAAGGGCCGGCAAATCACGATCGACGGCGCAATCGCCGGGCTCGTGAACAGCTATTCCGCGCTCACCTCGAAACGCGGCTACGCCGAGCAGGAGTCCCCTTCCAACGCGCTCGGCAAGCTCTACAAGGTGCGCGGCAAGCTGTTTCACGAAGCGCTGGTCGAGCAATTCATCCAGTGCATCGGAATCTACCCGGTGGGAAGCACCGTCGAGCTCAATACCGGCGAGGTCGGCATCGTGATCGCGCAAAACCTGGTGCGCCGCCTGCAGCCGCGCGTCATGGTGATCCTCGATGCGTCGTGGAAACCGATCAAGCCGCAGGTGATACTCGACCTTATCAAGGAACCCAGGGCCACCTCGGACGAGCCCTACCGGATCAAGCGCACCCTGCCCAGGGACAAGCTGCCGATCAACCCCGAGGAATTCTTCCTCTAGAGCCGCTGACATGGCCATCGAGGCGGTACCCCCTGCGGCAGAAGATCACGACGTTCTGAATCCGCTCGTCGGCCGCGTGCAAAGCCTGCTTTCGGAGTCCCGGGCCGCGGGTCAAAGTGTCGGGATGCTGCTGGTGCACGCCGCGGCCATAGACCGTACCGACGCGCGGTACGGGTTCAATGCCGGCGACCGGCTGTCGAACAAGATCGCGGGCGTGCTGCGCACGAAGGCCCTGCGCAAAAGCGACTCAATCGAGATCCTGTCGCGCGACGAGTTTGCCTGCATCCTGCGGCCGCTGTCCTCGGAAGGCATCGCGATGCTCGCCGCGCAGCGCGTCATGACCCTGCTCGGCGCAACGCCCCTGGAGTTCGGCGGGAAATCCGAGCTGGCCGACATCGCGATCGGCATCGCGATGTTTCCGGACCACGGCCCCGATGCGGAAAGCCTGATGCAGCGGGCCAAGTACGCGCTGCTGACCGCGCGCAACCATCGCGACCGCATCTGGATTTACGAACCACAGGCCGCCTCGTCGGCGGTTGATCAGTCGCAGTACGTGGCCCGCATGCGCCTCGCGCTCGATCAGAACAGCCTGTCCCTGCATTACATGCCTCAAGCGAGCCTGCGCACGGGACGCCTGACCGGTGCCGAAGCGCTGCTGCGCTGGACCGACGAGGTGCTCGGATTCGTTTCGCCCTACGCCGCGGTACAGGCGGCCGAGACCGCCGGGCTGATCGACCGGTTGACCCAATGGATCATTACCAGCGCCGTGCAGCGGTGCGCGGAATTCCAGGCGATCGACCCGGAATTCACCGTCAGCGTGAACGTTTCCCCTTCCAATCTGCGCGAGCCTGACTTGCCGCTTTTCATCGACCGCGCGCTGCGCACGTGGGACGTCAACAGCAACAATCTGGTCGTGGAAATCACCGAAAGCGCGATGATGAACGACCCGAACGCCGCGACCGAAGCGTTGCGCGCGCTCCATTCACAGGGAGTGCGGCTGTCGATCGACGATTTCGGCACCGGCTATTCGTCGATGTATTATCTGGCGCAGCTGCCGCTCGACGAGCTGAAAATCGACATGTCGTTCGTGCGCACCATGCTGGAGGTTCCCGTCAATGCCAAGATCGTGCGCTCGCTCATCGAACTCGCGCACAATCTTGAACTCTCGGTGGTCGCGGAAGGCGTGGAAAACGAAGCCATCATGAACGCGCTGGCACATCTCAACTGCGATCAGATGCAGGGCTATTACGTTGGGAAAGCGATGCCCGCCGCGGATCTCGCCGCCCGCCTGCGCCTGCAGGTGCAATCGAAATAGCCCCGGCGGAGACCATTCGGGGCATTCGGCGCGCTGAAGCCGCGCCCTACAGCCGCCCCCTGCATCCGTGCCCATCGCCATCGCCGTAGGGCGCGGATTTATCGCGCCGTTGATTCGGCAGCCGCTTGCGGCAATCGGTGGAGCGGGTGATGGGAATCGAACCCACGTCTAAAGCTTGGGAAGCTTTCATTCTGCCATTGAACTACACCCGCGGCCGGACCAGATTTTAAGGTTGCGCAGCCATGCCACGCAAGCGCATACTTTAGCTGCACGACGCCGTTTCAAATAAAGCAGCGACAACTCAGACGCGTCTGTCACAGGAGGGTTAACCATGAACGATACCAAACACGGCACTTATGCTGAGAATACGGTCACGGCAGTCGTTACCACAATCGTGATAACCGTGGTGATGGCCGTGATCTATGTAGCCTGTCGCTCGCTGGGTTGGCTTGGTCAGAACTGGGGATAAGCAGCGCCGCCGCGCGCCCCCGCCGCGCGAGTCGCAGTCTTACCGCGACGGCACCGCCAGGGCTTCCGCCCAACGCTCGTCGGAAGGAGTGATCGGTTCGTCGAGCAGTCTTTCGGGGATCTCCCAGACGATCACGCGCGGCGGCGTTTCGGCGAACGCGGGGTTTCTGAAGTAGTCGATCGCGGCAGTGAACACCCCGCCCCCGTCCTGCGCCATGTTGGCAACCGGGGCCGCCAGCACCAGCGACATGGATCCGATGAAATTCCCCCTGCGCGAGAACGAAGTACCGATCACGGTCACTTCGGGTGCCGCGACGTCGTCGAGGATGCCGATGGCCTGTTTGGGGATCTGCCTGATCCGGACCGGCGATTCGAAATCGCCGCGGGGGCGCATCGGCGGCGACACCTGATCGAGTCCTGCCAGCCGGATCAGATCGCCAACCCGCTCGCGCCCGGGCTCCGCTGTCAGTTCGAATGTGAGCTGCGCGGCCGGCGCGAGTTCCCACCTCCGCAGGTTCGCTGCGATCGCCTCCGCGACCCGCCGCGCCCCCTGCTCGTTCCAATGGGTGTCGGTGCGGTAGTAACCCTCGCCGTCGCGCGCGCTCAGCGCCGGCAACAGGTCTACGGCCTTGATGTTGCGCGTCTTGAGGCCGGCCGCGAATCTCTGCAAACGATCGGCCAGTACGGGCGCGCGTTCGATCCCGCACAGGTACGGCGTCGCGAGCCGGGACTTGTCGGGTACCGGCACGACCACCAGCGCGATACTGCGCGATTCCAGGAACGTGGCGACGCGCCCGATCATTGCGATGCGGGCACGGAAAACTTTCTCCCGCCCGGGGTGAACGACGAGTTCGTCCGCCAGGAAGAGCCAGCCATCGCATCCCCGGCGCACCCGCGGACCGAGATCGCCGAGCGCAACCCAGCCGAAAACGCGGTCAGCAGTGACGAGCGCAGCCGCGAACGGCATTTCCTTCTGCAGGGATTTCGACAGCGCGGAGGCCGCATCGCCGCCGGCGAGCGCCTGCAATGAGAATCCTCCCGACCAATCCGCGTGCCGGAAGATCAGCGCTTCGAGGCTGGCGATGAGACCGATCGCGAGCATCGCAGCCAGGGCGAACCCGGGCAGCAGGCGCCAGCGCGAACGGGAAATCGAGGGATCGTTCATCAGCGCGCCGTCAGAACTGGAAATACAGGAACGGCAGGGTCTGCCGGCCCATCATGGCAGCGATTGCATAAAGGAACAGACCGATCGGCCATAGCGCGGCCCACCAGTCCGGCTCGCGCGACGTCCACGCCGGCAGCCGTGCGCGTATCACCGGCCACAGCACGGTCAGGATGCCGATCAGCAGCCAGGCGATCGCAGCCGGCCGCATCGCGAGCGCCATCTGGTCGCCGAGCGCCACGCCGTGCAGTCCGAACTGGCCGGCAAGCATGTCAACCGCGCTGTCCCAGCTCTTCGCGCGAAACGGCGTCCACGCCAGCAGCACCACCGCCAGCGTGAGCAGGCAGGACAGCGGCGCGGGACATCGCAAGCCGCGCTCCGACCACGCGCGCGCGATCGCGAGCGCAAAACCGTGGATCAGCCCCCACAGCAGAAAGGCCCAGCTCGCGCCGTGCCACAGCCCGCCGATCGCCATGGTGAGAATCAGATTGACGTAGGTGCGCACCGGGCCGCGGCGATTTCCGCCGAGCGGGATGTAGAGGTAGTCGCGCAACCACGAGGACAGGCTGATGTGCCAGCGGCGCCAGAAGTCCTGGATGCTGGTCGCAAGATAAGGATCGCGGAAATTCTCGGGATAATGAAAACCGAGTATGCGCGCGAGCCCGATCGCCATCGCACTGTAGCCGGCGAAGTCGAAAAAGATCTGCAGCGCGAATGCGACGTTGCCGAGCCAGGCATCGCACAGGCTCGGCTGAGGCACGGAGAAAGCGGCCTCGACGAGCGGGGCCAGCGAATCCGCGATCAGCACCTTCATCGCGAAGCCGAGCATGAAGCGCCGCGCGCCGGCGGCGACATCGTCCAGCGTCACGCGGCGCTGCTTGATCTCCTGCGCGATCCAGGCGTAGCGGATGATCGGTCCCGCGATCAGATGCGGAAACATGTCGAGGTAGGCAGCGAAGTTGACGAAGCGCGGCTCGGCCGCGACCGTGCCGCGCTTCACGTCGATCAGATAGGAAATCCCCTGCAGCGCGGTGAAAGAAAGCGCGATCGGCAGGATGATGTCGCTCCACGGCAGCGGCGCAAAAGCGAAGAGGCGCAGCCCGTCGTTCAGGGTCTCCACCATCAGGTTCGCGTATTTGAACCAGCCGAGCACCCCCAGGATGACCGCCACGCCGCACGCGACCAAACGGGGCTTGGCGCGCTCGCCCGCGCGCTCCACCGCGCGGCCCATGGCCCAGGCAATGAACGTGATGCCGACGATCACCAGCAGGAATACCGGCTTCCACCAGCTGTAGAAGATCCAGCTGCCGACGCAAAGCGTCAGGTTGCGCCACGCCGCGGGCGTCGCCAGGTACGCGAGCAGGAACGCGGGCAGGAACAGCGCCAGAAATTCGACCGAGGAAAAGACCATGGCGCGCTTGTTCGCTAAGAGTGCCTAACATAATGAAACACGGCGTTGCGGTCCAGATCCGAAGCTGTTCGGTACCGCGCACGTTTTCCGCGCGCGGCTGATTTAGTCGCGGGTAACCGCCATCTCGTCACGCAAAGCCAGCACCCGCCGGGCTGCGCCCTGAGCGGCGAAAACCAGGACGCTGTATCTTTCCCCCGCTTCGAGCTGGCCCAGTTCGGCCGGCAAGCCGCGGGTCTCTTTGGCACAGAAAACCGCCAGCGCGACCTTGACCGGGTTCACGGTCTTCCTGCCGAGCGAGCCCGGCGCAACGCCCGCAATGACCACGGTGCTCTGATCGGCCACCAGCCGCGCGTTGGCGCAGGTCCTGTCGGCGCCGAACAGAGCGAGCGAGGAGCGCAACGCGTTGAAGTCCCTTGGCGTCTCGCGAAACACCGTCGTGGCGATGCTGCCGTTCGCAGCGACGCCGATCGCGACGGTGACGAGTTCGTTCGCGGCGATCGCGACGTTGAGTTTCCGGGTCTGGTTGCCCACCCGGATCGAGGCGGCGATTTTACCCGGAGTGAGCGCCTCGAAGCGCGTGACCCGCAGCGCGTCTTCCGCGCTGATGTCGATTCTCGCGCGCCCCGCCGGCGTAATGCTGACGACGCCGTTCGTAACGTTGGCAATGCGGATGAAGCCGGCGCCGCGTGCCGGGCCGCTGTCGTAGAGCCGGGGCGGGTCCGCGGCACCGCAGGGTACGGAGCCAAGCAGCAGCGCGGCGCATCCTGCCAGTAACCCTATCGTCGCACGGGCTGAAATGTCAGGCTCCTTTTTCCGGATCACTTCTGGCTGCGGCCAGCCAGGCTTACGATCGAGTCCGCGATGCTTTTCCCCCCGGCGCGATAGCCGCTCGCGGCGGCGTGCTGGCCGTCGCTGGGC
>Ga0080064_1004530_pt1 | contig 17651 bp, 20 predicted proteins | sample Subgrocontami54m_FD_69260 | JGI IMG/M metagenome (GOLD analysis project Ga0080064, IMG submission 69260) | Subsurface groundwater microbial communities from S. Glens Falls, New York, USA - GMW46 contaminated, 5.4 m (SPADES assembly) (version 2) ...
CACTACGCCAGCTTCGACCGGCGCAAGTGCAAGGGGCCGCTCAACGGGCCGATGGCGACCGGGAAACAATGCGCGGAAGGCTGGTCCTTCTACCCGGTGCCGGGGCCGAACTTCAAAGGCAACCCGGAGTCAGCCGCAGCAGACTCCAACTATTACAACTGGGTGGACAAGTACGACACGTTCGGGCTGGGCAAGAACATTCCGATTGCCACCGGCAACCTCTCAGATTCACTGCTCTTCCTACGCGACGGGAAATGGATTACGTTGCGCGTCCCCTATCCAATGGGATTCTTCGTCAAGCAGATCGACGGTCGAGTCGATGACCCGAGGGCGGGATGGAAAGGGAAAGGATTGTGGACGACCTCTGCCAACCGAACGCCGTGGCATCTCGAAGGCGGCAAGGGTACGAGGGCCAAGGTGATCAAACTGCAGCTTCGTCCGAATCCGTTGGCGAAGTAGAGGGCCCTGAACCCCCAACCTCCCTGGCTAGACGCCTTTTCCCATCGCGGCGAGCCGCGCTCTCCCGCATTCCACCATGATCGACATGAACCGGCCGAACCGTTCGGGGCCATAGAGGTACGGGTTCGGGCCGTTCGGGTTTCGCCGAATCGTCTCGAGCTGAGCGAAGTCGTCCTGAAGGCCCTGCGCGTGCATGTTGACCGCGGCCTCGACCTTCAGCGGCCGCGCGTAATCGTTGAAGACGTGCTCGAACTGCCGCAGGGATTCAGGCGTGGGCATCTGCGATGCGCCCATGACGATCACCGCATGCGGGGTGCCTCGCAGTTTCACCGGCACGATGACTCCCATCGTTCCCGGGGTGTGGCCCGACAGGTGAACCAGCGTAAGGGTCGTATCGCCGAGCGTCAACTTCTGACCGTCGGTCGCTTCCATGTCGGGCGTCGCCAACGGCCGCTCCGGCCGCTGGGCGGGCCCGACCAGGGCCCAGTCCACAGGGTTCATCAGCACCTTCGCGCCGTACGTCTTCTGGAAGTACGACGCGCCGCCGGTGTGGTCAGTCTGTCCCGGATGCCCGTGGGAAATGACGATGAACTTGATTTGCGCGGGGTCGAGACCCACCTTCTTCATGCTCGGGACGAGGACGTCGCGCGCCTCTTCCGTGCTGTTCATCGTGTCGATCAGGATGATCCCCGCGCTGGTCGTGATCGCCCAGGCATTCTGAGAGGTCATCCCGATGAAGTACAGATTGTCGAAGACCCTGGTCGGTTCGATGGACGTGTTTGGGACGGGTGGGAGCCCCGCCGCCTGCCTTGCGAGCGCGAGGCGCAACGGTCCGGTCGCCGTGCAGAACATCTTTGCCTGCGGAACGAGGTCCGTTCCCGCGAGCTTCATCGCGGCGGCGACGTGCCGCTGCGCTTCGGCCGACTCCGTCCATTGCTTCTCGGTCGGAACGGTAGGATCGGCTCCTTCCCCGCCGCGTCCGCCCCGTCCGCCGCGTCCCTGGGCCTCGAGGTGCAGCTGCATTGCGGCCGTCATGCACACGGCAACGGCCATTCCGGCCACGCATTTCTTCGACATCAAACCTCCTGGGCTTCATCAATTCAGCCATCGGCTCGCTGGAGCCCGCTGGCTTGTGCTGGCCGTGAGAATCGTCCAAGAATTCTACTGCGTCGAGCTAAGGGCCGAGGCGGATCCTCTTCCACGGCGAAACGCAGTTTCTCGGCACACGGCGCTGTGTCGATCCGCCCGACCTTCGTTCGACCAGGTAGTAGTGAGGTGCCGAGCGATGCAGTCGTCCAGCACCCAAGCGCCACTGTGCGACCACCAAGGAGACGTGACCATGCGATTCATATCGATGATCCGCATCGAGGAGAACACCGGCCAAGTGCCCAGCGAGCAGCTCATGAGCGACATGGGCAAGCTGATGGAGGAGTTGACCCGCGCCGGCCGGCTGATAAGCACCGCCGGGCTCCGGCCAACCTCAGAAGGAGTGCGCGTGCGGCTGCGCCGCGGCAAACTGTCGATGTCCGATGGGCCGTTCATGGAGACAAAGGAAGTGATCGGGGGCTATGCGATCCTCGAGGCGAAGTCGAAGGAGGAGGCGATCGAGCTGACCCAGCGCTTCCTAAAGGTCCACGGGGACGAGTGGGACATCGAGTGCGAAGTGCGCCAACTGGACGGGCCCGAGTTCGGCAGCGAGACTTGAGGGCTCAGCGGATCTACCGACAACGGGTCGATGGACACGGTCCTCTGGTCGCCATCGCCGGCGGCCTGCCCAAATGGATCGACGGCATTGCCGACACCGGTTGTATCGCCACATACGGCTCGGCAGTCGCGATCGCCGATCGGAACGGCAACCTCTACCTATCAGGCGACACGGGCCGCAGCTGGTCGCGCCAGGCCTACGCCCTCCCACCCCCGAGCAGCGTCCTCATCGCCTGAGCGCCAACGGAAGGTATTGCCTTCGCGCCCGCCTCGCGCAACTCCTCGATCTTTTCGGGGAGGATGGTCAGCTGAATGTTTACAGGGGTGCACTCGAGATGCGCGCTCGGCCGGTAAGCCCTGGTCGGCAAGGCAGGACCTATTCTCGGCCCGACGCTATCGCACGGGTGTAGCCTAGTACCGATCACGGACGTGAAATCGGAAATCCCAGCTTGGATTTCGGACGTTCGATTTCTGACGTCGGACGTGACACGGGGGGACTTTGCCTCGACCCTCGATCTTGGATTGTTCACGCTACAGAAAAGGGAGAGAGAAGATGAACGAATCCGGCGTCAGGCCCCTCGTACGCGTCCCACGCGGGACAATGCGGCGAACACTGCTCGTCATCCTCGCGATGCTGTTTGTGACGACACAGGCCGTGACGCGTTCCCAGTCTGGAACCCCTCAGCGGCCCGCCGTCGACATCACCGACGCCGACATCCGCGCGACAATCAAGACCGCGCCGACCGATGCTGTCACGGATCAGCAGATCCGTGTCGTCGACATCGGCACATACAACGTCGCGGTCGGCGTGCTGCATCGCGCGGCGAAAGCGAAACAGACGGCCATCTCTCACGCGCAGGTGACCGAGGTCTATCACATCATCGACGGGGCCGGAACGCTCGTCACTGGCGGCGAGATGCTCGAACCAACGCCGTCACCCTCCGACGGCAACACGGTGAAGGTGCTGGTCGGTCCGAGTACTGGCGGGACCTCGATCCGCGGAGGGCAGAGCCGCAGGGTCGGACCGGGCGACGTGATCGTCATTCCGCCTGGCGTTGCGCACTGGTTCAGCGCTGTCGAGAGCGACATGAACTATCTCGTTGTTCGCATCGATGCCCAACACGTACTGCCCGCCGGCTACGTCAACCCCGCGATCGCTCGTAGCACAGCGCGCTGACTGGATCGAGCGCGTCACGCGGGCCGTCCAAGGCACGCTTCTTCGGAGCGCTCTGCCCCAACTGGCGTCGCTCACTTTCGCTGGTCGAGCCTGTGATCTGCCAGGAATCTCGACAGGAGATCAGCGACCCGAACGTTGTTGAGATCCATCATCGGGAAGTGCGTGTTTCCGGTGATCCCGATCTCGGGCAGCATGACGTTCGTGGCCCGTCCGCCGTGCCGGTTGATGGCCGCGACCATCAGCTTGGCCCGTTCGACGTTGATACGCCGATTGTCCAGAGTGAGGCGTGGACCGACATTGACCGCCTCACCCTTCGACGGGATGTAGTCGCCCCACACGATCTGAATCGGGAACCTGGTCAGCTTCATGAAATCGACCATCGGTACCACGTTTCCGGCCGGCATCATGGTTCCGTCCATTCTCGCCAAGGGTGGTGGCACCTCGCCCTCGGGGAACACGACGTTTCCCGGCTCATAGGACACAATCGCGGCGACCTTGGCGGTCTTGGTGGCCGTAATCCACCCGCGGATGCCGGTCGAGGAATGCGTCAGGACAACCGCGGGACCGATCTCGTCGAGAAGCACGGCAAGGGCATCGGTCTCCACTTGCTCGTTCTCGGGCGCGTTGAATTCGGGGTACTGGATGCGCAGAAACTCATCCAGCGCGCCGGGACTCTTTGGGAACTGTACCCCGGGGTAAAAGTCTGGTGTCGGATCGCCGGGCAGCCACAGGCCGAGTCGCCACGTCGTGAATGACGCCTGATCGTTGTCGGGTCGCGGCGTGTACGTCGTCGTCGCACATCCCTGGCCCGCCCGGCCCGTTCGCGGCAAATCCGTCATGTAGACCTGGAAGCCGCGACCGAGAAAGATGTTGCGAAAACCGTCGCGGCCATCGAACGTCGTATCCCACGTCTTGGTGCTGCTGGCGTGAACCATGACGATCGGGGTTCTGCGCGGATTTCGAGGAATCTGCCACTCGACGTAGCCGTGGTCGCAGTGGAGCGACCCTGCTGACGCCTCTCCGACGATCGTTCCGCCAAACGGCCTCGCCCCTTGGTTGGTGATCACCAGCGACTGGGCGAGGGCGGTGGCCGAGCAGGTGACGGCCAGCATGAACGCCGTCGCGACACGTCTCGCAAGGGAGATTGCTCCCCCACGTGGCGCCACCGCGTTCATCGATTCCTCCTTAGATCGCCGACTGGGCCTGATCCGGTTTCGTGGACGTGTAGCTACGCCGCATGAGTAGCTCGCCGTTCGAAGACGGCCGGACTGATCTGACCGAGGGTCAGGTCCGACGCCGCTGGTTATAGAACAGTTCGATGTAATCGCACAACTCCATCTTCGCCTCTAGAACAGCAGCCGCGTCTTCACGTAGAACGCACGGCCAGGCTGCGGGTAGCCCCAGGCGAGTTCGTAATGGTCGTCCGTCAGGTTCTTGAGCCCGAGGCTCACTTCGAGTCCTCTTGGAAACGAGTAGGTTGCGTCGAGGTCGAGGAGTGCATGGGCGCCCGTCTTGACGTACGGGAACGCCGGTGCCGGGTTCACGTCGCTCCAGCGGTCGTCGGCCAGCTCCAGACTCGGTGTGATCCGGAGAGCCGACACCGGCTGCCACGTGGCATAGAGAAACGCCCGATTCGTCGGAACGCCGGTAGGGCGGAGATTCGGTTGCAGGGCATCCAAGATCTCGCGATGCATGAAGGTGTAGTTGCCACCGGCGCGCACGGACGTACCGATCGGAGAGTCGACGGAGAACTCGACGCCAGCGAAGTTGCCGTTGCCCACATTCTGCGTCTGGGTCGTCGTGTTGGGCAGCACGACGGTCTGAATCAAGTCTCTGACGTCGCTCACAAACGCGGTCGCCGAGATACGAGTGGCACCGGCCACCGCGCGGCTCCACCCGGCTTCGACGTTCGTGGCCCGCTCCGGCCCCAGGTCGGGGTTCGGCGTCGCCGTGCCAAAGCGCGTGCTGTACAGCTCGAAGATCACCGGAAAGCGCGAGCGATCGGACACGCTCGCGTGCCACTCGCCGCTCGGCTCGTGGCGCCACCGCACGGCCGCCTGCCAATTGACGGCGTCCGAGCCTCCCTTCGGATTCTCGAACAGCCCGGCCGCGGGGGTGAACTCCTCGGCCTTCGTGATCGCATATCTGTCGTAGCTGACCCCGGCAACGATATCGACCGCTGGCGTTACGCGGAACGTATCTTCAAGCGCCACCGACCAGGTGTATTGCGACTGCTCCTGTTCGGGCTCCTCCGTTCGCAACGTCGGATGTGTGGGACGGCTGGTCTGCTGCTCGGTGTGCGCGTCGGCCCGGTAGTGAAACGCCGTCTTGAACGTGTTCGCGGTGACCGGGGTCGTGCCGAACTCCAGCGACGTGCCATAAGCGTGATCGTCGTACGGACTGTGAAATCGCCCGTTTGCTGATTGCGTCGTGTACGTGCTGTCGTCGAACGCGTCGAGCCCGTTCGCGAAGGTGTTGTAGTACGCCTTCCCTTTCACATACGACGAGGCGCCGAGCTGGGTGGTCGTCAGGACTGACGTGTTTTGCACGTCCCAGTACGGCCAGCGCCAGAAGCTGTTGGGTGGCACGGGCGGGTTGTTGTAGATATTCAGCGGCGCGCCTTTTTCTCCCGCCTGCCTCGTGTAGTTGACGGTGTACTCGTTGGTGGCGTTCGGCGTGAACCCGAACTTCAGATTCACGCGCCAGTCCTGCGTGTCGGAGCTCAGGCGCTCGCCGCTCCGCTGCAGCGAGTTCGCCGTCGGCTCATACTTGCTGGACAGCGACCACGAGTCGCGATCGGACAGCGCGACGCTGCTCTGTACGTAGTATCGCGGCTGGCGCGATCCGGCGATGGCGTAGGCATTCCAGCCTTCCACGCCGCGGCCGCCAGCGGAGATCCCGCCCTCCGCCTCGAACGCCTTCGTCGGCTTCATCGTCACGAGATTGATGGCACCGCCCATCGCACCAGGACCATCAAGGACCGACGCGTACCCTTTTTGAATCTGGATCGACGCGATGTCGGCGGTAAGGAATCGGCCGAAGTCGAGCCGGTTGTCGGCAGGGAGATAGATACGGACCCCATCGACCATCAACGGCACCTGCTGCCGGCCGAAGCCGCGCACAAAGATGTCCGCCTCATTGCGACGCCCGTTGGAATCCTGCGTGCTGACAACGCCGGGCACGAGGTTCACGGCCCGATCGAGACTGGTGCGCTCGAACGTTCGTAACTGCTCGCGCGTAATCACCGAGCCGCCGATGCCGGGGCTGCCGGGCTCCTGACCCAGCACATACACGATCTCGCCGAGCCTGAAGGTGCCGTCCTGGCCCTGCTTCGGCGCGGCTTGCGGGTCGGAGGGCGCGGCGGCGGGTGACTGCGCGTGGGCTACGCCGGTGGTCACGCAGAGCGCCAGGACGATGGCGGCTCGAATCATCCCGCCAGCATCCACCCGGACGCTGGCGGCGTGCCAATCGTTTGTTCTGATGGCGCTATTGACGCGCTCGATGAGCCCCTCCACGGGAACTACCCGAGCACTTTCCGCAACTGCAGCTCGGTGAGCTCCAAGTGATAGAAGTCGCGGAAGAAGCCGCGGATATCTGCGTAAAAGGCCGCGTCGAAGGGGCGTCCGGGAAGCACATAGGCCAGCCATATGAGCCCCGGCAGCCGATTGACGGACGGCGGCCGTGATCCCCAACCGTACGGAAGTCGCGGCCATTCGTACACACGGCCGGCCGCGACGGCGTCAACGGTCTGCCACGCGGGATTCGCGCGCAGGCGGGCTGCGGCCCCCGCGGCGCCCGCGACGACGACCGCGTGAGGGCGCAGCGCCTTGATCTCGTCGATCGACAGGGGCCGTCGCGGTGCCGAGGCGCGCGTGCCGGCGACGTTCATGCCACCGACCCACTCGAGTTGCTCTCCGCCGCTCTCGTCGGCGAGGCATGGCACGAAGCCGTCGGCCGAGCACGCCACGTACACCCGAAGAGGCGACGACGTTGATGCCAACGTTCCTCGATACTTCGTAAGGATGCGGTCCGCCGCTGCGCCAAGGCGGTCGCCTCGTGCGGCCACGCCAAGAGCCGCGCCCAGGCGACGATAGGCTGCGGGTATGCGCACGAGCGCACCATCAAGGATGATTCCGGACACCCCGGTCCGTCGCTGGACCGCCTCGACCGACGCCACGTAGTCCTCGTGCACGGTTCCATAGTCGATGTAGATGTCAGGCTTCAGCGCCACCAGCTCCGCATCGGCCAGCGGGTCGTCGACCTCGGGCAATTGCCGGATCAAGACCGGGCTACGGTACGCCGGTGGAAAGAACTCGATGGCCTCTCCCTCCGGCAGACGATTGCGTCCGGCGAGCATGTCGGGCACGAGTGTGTACAGCAGCACTTCGGCCGGGGCACCCGCAGCGAACACGCGGGTTACACGCGGCGGCACTGCAACGGTGCGATTGGCGTCGTCGAGGAACCCTGCCTGCGTCAGGGCCGGCGGCGACGGAAAGGCCAGGCACACGGCAAGCGCGCACAGCACCAGACGAGCGGCAGACTTCACAGCAAGCGACCTCATGTCAGGCTCTCCACGCCCACCTCCGGACGCCTCGACTTGGGCGGCAGTTGCGTCGTCCGGGCACACTCGAATGCGGCAAGGACGAGAGGTGAGACGGGGTCCCGATCAAGCGCCACAAGTCCGACGCCGTGCTCGACGAGTGGGTCGACGAGCGGAACGGTCCTGACATCGGAGACGGGGCCGATGACATCGAGGAAATACTCCGGGATCACGCTTGCGAGCCCCATGAGGTGGACGTTCGCGCAGAGATTGATCACAGAGTTGGTCTCCAGCCGAGGGATGGGAGCACAGTTCGCTGCCCTGAAGGCGCGGTCGATGATCCGTCGATTCTGCATGTCTGGCGTCAACAGGCAGAGCGGCTGCTTCGCCGCATCGGCCCACGTGACTGACGGCTCGTTCACCAGGTCGTGATCAGCTCGCACGAGCAAACAATAGCGCTCCCGATAAATCGCTTCCGATCGCATCCCTTCGATGGGCTCGTTGTCCAGATACGTCAGTCCAATGTCGATCGAGAAGTCCTCCAGGTTGCGCAGGATCTCGATGGAGCTCTGGGACAATACCGTCAATTCCACGCCGGGATGCCGATCGCTGATCGCCTTCGTGATCAACCCGGCCATTGCCAGGGCCGAAGGGATGACGCCGAGCGACAATCGGCCGGCGAGATGCCCAGAGGCGTCGAGGAGCGTGACAATCTCCTGCTGCAGCGACGTCCAGTTATCGAGGATCACGTGCGCCCAATGGAGCACGCGTTCACCGTCTGGCGTGAAGCCGTGAAATCGCTGGCCTCGTTCGACGATGGGGACCTTGAGTTCCTGCTCGAGCTGCCGAATACGCCCCGACAGCGTCGGCTGGCTGACGTGGCAGATCTTGGCCGCGCGGGTGAAGTGCTTCTCGCGGGCGAGTGCGACCAGGTATTGCAGTTGGCGGATGTCCATCGGAGTAGTCGTTCACGGAGCCACAGGTCAGTGCTATTTCACGTAGTCTCCTTCAATTAGCAGTACACGTATTTCCAAGCGTGGACAACATTATCGGCGCGCCCTATGGGCCCATCAGAACCACGGATTGGACCAGCGCTGAGGCGTCAACCGGTATGTCCGCGATGGCTTTGATGGACATGGCAGAGGTCGAAAACACGGCGCGCGCCATTGCGGCGGACTATGCCAACAGGCCCGATGGGCTGATCGAGATCCTGCATCGCCTGCAGGCGGCGCTCGGCTACGTCCCGGAGGCCGCCGTCCGGACGCTCGCCGACGTGCTCGAAGCGCGCGTCGGCGCGGGATCGCATTGTGCGGCGAGGAGACGGCGCTGCTCGAAAGCCTCGAAGGACGGCGCGGCATCGTGCGCGCCAAGCCGCCACTGCCATAGTCGCCCTCGCATACGAAGTCAGCGGCACCCATGACGCTCAGGTCGGGGAACGCCTCGCGGAACTCGATCACGAACGTCTTCACATCCGCACGACCGCGGTGAGGGGGCTGCAGCAAAAGATTGTAGGAGGATGTCGGGCGCGCCGAGTTCATCGACGATCGCGGGATTCCAGGGCTTGCCCCCTCCTTGTTTGTGACTGGCTCCAATCGTCGTCCGAGCCCGAGAACCCGCCGAGCCGCGAGGTGAACCGGACCGGGCGGCGACGCTTCGGTCTGGTTCATCTCACTCAGTCGTTGCCAACGATCGCCGCAGCGATGTTGCTGGGCTCTTTCGGTCAGGCTGCACGAATGAGGCCGAGTTGCGTCAACGCCGTCACGCCATCGTCCAGACCGATCTCCTCTGCGATCTTGCCGTTGTCGACACGAAGGACGGTCGTTCCCGTGAACCGCATCTTCCGGCCAGAGCCCGCAGGGAGCGAACCCTGAAGAAAGTCACTGAAAGCCGAGCCCGTGTGCGTGCCACCGCCCACCCAGCGACCGACGACGTAGTCGCCTTCGGCGATGAGATCCGCTGCGCCCGCGAAACTCAGATCGGGGAACGCTTCGCGGAACGCCGTCATGAACGCCTTCACATCGGCACGACCGCGGCGCGGCGCATGCAGCGAGTACTGCAAGAGGATGTCGGGCGTGCAGAGTTCGTCGACGATCTGTGGATTCCAGGTCATGCCCCAGAATTCGGTGAACCATCGACCTACGATGGCCTTGTTGGCCTGTTCTCTCGACATGATGCATTCCCTTCGCGTGCCGCCGTTGTTGGACAGGTCCTGCGGATGGCGGCATGGCCCGCCCGACCTGGAACCAGTGGGTACGCGACGAGAATACCGCCCTGGAAATCTGAAAGAACTCCGCTTCTTGCTTTCAAAGCCAACCGAATGAGTCTCGATTCGACAGCAAGAGACCGAGTGTCCGCCGCCGCCCGGGAGCGCCATAGTAGAAGGCAGATGTCGCGGGAGACCGTGAGGATTGTCAACCGGTCCGGATAGCTTTGCCGACGCAGACACCGTATTCGAGAGCTCGTTAACCTGTCTGCGTGCTTCTGCATCGGCGACAACAGGCGGAAGGGCATTGAAACGAGTCGCCAAGGACCACCCGAGTCCACACGTACCGAGCACGACAAACAGAACTAGCCCTTTTGCCCACCATCGCCACCCGCGCCAGGCCTGACCAACCTTTCCTCACGGTGCGCAGTGACAAACAATAAGAATGCGACGACGAGCAGGAACGCCCCGAACGGTCGATTCGTGGCTATGCCCAACACGGGAATAGCCCATGCGACGGCTCCAGCCGCTAAAGCGATGACGGACTCTCGCATTCCCCGAGTCTCGGGGCGGGAATCGTATTCGAGACGGCCCGTGCGCGACCGTGCACATTCAACCTGAAGCACCAGCGGTTTTTCCGAGCGACCCACTCCGAGCAAACACAACACAAGTGTTGACCCACGCAACACATGTGTTGTATTCTTTCGTTCGTGACGAGCCAAGAATTCAAACGCTGGCTAACCAAGCAAGGTTGCACGTTTGAGTACGGGCATGGCGGTCACCTGACGGTGCGGCTCGGCCTGAAGTTTTCGACGCTGCCGATGCACGGCAAGCAGAAAGAGCTCGGCACTGGCCTCGTCAATCGAATCAAGAAAGACCTCGGCCTGAAGTAGCCCCCTCAGGCGTGTTGACCAAGCGGGAGGCTGTGATGCGATACCCAGTACGACTGACGAAAGACGACAACGACACGATCCTGGTGGACTTTCCAGATTTTCCAGAGGCTCACACCTTTGGCGATGACCGCGAGGAGGCACTTGCCCGATCGGTGGATGCGCTGGAAACCATCATCGACGCCTATATCAAGGACCGGCGACCCATTCCTGCGCCGTCCGTAAAGGGAGAGGCCTGGGTGGACGTTCCGGCGCTCATCTGCGCGAAGATCAACCTATACGAGTCGATGCGATCGGCAAAGGTCGGAAAGGCGGAACTCGGTCGACGCCTGCAATGGCATCTCCCGCAGATTGACCGTTTGCTCGATGTCACACACGGGTCGAAATTGGAACAGATCGAGGCGGCGTTTGCGGCCCTCGGCAAACGACTGGTCCTGACGGTGGTCGACGAGCCAACGCCCGTGACCGCTCGCATGCAGGTGACGACATCCAAGTCGAAGACGCCACATCCTGGACCTGCTCCGAGCCGGCGTGCTCACCCGCCACTGGTACATGCAGGCGTTCTGACGTCGCAGGGCCGATCACACGACCGCGCGTTCGCGGGCTCACATGCGTCGGCTAGTGGACGGAAGGGCTCCCCGAAAAAGGCCGCGAAGAAGCGATGAGCAATTGTGCGCAACTCCATTCTGGCTTCAATGGCCGCGGTGCTGGCAGTGCTCGTCGCGCACGCCGCGGACCCCGCTGCTCAAGGCCGCCAGCGCGTCAGCGGCGAGGGGTTCGTGTCGGAGGGCATCCCGAAGATGCCGAACCCACCTGGCCCCGCGCCGAAACGGGATCTGGCCGGAGCGTGGGTAGGACCGGGCACCAGCAACAAGCCCGATCCCGCGCCGCCGATGACGCCCGCGGGCGAGGCGATCGTCAAGCAACGCAAGGCGTACAGCAGCGCCACGAATCTCGGGAGTGGCCAGGACGGCCCTCCCGGAGCGTCGAACGACCCGTACATCACGTGCGATCCGCTCGGCTTCCCACGCAGCGTGCTCACGTACGCGGTCACCAACCGGGGCGGAGTGCTCTTCGGCTCCGCGCCAGGCCGCATCCTCATCGGATACGAGCAGCAGCGCGCCTGGCGCGAGATCTGGATGGATGGCCGCGCGCTGCCGAAGGCCGTCGACGTGAGGGGTGCTCCCGAATCGCGCTACTACGGATACTCGGTCGGCCACTGGGAGAACGACAACACGCTCGTCATCGACACGACCGGTCTGGACGAACGCCCGTGGCTGGACACACTGGGACACCCGCGCAGCTCCATGGCGCACATCCAGGAGCGCTACACGCGCCTCGATCAATACAACCTGCAGGTCACCGTCACGGTGGACGACCCGAAGTTCTATACGAAGCCGTGGACGTTCATGCGGGCGAACCTCTATTGGATGAAGGCGCAGGAATTTGCCGAGACGCTGTGCGTCCCGTCGGAGGCGCTCGAGTATCGCGACACCCTGGCCAAGCCCTCCGGGATAAACATCGTCCCGTAGCCACGCTCGAGCCAGCGGGTTTTCAGCGAACGGGGAAGATCTTCGCGCTCTGATAGGCCGGCGCGGCCTCCTTCGATGAGGGTAGTCCAGCAGCCCTCGCGGGGCCTTCGGATCCTTTACGCTCGTCGACAGAAAACCGGTGATGTCGAGCGAGTGAACAGCAAGGTCACCACCACGAGGCGGCGCCCCTACGCGGTGAGACGTTCGTCGAAGACGATATCGCCCTGACCGCTCCGATCCGCGTACGACTCGGCCGGAGCAGTCGGCATCGAGGCCAAGACCGACGGCCGTGGATACCCGCTGGCGCTCGCATCGATCGAATGGTCGAAGGTGAGCGCGGCGTGGTAGTGGATCGCGTCGGACTGTAATCGACAGACATACGCGCGCGCGACGCGGCTTCGCACGAGGGTCCGGCCACCAGACGTCACGATGTGCACATCGAGGTGACGGCCCGGCAGCAGCCGCTCGGGGGTCTCGGTGAGCGCACCCCAGTTGGACGTGTCAAGCACGACCAACTGCCCACCGGTTCGGAGCTTCGCGTGGGCGAGTGGTTCGTCACTCGCCACGGTACGTCTGGTCGCGCGGCGGCGCTCCACGCTAGAGAGTCTCCATCCACTGCTGGGTCGCATCGACATAGCGGAGGAGGCGTGTGCGGCCGGTCGCGCCAAGCACGCGAACGGCATACTGGGAGCGGTCGCGTCCACGAACGTAGAGCGTGCGCGATGACGCGGTCCCGATGCGAGAGAACGACATCAAAGCACCTGGATCCGGGGCTCGTACCTCGGCCGGATCGCTTAGAAACAACGACACGCCTGGAAACAGATCTGAGAAGCGAACAGGCGCCTCGACGACAGGGTCGATACCGGTAGCGATGTCGCGCGTCCGGACGCCGTTGCCATTGCCGTCGCTGTACGCCGCCACCGTGTACGTGTCACCGTCAGCGACGAATACCAGCGCCACATTGGCCGAATGCGCGACCGCCTGGGTGCGGGCCAGCGCCAGGCGCGTGGCAAGGTACCGAGCGGCGCTCAGCGTCCGCGAACGCTCGATGGTGGCTGTTGTCTGCGGGATCGCCATCCCGGCGAGGATCGCCATTACCGCGAGGACGAACATCAGCTCGATCAGGGTGAAGCCCGGGCCGAACCGGTGGCGCGCGGGCCGCGGGCGGCGCGGCGCGCCCCCGCGACCCGTCGAGCCTGCTACTCGTCCTGTGCGCTTGCTTTGACAGCCGCGACCGTAATGAGCGGCTTCATCTTGAGGAAGCTCTTTTCCCCCACGCCGCTCACGTTCATCAGGTCCTCGATCTTCTTGAAGCTGCCGTTTTTCAGGCGGTACGCGATGATGCGTTCGGCGGTCTTCGTGCCGATGCCGGGGATCGTCGCAAGCTGGTCGATCGTTGCGGTGTTCAGGTTGACGGGCGCTGCGGCGGTCGCCATCGTCTTCGGCGCGGTCGCGCGCCCTTGGGCGCTTGCTGCAGCCGCGCTCAATGCGATCGCGGCAATCGCAGCGATCATGATTCGGGTCATCGTCTCGTCCTCCTCGTGTCATCGTTGCTGGGGATGTAAAAGGCCCCGGCGGATGTGGATACTCGTGCTCGAGGGTCGGATGCACGATGGACCTGCCCGCCGGGACGTCACGACACAAGGCAAGCGTCGGGCCGCCAGACGCCACCAAGTGATGTCGACGGATGTAGAACGACAATTGGAGGTTATGGGCAGATCGTAAACCGTAGCGATTCGTGCGCCGCGAAAAGCGACAACCGTAGTTGTGGCTGCGGCAACCGCCTGTGGAGCTCGCACGCGACTTGACAAGCCATTCCACGCCCTCCTGACAGCGGTGTAGACTACGCGGCACTATGCACTATCGCGTGATGTTTTTCGTGTCCGCCCTGCTCGCGGCCGCGGCCGCGGCGGCCCAGACGCCAGGCACGGCTTCCGGAGTACCTGATCTCTCGGGCTCGTGGCTCGCCAGGCCGCCGTTCCTGAGCATCAGCGCCTCGGATCCCCGTGGGCAGAAGCGCGGAAACGAAGACGACATCGTGTATCAGCCTGAGGCCCGCGCGAAGATGCTGGCGGAGATCCCGCCGACCGGTCCGTTCGGCGAGCCGCATCGCACAACCGATCCGTGGGTCCGCTACTGCGAGCCAAATGGCCCGGTGCGCATATACGCGCACCCGGCCAGGACGATGTTCGTCCCGCTGCCGGACAAGGTGCTGATCCTGCACGAGCTCATGCAGCAGTTCCGCATCGTACGGTTGAACAGCACGCACCCGCCGCTCGAGGACCTGGATCCCACCTACTGGGGCGACGCGATCGGCTGGTACGAGAACGGCGACACGCTGGTCGTCGATATCATCGGCACCAACGGAAGAACGTGGCTCACGCAGTCGGCGCATCCCACGTCCGAAAAGCTCCACGTCGTTGAACGGTACAAGCGACTCGACGCCAACAACCTGGAATACGACGTCCTCATCGACGACCCGGGCGCCTACACCAAGCCCATCACAGTGAAGAGGACCTTCGAGCGCTCGAAGGTCCCATTCATGCAAAGCCCGTGGAACTGCTCCGTACGCGACAACACGTCTTACAGCGACACGCTCCTCGAGAGCGCGGGCAAGTAGTAAGAGGTCACAGCCGATGATTTGAGGGAGCCTCGTCGCCGGTGGTCGCCGCGATGCCGGCTATCGCCCAGGCGCAGGCGCCGGCGGCTCAGAGGTTGATCGACAACAGGAACGACACAGTCACCTACACGCAAGCCGGGCAATGTCGGAGAAGAAGACGACTGCCGGACAGCGCGACGAACGACAACAGCCGACGCGTCATGACCCGATTTGTTTGCCGTCGGCCTTGATGATCTTCTGGATGTTTCCGACTGTGGCGCCGTTCTTGGCGGCGAAGATGAAGACGGTCACTGCTTCTCCGGGGACCAGCGACCTGCGCGTCCAGCCGCGTTCGAGCATCACGCCCGCCGGCTCAGTCGATCCGACCCAGTGCTGGACCTCGCCCTTCTCGGTCTTCACGTCGAAATAGATCTGATTGTGAGGGGTGCCCCACTCGAATTTCGTGATGGTCCCTTTCAGCTCGGTAGCCTTGGTGGTGTCGTACAAGTTTCCCCCATGGTGCGCGAGCACCGGGCCCGATACCAACAGGACACCAATCACCGCGGCCAGCAGCATCTTCTTCATCGCCGGAGAATACGCCTTGGGCGGTCACTTGTCTACCGCCGCGGACGCCAGAAAAGGCGATAGGCCTGTGGTAGATTCGCGCGAGCCATATGAAGTCAGCCTTTTCCTGGCTCGGGATCGCAACGGCTCCGACACCGGAGCATGCACCGCTGCGCGAGCTCGTCGACGCGCTCGATCGTCTCGAGCCCGACCGCGCTCGCCATCTTGCGCGATTTGCCTATTTGCTCGGCCGCGTCGCGCACGCGGATCGCCGCGTCAGTCCGGAAGAGACGCGGGACATGGAGGCGCTGGTCGTCGAGGAGGGACGCATATCTACCGAGCAGGCCATGCTCGTGGTCAGCCTGGCGAAATCAAGCAACCTGCTGTTCGGCGGCACCGCCGATTTCATAGTCGCTCAGGAGTTCGCCGAGGCAGCCACCTACGACGAGAAACTCGCGCTAGCGCGCTGCCTCTTTTCGGTGGCATCAAGTGACGAGGCGATCTCGATGGCGGAAGAGACGGAAATCCACCGGATCACGAATCAGCTTCGCATCCTGCCCGAGGACCTCACGACGCTCCGCCTGCAGCATCGCCGCTTTCTCCCGGGCCTGTCACCTCGATCCTGAGCGCGCAAAGCGATCACGAGCGCTTACCCACCGGCCAAGGCCCCCACAACGAGAAAAGGCTCGGCCCCGGTCGCGACCGATTGAGGAAGCGGCGTGTCCGGCAATTCGTGTGACAGGTCCTCCTCGCAGGCGAAGAACCTCACGAACGGTCGGCGCTGCTGCGTCACGTGGTCGCGGATCGTCCCGCGCAGGATCGGATAACTGGCCTCCAGCGCGTCCAGGACCGAGCGCACCGTGGCCTGACCAGTGACTTCGATCTCCACCTCGCCATCGACCTGCGCCAGCGTCCGCAGATGCGCCGGAAGTTCGACGCGGATCATGGAAGCGTTTGGACTTCGACGGACATGACCGGCGGAAGATCCCGGACAATCGGAGCCCAGGAATCACCGGCATCCGCCGACGCGTAGACCTGACCGCCGGTGGTACCGAAATACACGCCGCACGAGTCGAGCGAGTCGATGGCCATTGCGTCACGCAGAACGTTGACGTAGCAATCGCGCTGGGGCAGTCCCTTCGTGAGCGCCTCCCACTCGTGTCCGCCCGTACGGCTGCGGTACACGCGCAGCTTTCCTTCAGGCGGATAGTGCTCCGAGTCGCTCTTGATCGGCACGACGTAGATCGTATCCGGCTCGTGTGCGTGTACGTCGATGGGGAATCCGAAATCCGTCGGCAAGTTCCCGCTGACCTCCCGCCACGATTCGCCGGCGTCGTCGCTCCGCATGACGTCCCAGTGCTTCTGCATGAACAGCACGTCCGGACGCGATCGATGCATCGCAATGCGATGCACGCAGTGCCCGACCTCAGCATCGGGGTCGGGGATGTGCTGGGACTTCAATCCGCGGTTGATCGGTCGCCATGTCTTACCAGCATCGTCGGTCCGGAAGGCTCCCGCGGCGGAGATGGCAATGAAGATCCGTTCGGAATTGCTTGGATCAAAAAGAATCGTGTGGAGGCACATCCCGCCGGCACCAGGCGTCCAGTGCGCTCCTGAGCCGTGACCGCGCAGTCCAGGGAGCTCCTGCCACGTCTGTGCGCCGTCGACCGACTGGAATATGGCGGCATCCTCCACCCCGGCGTAAACCGTGTCCGGATCGGTCAGCGACGGCTCGAGATGCCAGACTCGCTTGAATTCCCAGGGATGCGGCGTGCCGTCGTACCACTGGTGCGTGCCGGGGATGCCGTCGTACACAAACTTGTTCCCCATGGGCTCCCACGTCTGGCCACCATCGTTCGAGCGTTGGATCAGCTGACCGAACCAGCTACTACCCTGTGCCGTGTACAACCGATTCGGGTCGGCGGGCGATCCCTTGACGTGGTGGATCTCCCAGCCGCCAAAGTGGGGCCCAGTGATGTCCCA
>Ga0080064_1004534_pt1 | contig 17647 bp, 19 predicted proteins | sample Subgrocontami54m_FD_69260 | JGI IMG/M metagenome (GOLD analysis project Ga0080064, IMG submission 69260) | Subsurface groundwater microbial communities from S. Glens Falls, New York, USA - GMW46 contaminated, 5.4 m (SPADES assembly) (version 2) ...
GCGTATCGCCGGCCGTCCGACGGTACCCGCGCCCCGCACGATGCGCTCGGTCTCTACCAGCACCTGTACAATCATTTCAGGCCGCACGCCGCGCTCGGACCCCGCCCGCCCATCTCACGGATCTGTCAACAACCTGTCTGAATACGACACGTACGGGCACGGCGCGCCGTGCCTTCGTCCGCCACCCACAATTCCATCGCCACCGCTGCCGTGCTCTGCCGAATCCGAAGCGTGACGCGGGCTCGTGACCGACCCGTGGCGCGGGTGACCGACCCGTGGCGCGGGCTTTCAGCCCGCGTCGTCGATGTGCGTCGCCGCCTGCGCGGATGTCATGCTGAGGCGAAACGAAGCATCTTCTCCGCTCGAGTCCCTCCGCCGTGCTCACAAAATGTCGATCAGGCCCAGCCGGAAACGCGCACCCTGCGCGCCGCCGACTACCGCCGCCCCCCTGTCAAGTTCACGCGATCCCGTCCGCACGCGCGCCACGCCTTCTTGACACGATCGCGGCCAGACTCCGTTTGGATCTGCGACGCGGTGCGATCAGCGCCGCCGGTTATCGGTCACCCCGCCGATGACACTGCCCCGCCAGGCAGATCACGTTGCACCTCCGCCGATCACCATCCCTGCGCAAGGTATGCGCCCTGCTGCTGCTCGCCATCATCGCTGCGGTCGCGATGGCCTGCGGCGTCATCCCGTTTACCGCGCGGCCCGCACTCAACTACACCTACGGCTCGAACGCGCCGCTCCGCATCGCGATCATCGACGACACCGGCGGGACCGACTGGTCGCCGGCGATCGACGCCGCCGTCGGCGCGTACGGCGCCGCGACGCCACGCCTGGCATTTCAGCGCAACGTCGACGGCGCGAACATCGTGATGACGTTCCACCGCTACCTCGACGCGCAGCCACCCGAGCTCCAGGGCTACAGCTTTCCGCCCGGCGCGGGCGGATTCGCGACCGTCTACGACCCGCAAGGCGTCGCCTGCAACTTCCCGCCGTCGCCGTTGCCGATGAACTGCAGCGGCGAGATCGCGCGGGCCGACATCTACCTCAACGACATCATCCCCAACGGCCCCGACATCGAGCGTCGCCGGGAGCGCCTGATCCTCCACGAGACCGGCCACGCACTGGGACTGGCGCGGCACGCCCCCGATCTCGACCTCGCCCAACTCGCATCGCGCTACGGATGGGAGTAGGGAGTTCGTAGTTCACAGTCTGTAGTTCGTAGTTGGTAAATGGTCCTTCTCTGTGTAAGTCCGGCGGACCCACAATGAGGCCGCTTGGCAGGCTAGCTGGGTCGGAGAGCGTAGAGGCCATCCACGATGCTCTCGACTCGGGCTACCATTTGGGACATCAGCCCCCCGATCGGTTCGTCGGAACCAAGCGTTCGATCGCCCAATCGTATCTGGATAACAAAGTTCATCTTCACTTGCACGTGCGGTTCAACGTCATCCAATCGACGGAAGATGATCCTCAGCAGTTCTGTGCCATCGTCTATCCATTCCGGGGTGGCATAGGTGATGTGAACTACGTCGATACTCGTGAGGTTGACCTCGAAGTTGTTGGACAGCGTGGCTTTGTCGAATCCGACCGCTTCGACAGCGAACATCTGGGTTCGATGTTTGAGGCGATTGTTCATCTTCGCGAGCACCCGGAGCGGATCGTCCGGTCGTCCGTATGGTTGCACGCCCTTGACGAATGTTCGCTCGTCGTCCCGGAGGTAGCGGATGAGCGAAGCATCGAAGTACTTGGGGTCGCTGGCGATCGGGAATCCGGTGCCATCTGGATCCGCTCTCCCGGGCGCAATGCTCAGGTGGTGGATCATCACGTCGAGCGCCGAGCGAAGATGATAAGCCAGCTCATCGATGAGGCTCGTCCACCGCTCATCTGGCGTCCGCTTCTTCTTAACGCAGCAAAACGACCACACATACAGCGTTGGATCTTCGAGCACCCGATATTGCTTGGCACTGACTTCATAGGGATCACTAGCAACGAAACGATCATGACTCCGCTGAAGGGCGTTGAGCTTGTTGCGTGCTGCACGCAGTTTCATCTTCACGCCGGACTCGGGTTCCATGTGACCTGCCCCCGAAAACTGAGCCAGTATAAGCGTCTAAACTGAGAGTCCTCCGGAGACGATGGCCCTGACTTCAGGTTAGATGCTCCTCGTCGAAGCACGAAGAGTGTCACAGCCGTCCCCGGCTGTGAGTCGCCCAGGAATCGCCGCCAAAACGTCCGCCGGCCGCCAACTGCGCAGAACTCCGCACCAACAACTACAAACTACAAACTACAAACTCCCATCACACCATCAGCGAAGCCGGCGGCAGTCCCAGCATCAGCCGCCCCGCCGTCTCGTAATTCTGCGGCGCCAGCATCACGTGCTGCGTCGCCGCGTGCGCATCACGCATGCAGCGCTGCAGCACGCTCGTCTCGTAGATGCTCGTGCCGCCGCCGAGCGTGTACGCCATGTCGATGGCGCGCGACGACTCGATCGCGGCGTGCGCGCACGCCGCGCGCAATATCGCACGATCGCGCATCGAGACTTCCTCACCCCGCACAACCTGCTCCCACATCTCGTCCGTGACCTCGTACAGCCAGGCGCGCGCCGAGCGCAGCTTCGCTTCCGCCTGCGCGATCTCGTACTGCACCACCGCCCGGTCGCGGAGCTTGTGCATCGTGCCCATCGGCATCTTGTTGCCTGCCAGCGTCAGCAATTCGTCGATCGCCCGCCGGGCGATGCCCAGCGGGATCGGCGCGATCGTCAGCGCGAGGAATCCGAGCACGGGGAAGCGGTACGTCGGGCCATCCACGTAGCGATGAGCATCGATGAGCGAGATGACGCGTTCGTTCGGCACGAAGACATCCTTCACTTCCATGTCACGGCTGCCGGTACCGCGCAGGCCGGAGACGTGCCACGTGTCGATGATCTCGACGTCGCTCATCGGAAACAGCATCGTGCGCCAGTCCGGCATGCCGCCGTCGAGCATCCGCGGCGCATCGCCGTCCATGATCAGCGTGCCGCCGACGAGCCAGCTACAGTGCGTGCAACCGCTCGCGAAGCCCCACCGTCCGCTGACCCGAAAGCCGCCATCGACCGGCACCGCGCGTCCGTTCGGCGCCTGCGCACCGCCGGTGACGACGCGCGGCTTGAACACCTCACGCGCCGTCGCTTCCGGCAGCGCCGCGCTGATGATGCTCGTGCCGCAGCCGATGCCGACAGCCCACGCCGTCGACCCGTCGGCGATGGCCAGCTCCTCCAGCACGCGAACCATCGTCGGGATGTCCGTCTCGAGTCCGCCGTACTTCTTCGGCAGGATCATGTCGAACATCCGCTGCTCGTGCAGGACGTCGACGAGCGCCGGCGGACACTGCCGCATCCGCTCCGTCTCGTCAGCAAAGCCCCGAATCGTCGGCCCCAGCGACACGGCGGCGGCAAGCATGTCGTTCGGCGCGGCTGCGATCGTCATGTGTGGCTCTCTACATCTAGCGCGCGGTACGTTCTATGAGTGCGCTCTGTTTCGATAGATGACATTAAACGGAATTCTTGCATGTTTGGCGATCCGCTCAGTTGATAGCGCTCTGCGGGCGGAAGGATCCGAACCGGCGATCGACGCTCCCCGGACAAGCGATCAGAGTGGCACAGCCGTCCCCGGCTGTGAGTGCAGACGGCTTCGCGTGATCATACGCCTTGGGCGATGAAACTCAAACGGGCTCGCGTCACGTGCGGGTCGTCACCTACCCCGTCCGCACCCCCAACGCCTCCAGCCGCTCCACTGCCGCCGCATACTCCGCCACCATGTCGAAGATCACATCCCGGGCCGGCCGCACGCTGTTCAGCATCCCGGCGATCTGCCCGATCGGCGTGCCGGCGAGCTGCGCGGCGTCCGAGTCCGGGTCCGCTTCGGCGGCGCGATACATCCGCGAGTACGCCTCCGCCGTCGCCATGAACTGCAACGGCATCGGCAGCGTGCCGGGCGATTCCGGCGAGTCCCACGCGTCCGTCCACGGCGTGCGGAGCTGGCGCGCCGGCTTGCCGGTCATCGCGCGCGAGCGCACGGTGTCGCGCGATGTCGCGCGCATCACGCGCTGCACGACGGCCGGTTGGAGGTCGCTCTCCTTCACGGTCAGCCACATGCTGCCCGTCCACACGCCCTCGGCGCCGAGCGCGAGCGCCGCGGCCATCTGCCGCCCCGTAGCGATGCCGCCCGCCGCGAGCACCGGCACCGGCGCGACCGCATCGACGACCTGCGGCGTCAGCACCATCGTTGCGATCTCGCCCGTGTGCCCACCCGCCTCGGTGCCCGACGCGACGATGATGTCGACGCCCGCCTCGACCTGCTTCAGCGCCTGCTCGGGCGAGCCGACCAGCGCGGCGACGGGCACGTTGTGCCGGTGCGCCTGCGCCACGACGTCGGCCGGCGGCGGCCCGAGCGCATTGACCAGCAGACGGATATCGTGCTTCAGCGCCACATCGACGTGCGAGTGCCCGCCCGACGGCGTCCAGCCGAGCAGCGACTCGGTGCGCGGCGCATCGGCGGGCAGCTGCGGCACGCCGTGCTTCGCCAGCGTCTCCTCGATGAAGTCGCGATGCCGCTGCGAGATCATCGCCTCGAGTTGCGCCTTCGTCGCGTCCGCGGCGCCGGCCGCCAGCGATGCCGGCATGACAATATCGACGCCGTACGGCTTCCCGTCGACGTGCTCGTCGATCCACGCCAGCTCGATCTGCAACTGCTCCGGCGAAAACGCCAGCGCCCCCAGCACGCCGAAGCCTCCGGCCTTCGAGACGGCCGCCACAACATTGCGGCAGTGGCTGAAGGCGAAGATGGGGAACTCGATACCGAACTGGTCGCAGAGTTTCGTGCGCATATGAATGCCCTTCCAGGCTAGAAGTGAATCGTCCGATTCGCGTGATCGAACGCGACCACCGTCTGGTCAAAGAAGCCGCGCATGCCCAGCAGATTCGGCGTGTCCCAGTCCGGACAGATTGCGGCGGGAACCGTGAGCCTGCGTCCGAGAAAGTCGAGAGAGATGTTGTGTATGTAGGCGCGAGCGACGTCCCCGTTGGCGACCATCACTTCGACAGGCTCACCGCTCTCAAGTTTGAGATGCAGTCCTCGAGCGAGACCCCTATTGAGCACCGAGACGACGGCTCCCGTGTCGAGCACCATCTCGAGGTTAAGCTCGACACCTCGCCCAAAGATCTGGACCCAGACCAGGGCTTTGTGCCCGTCGTAGAGATGTTCATCTCGAAACGCAATCGTCTTCATCCAATGAAATAGACTTTGCGATGAACATCCTTCGGAAACTGAACCAACAGCGCGCCATTAATCGCGGCATCTTCGAGCTCGTCGATGACATTGTCTGCAGTTTCGCCTGAGGCGACGATTCGCCGATCGAGCACTGCCACCCATTGTCCGTTGTACTCGGGAAGCTCCTCCATGTGCTCGTGGATCCAGCGCTGATCCTCGGCGGTGGCGGCTTCTCGTTGTGTGGTCATCGCTTGCTCCTTTCGGTGAGATCATACCAATTCCACCGTGCCATCACCGCCTCTAGTAACTCCGCGGCAACCCCAGATCCTGCTCCGCGACGTAGTTCAGGATCATCTCGCGGTTCAGCGGCGCCGTCTTCAGCACGCGCGCGCCGTTCCAGAGTTGGGCGAGGCCCGTCTCCTCGGCAAACCCGATGCCGCCGTGCGTCTCGAGCGACGCGTCGACCGCCTCCAGCGCCGTGTCGGCGGCGAGCAACTTCGCCTGGTTCGCGTAGTTGCCGACGATGCCCGGGTTGAGGTTCTGGTCGAACGCCCACGCCGCCCGATACGTCATCAGCCGCGACGCTTCGAGGTGGATCTTCGCCTCGGCGAGCGGGTGCTGCACGCCCTGGTAGGCGCCGATGGGCGTGTCCTTGAAGACGCGGCGCTCCTTCGCGTAGTTGACGGCCATCGTGATCGCCTGCTCGGCCATGCCGCAGCAGATGCCGCCGACGAGGATGCGCTCCGGGTTGAGCGACGTGAACATCGCCATCACGCCCTGGTCCTCGACGCCGACGAGATTCTCGGCGGGGATCTCGACGTTGTCGAAGAAGAGCTGCCATTGGTACACGCCCTCGGTCGCGACCGTGGGGATCGGCGTCTTCGTCATGCCTTTCGACTTGGGGTCGACGAGGAAGAGTGACAGCCCGTGCGACTTCGGCAGGTTCTTCGCGACGACCTCATCGCGCGTCGTCGTGCGCGCCACGACGAGCATGTAGTCGGCCACCTCGACGCCCGTGATAAAGATCTTCTGCCCGTTCATCACGTACGAATCGCCGTTGCGCTTCGCCACCGTTTCGATGCGGAAGGTGTTGCTTCCGGCGTTCGGCTCGGTCACGGCGAACACGAGGATCGTCTTGCCCGAAAGCACGCCCGGCACGATGCGGCGCTTCATCTCCTCGCTGCCGTTCTTGAGGATGCAGGCGGTGTCCATGCACGTAACGAGCATCAGGCTGGGCGAGAAGCCGAGCGCGCAGATGTCCTCGAACGCCAGCGTCAGCGCCAGCAGCCCCGTGTTGTTGCCGCCGTACTCTTCCGGCACGAGGCAGCCGAAGAGCCCGAGGTTGGCGAACTCGTTCCACAACTCGTAGTTGAACTTGTGGTCACGATGCGTCATCTCGCGCCACTCCTTCTTGCGATGCTCGTACTTCGAGAGCATCTGCTTCACGGACGCGCGCATCATGTTGTGTTCGTCGCTCAGCTGGAAGTCCATGGTTCAGTCTCCAGTCGTCAGTCGTCAGTCGTCAGTCGTCATCGGGCGGCGAAGCGGCTGCCATCATCGCAATCCCGTACGGACAGGTCTTCAGACCTGTCCCCGTCGCCCCGCACTGCGTCTCACTTCGATTCATGGCGCGAAGCTCGATCGCCCCTGCACGCCCCAGTGGCCGTCCTGCTTGCTCACGATGTAGATCGAGTCGTAACTCCCGATCACCGACCCGTCTTCCCGATACCGCGTGAACCGCGTATCGAAATGCACCTTGTCGTCGCCGCTGTGGATGATGTTGCGGCGATGCCAGCCGCTGTGATGCCAGCCCTGCGCCGCCATCAACTCGAACGTGTCCGGCCGGTGCGACGCCGCACTCTCGATGATCCGCACCTTGCCGCTGGCGATGCGCACCGACGGATAGTTGAACGTAGCCGCAAACGCCGTCACATCGCGCGCGTTCCACGCAGACATGAAGTCGTCGAGTACAAGCATCGCAGCAGTTTCGGGTTCGGTCATGGTCGTCCTTCCGTCGTCAGTCGTCAGTCGTCAGTCGTCAGTGGGTGGTCGTTCGTCATCGCGAGCGGATCTCCCGTCATCCTGAGCAAAGCGAAGGATCTTCCCCGCTCAGCACCACCGTCGGCTTCCACGCACGAATCCCATCGCTAGAGAACACAAACTACGAACTACGAACTACGAACTCCCTAACGCCCCTTGAACACCGGCACCCGCTTCTCCTTGAACGCACGCGGCCCTTCCCGCGCGTCCTCCGTCGCCGTCACCTGCATGCCGATCTGCAGGTCGAGCGCGAGGGCGTCCTGCTCCGGCAGGCACTCTGTGCGCTGTACGGCCTCTTTGATCTTGAGGATCGCCACCGGCCCGTTCGCGGCGACCTTCTCCGCGAGCTGACGCGCAACTGCCAGCGCCTGCCCCTTCGGCACGACGCGGCCGATCAGCCCGAAGCTCAGCGCCTCCTCGGCGGGATACATGTCCGCCGTCAGCAGCATCTCCATCGCCTTCGTGTAGGGGATCTGCCGCCGCAAGCGGATCACCGAGCCGCCCTGCGGATACAGGCTCCACTTCGCCTCCGTAATCCCGAACGTCGACCCCTCGCCCGCCACGCGGATGTCCGTCGCCTGCAGGATCTCCGTGCCGCCCGCGAGGCAGTAGCCCTCGACGGCGGCGATCAGCGGCTTCTTGAGCTGCCGGTTGCGCAGCAGTCCGTCGAAGATGACGTTGTAGTCCGCGCGAATGCGCGCCTCCCACTCGTCCTCCGGCGGCAGATTCTGCATCGATCGCGCAACGAGCTTGTCGAGATCGGCGCCGGCACAGAAGTCGCTGCCCGTGCCGGTCAGGATCGCGCAGCGCACCTCCGAGTCGTCGTCGATCATCTGCCACGCGTCCGCAAACCGGCACAACATCTCCATCGAGATGGCGTTCTTCACCTCGGGCCGGTTCATGCTGAGGGTAACGATGTGCCCGTCGCGTTCAATAAGCAGTGCCGCCTCAGTCATCAGTCATCCTCGTTCCGTGTCGTCAATGCCCGTCGTCGAAACGCCCGCGTCTGCGCTCAGGGCGCAAGGAGTGTGTCATCCAGAGCGAAGCGAAGGATCTTGCCTCTGCTGGCGCCGATCTCCAAATTACGGTCACTCTTCTATAGCATCCGAATCCGCGTCTCGCGAAAAGCTGACCATCTCAGCCATCCGCGAACCACCCCTCACTCAGATCCTCCCACTCCGGATTCGCGGACTCGATCAGCGCTATCTTCTTCGCCCGACTCCATCCCTTGATCTGCTTCTCGCGGCCGATCGCCGCGTTCACGTCGCCCGTCGCCTCGACGTACACGAGCCGATCGATCTTGTACTTCGATGTGAACCCAGGCGTCGTCCCTTCCTTGTGCTGCTGAACGCGTCGGGCGAGGCTTCCAGTTACTCCCGCGTACAACGTCCGCGATCGGTTCGACATGATGTAGACGTGATACTCGCGCATCAGTGCCTCGATCCAACCAGGTCCTTCGCTTCACTCAGGACGACAACGCAACTCCGACTGTCATCCTCGGGATCCTGTCATCCTCGCGATCCTGTCATCCTGAGCAACGCGAAGGATCTTCTCCATCCCGCGCCCGCCGTTGTTCACAAGCCTTATAGCCCCACCGAACTAGGTCCTTCGCTCCGCTCAGGGCGACACTTCCCGCATCCCGCATCCCGCTTCCCGCCTCCCGCTTCCCGCCTCCCGGCTCCCGACTCTCGCCTCCCGCTTCCCGCCTCCCGCTTCCTACTTCGCCTCGCGCGTCGCGACGCTCTTCGCCCACTTGTAGTCCGGCTTGCCGCTCGGGCTGCGCTGCACTTCATCGACCAGGTGCAGTTCGCGCGGGACTTTGTAGCCGCTGACGCGCGTGCGGCAGTGGGCGTCGATGTCGGCGAGCGTCGGCGCCTGGCCGGGGCGCGGCTGGACGACCGCCGCGACGCGCTCGCCCCAGCGCGCATCCGGCACACCAACGACGACGGCATCGAACACGGCGGGGTGCGACTTGAGCGCCATCTCGACCTCGTCCGGGTAGATCTTCTCGCCGCCGCTGTTGATGCAGAGCGAGCCGCGTCCCAGCAGCGTGACGGTGCCGTCCGCTTCGACCGTCGCCATGTCGCCGGCGACGACCCAGCGCGTGCCCTCCGCGTCGATGCGGAACGTCTTCGCCGTCTTCTCGGGATCCTTCCAGTAACCGACGGGCAGCCGTCCGCATCGCGCGAGCATCCCGACGGTGTCTGAACCTGGTGCGATGCGCCGGAGATCGTCGTCGAGCACAGCTGTGAAGCCTTCGACGGAGAATCGGAGCTTGCCGCCGGCGTTGCGGCCGAGGTTCATCCCCTGGTGCCCCGCCTCGGACATGCCGAACGCGTCGATGAGCAGCGTGCTCCCCAGCTTGGCGCGCAGCGTCTCCTTCACGTCGTCGGAGAACAGCGCGCCGGCGGACGACAGGACGAGCAGCGGCGAGAGATCGTACGATGCGCCGGGCTCGTAGAGCGCGTCGGCCAGCGGCCGCGCCATGGCGTCGCCGACGATCGAGATGATGTTAACGCGCTCCCGCTCGACGAGCGACCAGATCTCGTGCGGGTCGAGGCGGCGCTTCTGCGCGAGCACGACCTTGCCGCCGCCGTGCATGCCGATCATCGACGACCAGTGGCCATTGCCGTGCATCAGCGGCGCGACGGGCAGCGTCGTCGGCGCCGCCGTGCGCTCGCGGGCGGCCGGGCCAAGTTGTCCGGGTTCGGTAATGTCCGGCCCGCCCGGGTTGCCGCCCTGAAGACCGGCGAAGAACACGTCCTCTTGCCGCCACATGACGCCCTTCGGCATGCCAGTCGTGCCGCCCGTGTAGATGAGATAGAGGTCCTGACCGGATCGCTCGCCGAAGTCGCGCTCAGGCGATGCGGAGGCAAGCGCGGCCTCGTACTCGACGGCGCGCGGGCCATCAGGTGGGGCCGCCCCTGCCGTGGGAGCCATACCGTCGTCGACCTCGATGAAGGTGCGCAGCAACGGGACCGACGATGCGACGGCGGCGATGCGCGGCGCGAACTCGCGGTGATAGACGAGCGCTACGAGATCGGCGTCGTCGAAGAGGTAGCGCAGCTCGTCCTCGACGTAGCGGAAGTTAATGTTGACCGGCGTCGCCCGCAGCTTGAACGCCGCCAGTGCGGCCTCGATGTACTCGTTGCAGTTGTACAGGTAGAGGCCGACATGGTCGCCGGCCTTCACACCCTGCGACTGGAGATAGTGCGCCAGCCTGGTCGCCCGCTCATCGATCTGCGCGAACGTCAGGCGCCGCTCGCCATACACGACGGCTGTGCGCTCGCCGACGTGATCGGCGACATTCTCGAACAGGTCAGCAAGGTTGAAGTGAAGCGTCATCCAACAACCCCTTCGACCGGCGAGGTGTGACGCAACACGACCTGCCAGCCGCCGTCGCGCTTCACCCAGGTGTCGGTGATGAAGTATGTCAGGCTCATGTCCCGGCCGTCGAACGTCGCTCGCTGGGTGTAATGCGCGTCCATAATCGCGACGTGCCCGTAGTCGAGCACACGCACGTCATCGTACGAGAACTCGTGCACGACGTACGAACCGCCGGCGTTGGCGAGCCAGGCAGCGCGCTCCATGCGACCGATCCTGCCGCTGATCAGGACGTATTCATCGCCAAGGACACGCTCGAGCGCCTGCATGTCTCGCCGCCGGACGGCATCCATCCAGGCGTTGGCTTGTGACAGAATCTCGTCGCGGACGCCGTCGCTCACCCCTTCTCCCTCCCTACAATCCACAAGGAGAAGAACTGCGAGCCGCCGCCGTAGGCGTGGCCGAGGGCGCGGCGGACGCCGTCGAGCTGGTGCGCGCCCGCGCTGCCCCGCACCTGCATCGCCGCCTCGGCGAAACGAAGCATGCCCGACGCCCCGATCGGGTTCGACGAGAGCACGCCGCCGGACATGTTGACGGGCATATCGCCGTCCATCGCCGTCGCTCCTTCGAGCGTCATCTTCCACCCTGCGCCCTCTTCCGCAAAGCCCAGGTTCTCCATCCACATCGGCTCGAACCAGCTGAACGGCACGTAGATCTCGGCGCAGTCGAGTTCTTTGCGCGGGTTCGTGATGCCCGCCTGCCGATAGACGTCGGCGGCGCAGTCCTTGCCCGCTTGCGGGCTCACCTGGTCCCTGCCCGAGAACATCGTCGGCTCGCTCCGCATGGCGGAAGCATGGATCCACGCCGGCGGCCGCGGCGCTCGCTCGGCGGCCTTCTCGGACGCGAGCACCATCGCGCAGGCGCCGTCCGACGACGGGCACGTCTCGGCGTAGCGGATCGGGTCCCAGAGCATCGGCGACGCGGCGACCGACTCCAGCGTGATGTCGCCTTGATGCAGATGCGCGTACGGATTCTTTAACGCATTCAATCGATCCTTCACCACCACGCGCATGCCAGTATCCGGCGGCGCGCCCGAGCGCTTCATGTATGCGCGGATGTGCGGCGCGAAGTAGCCTCCCGCGCCGGCGACCGTCGTCGGCTGAAACGGCAGTTTCGGCGCCAGCGCCCACATCGCATCCGACTCCGACTGCTTCTCGAACGCCACCGTCAGCACGCGCTCGTGTACGCCCGCCTCGATCAGATGCGACGCGACGATCGCGGTGGAGCCGCCGACGCTGCCCGCGGTGTGCACGCGCAGCATCGGCTTGCCAGTCGCGCCGAGCGCATCGGCGAGGTACAGCTCCGGCATCATCACGCCCTCGAACATATCCGGCGCTTTGCCGATCACGACGGCATCGATATCGGCGTATGTGAGGTCCGCATCGTCGAGCGCCCGCTGCGCCGCCTCGCGCACGAGGCCGGGGATCGATACGTCGGCGCGCTTGGATGCGTGCTTCGTCTGGCCGATGCCGATGATAGCGCAGCGGTTCATGCGTAGCCGCTCGCAGTTCGCAGTGCGAGTATCACCGCCATCAGCGTGCCTCCATGACGCAGACCAGGTTCTGCTGCAGGCAGGGGCCGGATGTCGCGTGGGCGAGGACGCGGTCCGCATCGCCGCCGATGATGCGCGACGCCGCCTCGCCTATGCGCGCGAGGCCGGCGACCATGATCGCATTGGCGGCGAGCGCGCCGCCAGACGGGTTGATGCGGACATCGTCGCCAAGGCCGATCGCGTCTCGCAGGATCAGCTCCTGGTGGGTGAACGGCGCGTGCAGCTCGGCCACGTCGACCGGGGCGCGGCCGGCGCCCGCGCGATCCGCGGCGAGTCTTGTTGAGGGCGATTGCGTGAGGTCGCGGACGCCGAGTGCGTGCGGCTCGATGCGGTGGTCGATGCCGGTGATCCATGACGGGCGCTTGCTGACGCGCCGCGCAAGGTCGCCGGCGGCGAGGACGATGGCGGCGGCGCCGTCGGAGATCGGCGGGCAGTCGTGCCTGCGGAGCGGCGAGACGACGTAGGGCTCGCGGAGCAGCGCGTCGACGTCGGCGGCGCCGCTGAGCTGCGCCGCGGGGTTCGACCTCGCATCGCGACGGCTTCGTGTGGCAACCTCCGCCATGTCGCGCTCGGTGCAACGGCCCGCATCGAGCAGGGCGCGCGCCTGGAGCGCGGCGACGCTGATGCTGTCCGGCCAGAGCGGAGCGACGCAGTAGGGGTCGAGTTGCAGCGTCATCACATCGCGGACATCGCCGAGCGACGACTTGCCGAAGGCGTAGACCAGCGCCGAATCGATGTCGCCGCACTGGAGGCGCACCCACGCCTCGTAGAGCGCCCAGGCGCCGTCCATCTCGACGTGCGACTCGCGGATGGGCGGCCAGGCGCCGACGGCGTCGAGCGCGTTGACGAACGCGAACGGCTGACCGGCGAGGTAGTCGCAACTGCCCGAAACGGTGAAGCCGATCTCCTTGCAAGGCACGCCGGAGCGCTCGATCGCTTCTGAGATCACGGGCATGAGGATCTCCACCTCGTTGTGCTGCGTGTCGCTGCGGACGTAGTGCGACTGCGCGAACGAGACGACGGCGACGTCGCGCACTAGAGGTGCTCCTTGTACGAGTCGTACGGCGCGTCGGGCTCGCCGGTGGGACGGAAGTAGCGGACGCTCTCCATGCTCGCCTTCAGCTCATCGCGCGGCACCCAGACGGCTTCGACGCGCATGCCCATGCGCGCGTCGGCGACATCGACCTCCTGCAGCAAGTGGAAGATGGCGATATCGGCCCCATCGAGCAGCACCGATGCCGCGACGAACGGCGGCTTGATCGCCTGGCCCGGGAACGGGATGTTGACGATGCAGAAGGTGGTAACGGTCCCGCGATCGGCGACCTGCACCGCTTCCTCCGTCGGCACCGCGCAGGTTGGGCAGGCGCCACGCGGCGGGACGTAGACCTTGCGGCAGGCGGGGCAGCGCTGCCCGACGAGCTTTCCCTCCGCGAGTCCGCGCAGGAACCGCGTCTGCGCCTCACCAGCCGTGAACGTGTACTCGAGCCGGATCGGCGTGCTGATCACCATGACGGGATCGCTCATGATGCAACCCCGCCGGCGCGTACGCTGCTGCCCGATCGTGTCATGAGCGCGCCTCCGGCTCGAAGCAGACGATGTCGTGGATGTCGCCCTGCGTCTCGTCCCGCCAGCGGGCGCGGACGCGCATGCCGGTCGACATGCGCGGCTCGTCGATGGCATCGACGGCGTGGAGCATGGCGCTATCGGCGCCATCAAGACGAATGAGCGCGAAGGCGAATGCGTGATCGAGCGGATGGTTCCTGCGCGGTTCGCCCACCCAGGCCCACGTCGTGACGACACCGGCGTCGCCGACCGTCACCCAATCGTCGAGCGTCTCAGCGGTCTCGGGGTCGTACTCTTGCGGCGGCACGAGCACGCGCCCTGATCTCGAGCGAATGCCTTCGATGCGCCGCTCACGCAGGCCAGCGAAGAAGCGGCCGAGGACGGGCCCGACGCTCCGGGTGTAGGGATACTCGAGGACGTGCGGCGCGGTGAGCGCGCCGGGTGCGTCAGACATCGTCGCGGGCTCCGAACGACCCGCCGGGGTAGCGGGCATCCTGACCAACCAGTGGTAATCTTCCGACCGTGCGGTTAGTATCGAGCGATCGGGTGCGCGTGTCAACGGCACGGCGGGGCCGTCGAAGAACTCTGCCGCACTGAGGGAAGCGAAGGGTCGGCCGGCTAGCAGGGTGTTGAAAAAGTCGGTTTTGGACTGGTTATGGCTCGGGGTCGATCAGAAATCGATCCTGGCTTGACCGAGCGTTATTCGAGAATTCGCTTTCTTCAACACCCTGCTAGTGCTCGAGTCGCAACGGATGCCGGCGAACATCGACGCTGCCGTCCGCGAAGGTGACGATGTTGACGGTGCGCGCCAGTTCGGGCGAGCCCGAGTAGTAGGCCGGGACGGTGCCATCGCCGGCCGGCTGCGCAAGGTCCCAGTGGCCGAGCGCGACGTAGTCGGCGCCTGATGCCGCGATCTCGTGATCGTGGATGAGCCAGCCGCGATGCGCGTCCTGCGGCCCGGTCACCCAGTGCCCGTGCGCGACGATAATGTGCCAGGGCATCGCGCCGCGCGTGAGGCCGGCGAGCGGCGACATGTCGGCGTAGGAGCTGTGAGGCACGCCGGATACCTCGAGCCCGATGTCATCGAACCGCACCGAACCCTCGGCCGTTACGCCCAGGATGTGCACGTTCGGCACGTTGGACATGCCGTCCCGGCGGTAGACGGCGTCCGGTGTCGCGGGGTCGTGGTTGCCGGGCAAGATGACGATCCGGCACTGCGCGTCGCCCATCATCGCCGCCGCGCTGCCGACGATCTGTGCGGAGGCGCGGTGGCTGTCGAAGACGTCGCCGGCGAGGATCAGTACGTGCGCCTGCGTCTCAGCCGCGGCGTCGAGCACCGCGCGCAGGCTGTCGAGCTCGCCGCCCTTGTGCCAGCGCCCGCCGAGGTGGAGGTCGGAGGTGTGAGCCACGACCAGTCCCGCGGCGGCGTCGGCGTGATCTGTCTTGCGCACGATGCATTCTGGCGCGCGGCGTCACGGCGCGGAAGCGCGCGGCGCTCGAACTTGACGGCTGGAATCGATCATCCGTGCGCGGCGAAACGCCATCGTGCCACCGCGAGTGGGGCGCCTTGGCCGCACCCCGCTGGGAACTACAGCTACCAGGGTGCTTGAAGGAGTCACCGGACGGGCGTTGGACGTCGATACGGAGCGTTGATCTGAATCCGCGAACGCGGGCTGAAAGCCCGCGCCACGAGAACAGGGGTGGTTTCGCAGCACTACGCTAATGCGCCGTAGCGGCGGCCGCCGTAATGGCAGATGTGACGCCGCGGAGGCGCCGCAGGATCTCTTCGCCGACGACGTAGGCCTCTTCGAGATGCGGGTAGCCGGAGAGGATGAACGTATCGAGGCCGAGCGCGGCGTATTCGCGGATGCGCTCGGCAACCTGGTCGAAACTGCCAACGAGCGCGGTGCCGGCGCCGCCGCGCACGAGTCCAACACCGGACCAGAGGTTCGGCGAGACGGTGAGCGATTCCATATCGATCTTGCCCTGGTTGAGCTGGTTCATGCGCTGCTGTCCGACGGATTCGGTGCGCGCGAAGCGCTTCTGCGCGAGCGCGATCTGCTCCGGCTTCATATCGCGCAGCAGGCGCTCGGCGGCGGCCCATGCGTCGGATTCGTTCTCGCGGGCGATGACGTGCATGCGGATGCCGAAGCGCAGCGCGCGCCCCTGCTCCGCGACGAGCGTGCGCATACGGGCGACGCGCTCCGCCACCCACGCGGGCGGTTCGCCCCACAGCAGGTAGACATCAGCGTGACGCGCGGCGACCGCCTCGGCAGCCGGCGACGCGCCGCCGAAGTAGATCGGCGGCTGCGTGGCGGCTGCGAATGTGCGGCCGAGGCCACCCTTCTCGACGCGGTAGTGCTTGCCCTCGAAGTCGAACGGCGCCGAGTCCCAGCACTTGCGGGCGATCGTGACGAACTCGTCGGCGCGCTCGTATCGAGCGTCGTGCTCCAGAAAATCGCCGTAGCCGCGCTGCTCGGCGGCGTCGCCGCCGACAACGATGTTGATCAGCGCGCGTCCGCCGGTGATGCGCTGGAGCGTCGCCGTCTGCTGCGCCGCGAGCGTCGGCAGGATGAAGCCGGGTCGGAAGGCGACGATGAAGCGCAGGCGCGCGGTATCGTTCGCGAGCGCGGCGGCGACGAGCCACGCGTCCTCGCACCCGGCGCCGGTCGGCGTCAGCACGCCCTCGAAGCCTAGGCGATCCGCCGCCTGCGCGATCTGGCGGAGATACGCGATATCGGCCGTGCGTGCGCTGGGCGGGAGCTTGCCGGCGGGGTCGGGGAAGAAGTCGACGACCGAGCGGCCGTCGCCGGTCGTGGGCAAGAACCAGTGGACCTCGATCGGGCGGGCGGCGGCCTGTTCGCTCACGATTGCTCCTGCTGCACGCGCGGGCTCTCCGCCCGCGGTCAGGATACGGCATCGCGGGAGCCTAACCCTGTGGGGACGACCTCACCTCCGGCCGTCGGCCACCTCCTCTCCGCCGGGCGGAGAGGAGGATCGGGATGGAGCTGGTGCCGGAATCCGGGGGTACGTGTTCGGGCGCACTCGAAGGCGGATGATGGGCTGGGCTGCGCTGTCTCTTCGCATGGAGATCGCATACATTCGTGGCGTCCACCGGCAGTAGGAGAGATTCGATGTCCGAGATGTTCGTCGCTTCGCTGAAGAACCGCATCCGCGCGATGAACACGCTATGGCAGCGCGCCGTGAGCGATATGACGCTGGAGCAGGTGAACCATCAGGAGCGCGAGGGCGTGCTGCCGATCGCGTTCAGCCTCAGTCACTTCATGCGCGCCCAGGACCAGGCGGTGAGCCTGCCGTTTCTGCGCGGGCCGCAGTTGTGGGACAGCGGCGGCTGGGCGGCGAAGGTCGGCGTGACGGTGGACCGCCTCGGCCGCGAAGAGAGCGTCGAGGAGATGGAAGGCATGCGCTTCGCCGATCTCGACGCGTGGCGTGCGTACCAGTCGGGCGTCATCGAGCGCACCAACGGCGTATTGGATACGGTCACGGAAGACGTGCTGGCGGAGGTGCTGATGGCGCAGCTGCCGCCGAACATGCAGCAGATCTTCTGCGCCATCGTCATCGGACCCGGCGCGCCGCTACGCAAGCTCGATGTGCTGGAGTGCTTCGTCTACCAGCACGGCCTGCGGCACATGGGCGAGATCGAGCACGGACGCGCGCTCGTCGGCCACAAAGGCATGACGAGTTGACGCGCGGACCTCACCCCGCCCTTCGGGCGCGCCCTTGTATCTCAGAAATCGCGTAAAGTCGTGGCGGCGACAGTTCGGTGCGGGGTGCGTCAGGCCGACCGCCCTCAGGTCACGAAGGCCGCTGGAGAGCATGGTCGGCGCACCCGCTCCAC
>Ga0080064_1004535_pt1 | contig 17644 bp, 13 predicted proteins | sample Subgrocontami54m_FD_69260 | JGI IMG/M metagenome (GOLD analysis project Ga0080064, IMG submission 69260) | Subsurface groundwater microbial communities from S. Glens Falls, New York, USA - GMW46 contaminated, 5.4 m (SPADES assembly) (version 2) ...
CCCCCCTGGGTGGCCTCCAGCGTCATCCGGGCCACGGTGGGGGCGGAGAAGCTTCGGGGGCGCGGCGACATGCTCTCCCTGCCGTCCGACGCCCCCATGCCGCGACGCCTGCAAGGCCCCTATCTGTCCGAGCAGGAGATTGACCGGGTCGTCGGCTACTGGAGGGCGCAGCGGGGCGCCGCGCCCGTGCCTGAGCTCGTGGTGGAGGACGAGGAGAAGGCCGCCGCGGAGGGCGAGGGACACGGCGCGTCCGACCCCCTCTTCGAAAAGGCGAAGAGCCTGGCCGCGCAGCATTCGCGCATCTCCACGTCCATGCTGCAGCGCAAGATGGGCATCGGCTATCCACGGGCCGCCCGCCTGATGGACCAGCTTGAGGAAGCGGGCGTCGTGACGGTCGGAGAGCCGGGCAAGTCACACGAGGTGGTCAGCGAGAAGGGATTGCCGGACGACGCAGCCTCCGAAGACACCGGCGAGGAGGCTGAAGTCTCCGTGGCGCCGGAGTCGGGGAGTACGAAAGTCCAGGGTCGGCAGGCCTAACCCGGGCGCGCGGCGACCGTTACAGTTTGCAGAGACACCCTAGCGCGCCCGGCCGGCATGGTGCATACTAAATATTGGAGCCACGAGCGGCCCGGTGTAATCCGTGACCCTCCCTTGGGAGGGGAACAGGGGTGCTCATCTGAAGAACTTGGCAGACCTGCTCAGCTTCATCATTGACCACGAGGAAGAGAACGGCAAGGAGTCGGAAGAGCTCTGCGTCTCCTGCCAGTTCGCCCTGGCCTCTTCCGAGGTATACCAGCGCTACCGTGTCTGCCCCCAGTGCGGTTTCCACTACAGCCTGGGCGCTCGGGAGCGGATTGCACTGATAGCGGACAAAGGGACGTTCCAGGAGATGGACTCCCACCTGGTCTCCACGGACCCCATCTCCTTCTCCGGCGAAGCCTCCGCTTCCCCCTATCGCAAGGACGTGAGCCAGGCGCAGAAGCGCACCGGCCTCAGCGAGGCGATGGTCACGGGGACGTGCCGCATAGGCGGGGCGCGCGCCGTGGTCTGCGTGCTGGACTTCGGCTTCCTGGGCGGCAGCATGGGATGCGTTGTCGGCGAGAAGATGGCCCGCGCCTTCGAGCGGGCGCTGCAGCAGCGGCTGCCCGTGGTGGCGGTGGTCGCGTCCGGCGGCGCGCGGATGCAGGAGGGCGTGCTCTCCCTGATGCAGATGGCCAAGACGGTGGCTGTCGCCAACCGCATGCAAAAGCGCGGGCTGCCGTTCATCGTTGTCCTGTCCAACCCCTCCACGGGACAGGTGTACGCCAGCTTCGCCAACCTGGGCGACATCATCATCGCGGAGCCGGGCGCGCTCATCGGCTTCGCGCCGTTGCGGGTCATGCAGGAGGCCACGGGACGCCCGCTTCCCAGCGACGCGCACACGGCGGAGGCCCACCTGGAGCGCGGCATGGTGGACATGGTGGTGGAGCGGCCCCGGCTGCAGGAGGTGGTCTCCACTCTCCTGGACCTGCTGGAGACCCGCGCCAGTCTGACGGTGCGGGAGGCGCGCGCCCTGTCCGGCCCCGCTCGCAGCGAAGAGGACTCGGCGTGGACGCGGGTGCAACTGGCGCGGCACAAGCAGCGGCCCACCAGCGAAGACTATATTCAGTACATCTTCACCAAGTTCATCGAGCTGCACGGCGACCGCCTGTACGGCGACGACCCCGCCATCATCTGCGGCCTGGGCTATCTTCAGGGCAAGCCGGTCGTGGTCGTGGGGCACGAGCGCGGCCACGGGCCGGACGGCGTGTCCGAGCACCACGGAGGCCGCCCCTATCCAGAGGGCTTTCGGAAGGCCCAGCGCGCGTTCCGCCTCGCGGCCAAGTTCCGGCTGCCGGTCATCTCGCTGGTGGACACGCCCGGCGCCTATCAGGGCCTCGAGGCCGAAGAGCGGGGCATGGGCGGGGCCATCGCCACCACCATGGCGCTCATGACCGACCTGCCCGCGCCCGTGGTGGCCGCCATCATCGGGGAGGGCGGCAGCGAGGGCGCGCTGGCCCTCAGCGTGGCGGACCGCATTCTGATGCTGGAGAACGCTATCCTCGCGCCCGTCTCGCCGGAGGGGGCGGCTGGCCTGCTCTACCGGGACACGGGCAAGGCGGACGTGGCCGCATCGTACTTGAAGCTGACGGCCCAGGACTGCAAGAAGCTGGGTATTGTGGACGCCATTGTCCGCGAGCCCGCGGGCGGCGCGCACCAGCAGCCGGACGAAGCGGCAAAGGCGTTGCAGCGCGCGCTGGTGCGGGCGCTGGCGGACCTTCAGGGCAGGTCGGCGCTGGTCCTTCGGTCGGCACGCTACCGCAAGTTCCGCAACATGGGCGAGTACAGCTCCTACTTCCAGGAGGCGGTCAACCGGGAGATGCAGGCGCTGCGCTCCTTCCTGGCGCACCGCCTCGTGACCCTGCGCGCCCAGATCCGCGAGAGCCGGCAGGCGGCGCAGACCGCCCGCGCGTCCAGAGCGAAGGCCAAGTCCGGGGCAAAGCGGACGGCCTCGTAGAGCGGGGCCGGATGCCGTCGCGTCGCCCCAGGCTGCTCCCGTCCCGCCGTCCGCCCGGACGAGCGGCCCCGTGACGCCCTCCGCCCTGGAAGCAGTCGTTCGCTCCCTTCTGGCGGCCTATCCGGTCCGCGTGATGCGCTGGCGCAAGAGCCTCTCCGGCGTCGCGTGGCACGTCGAGAAGAAGGGCGTGTTCGTGGAGACGCGCATCGAAGCGCCGCGACCGCGCACGCCGCTTTCGTTCTCCATCTTCGCGCACGAGATAGGCCACCACCTTCAGCACATGGAGCGCGCCTCCTGGCCGAGCCGCATGGAGCAGGAGCACGACGCCTGGGAGCGCGCCTTCGTCCTCATGCGGGAGCACGGCGTCCCCATCACGGAGAAGGTGGAGAAGCGATTCCACGACTCCATGCGGTACGCGCTGGCGAAGGCGCTCCGCCGGGGGGCGCGGCGCGTCCCGCAGCCCTTCGAGCACTTCCTCGACGACCCGTACATCCAGCGCGTGCGCGAGCGCGCGGAGCGGCGGCGGAACGTGCGGCGGCGGTAGGAGTAGGGGCGTATTGCAATACGCCCCTACATTTGCGCCCCTGCCATGGGGTTTTCCCTATCCATCGCCCATTGCACCGAATTGTCGACGATGTACTGGCGGATACGGTCCAATTCATCGTCGTTGCGGATCACGTGTTCATAATAATTGCGTTGCCAGACAGGCAAACCAGGCGTGCCTCGAATTGCGTTGATGCGCTTGGTGACAGCGGATTTGAACCCGCGCACAATCGCTCCAATGGTCTGAGATGGCGAACGGAACTCCGTAGGGGCGTATTCCGATACGCCCCTATCATCCAATATGCCCCTACCCGCCAACACGTCCCTGCCATTGTCAACAATGACCACGATTGCATGAAAATGGTTCGGCATGACCACGTATGCGCCCAATTCCACCTGCGGGCGGATATGTGCGGTATTCAGCCATTCGGCCTCGACAGCATGTCCCATGTCATTCAGCCACATGCGTCCGTCTGCGATCTCCCCGAAAAGGCACTCCCTGTCACGGGTGCAGATCGTGACAAAATACGCCCCGGGTTGTCCGTAGTCGCGCCATTGCAGGCGGATTGACCGGCGATGGCGAACCGCAGGACCGTCATTCATGACGCAGCCATCCTCGTTTGGTTTTCCCGATCTTCACGGGTGGCCCGCCTCGTCGTGGGCCCCCGTTGGGTTCGGCCGCATGTCCCGTAGGGGCGTATTGCAATACGCCCCTACGGCGTTCGTGTCCTCTCTTCCACCCGTGGTATACATAGGCCACCCCTCGCCTGTCAAGCGTTCCAGCGCGCGGCGCGCCCGGACGCGGCCACCCCAGCCTCCCGCGCTTCCCGTCATCGGCTGGTGTATGCCATAGTCAAACGCAAATTTGGATGGGACGGATACAGAAGCGTCGTTTATGCGCACATTCCGCATCGCGCTGGCCCAGATCAACCCCACGGTCGGCGACCTGGACGGCAACACGGCCCGCATCTGCGCTACATGGACAAGGCCAGGGCGGCGGAACGGGCGGCGAAAGCGCTAGGACGTCGTCATTTCCAGGCCGCCGTTGATCTGGATAACCTGGCCGGTGATGAACGCGGCGTCGTCGGAGGCCAGGAAGGCGCAGAGCTTGCCTATCTCCCCGGCTAAGCCCAACCGCTTCATGGGCGTGAGCTGAGCGATCCGCTCGCCGGTCAGAGTCGGATACCACTTATCGAGGGTCGGTACGTCGAACGCCCCTGGAGCGACGGCGTTGACGGTGATCCCGTACTCGCCCAGGTCGTGGGCGAGGCAACGTGTGAGCCCGAGAACGCCCATCTTTGACGTCACCACGTGGGCCATGAACTCAGCGCCCGTCATGGCGTCCCTGCTGGCTATGTTGATAATCCGCCCCTGGCGATGGCGACGCACCATGTCCTCCGCTGCGAGCTTGGAGCACAGGAACATGCCACTCAAGTTCACGGTGAGGACTCTGTCCCATTCCTCCACTGACATGGTCAGGAAGGACTCGTGACCTGACACAGCAGCGTTGTTGACAAGGATGTCAATGCCACCAAAGGCCTTGACCCCCGCCTGGACCATGGCCTCCACCTCCTTTGGGCGGCGCATGTCGGCTACCACCACCAGGGCCTTTGACCCCGCGCGACGCGCTTCGTCGGCCACGGCCTCGGCGTTGTCGCGATGGGTGAAGGCGTGCAGGACAAGGTCTGCCCCCTGGCGCGCGAGCTCCAGGGCGATGGCCCGCCCCAGGCTGCCGCTGGCCCCCGTTACCAGAGCGGTCTTCCGGGCGAGAGTCATCGGACGACCTCCCTGGGGGGACTCTGGCCCCTGGGATTGGAACGCCACAGCAGAGACTCGGCGCCGACGTTCCCCCATGCGCCCCCGGTCATGTGGATGATAGTACCGGTGATGAACCCCGTGTCCTCGGAAGCAAGGTAGACGCAGAGCTTTCCCACCTCCCAGGGCTCACCCAGGCGGCCCACCGGCATCTGCCGCAGCCGGTCTTCATCCGTCCAGTACCAGTCGCTGAACATGTTGGGGTTCCGCTGCGTCTTCTGGGACCCTGGAGAAATGGAGTTGACGGTGATGCCGTAAGGGGCGAATTCGATGGCGAGGGCGCGTGTGAGCCCGTGGACGGCGGCCTTACAGCTCCCTTCGTGAATGCGGCCCTTGACTCCGGTGAAGGCGTTACGGCTGGACATGTTGATGATGCGCCCCCAGCGCCGCTTCACCATCCCGGGCAGGACCGCCTGGCAGCAGTAAAACGCGCCGTACAGGTTGGCGTGGAGCACATTGAGCCAGTCTTCGTAAGAGGCGTCCAAAACGGTCTGCGTGGGCCGCATGCCCACGCTATTCAGCAGGATGTCCACGCCGCCAAAATGCTCTGTCGCGCGGGCTATCATGGAGCGAACAGCCGCCTGATCGGACACATCCGCCAGGCACACCAGAGCGCCCACGCCCAGGGCCCTGGCCTCCGCGGCAACCGCCTCTGCCTCTGGCAGGCGACTGCGGCCGTGAATCACCACGTTTGCCCCTTCCCGCGCCAGCTCCAGGGCAATGGCGCGGCCGATGTTGCTACTGGAGCCGGTGACCAGGGCGGTCCTTCCATGCAACTGCGTACCCATTTCCCACTCCTCGGCGCCGATTGACACGCTTACCCCAGGCGCACTACATTATCAACGTACCCGCTTGCGCTTAGCAAAGCCTTTCCGTCGGAATGCTGGTTATTATGACACAAATCACCATCGCAGCAGTCATGCCCGCGACTGTTCCCTGGGATAAGGAGGCCAACTTCCGCGCCGCGGAGCGTGTCCTTCGTCAGGCCGCGGATGAAGGGGCAGACCTGGCGGTGCTCTACGAAGGCTTTCTCGAAGGCTGGGTGGTGGGTCTCCCCGAAGCGACTCCAGCGCGCTTCCTGAAGATAGCGGAACCTCAGGACGGGCATTATGTCCGGGCCTTTCAGTCGCTCGCGCGACAGCTCTCCATCGCCCTTGTGCCTGCCTTCGCGGAACGCCACGACGACCGCGTTTACAACTCCGCTGCCCTCATCGGCCGGGACGGGGCAGTCCTCGGCGTGTATCGCAAGACCCACCTGCGAAGCAGCGCGGCGGAATCACGCCTTTACACGGAGGGGGACTGCCTCCCCGTCTTCCGCAGCGAGTGGGGGACCCTGGGCATCATGATCTGCTACGACCGCCAGGTCCCGGAAGTGGCGCGCACCTTGCGCCTGCAAGGTGCGCGTCTGCTGCTGGTCCCATCCAACGGAGGATACGGCGACCGCAACGAGGTCGTCGTCCGCGCCAGGGCCTATGAAAATGCGGCCTTTCTGGTCTTCTCTCATCCTCAGGAGGGCCTCATCGTTGATCCCCGTGGACATGTCCTGGCCCGCAAAGCCAGCAACGAAGAGTACGTGCTGCGCACCGTGGACCTGGACTACGCGGACGCGTGCATAAAGGAGAGTCCCGGAGGACGAACCCTGCTGGCCCGCCGTCCAGAGCTCTATAACAGGCTGACAGACCAGAAGGCGAGTCGAATCAGCCGGGCGGACTCCTAATGCAGTCTCCTGACTAGTTGCCACGCCTTGTTCCTTTGAGTACGACCAGCTCCCTCTTATATTGCAAGAGGTTTGAGAAAGAGGGTGGCAGGAGAGTCATGCAGCCCAGGCGTGCCGGCATAGGGACTGACTAAAACAGTTCGGTAGGTACATTGATATCACGGAAGTCTTTCTCTGTAAGAGGGCCTTCCGGTTTGACGCCAACCTGGTCAAGGTAGTGGTAGAGCTGCCGGAGATGATGGGTGGTGTGGCCGAGGGCCATGTCTATGAGCTGCCCCACAGTGGTGGGCCCAGAGTAGGAGTCCACAGGCCTTTGCAGATCATGAGGAGTTGTCTTCTTAAGGAACTCGTTGATATACGCGATGGTCTGCTCACCAAACTGGGCGATAGCCTCCGCGGTGGGATACGCGCGGGCCTCCTCCTCGTAGCGGCGGGCATCTTTCTGGGTGTAGCGACCGCTCTCATAGGCCTGCACCGCCGCCAGGGGCCGGTCGAACAGGTGGTAGGTGAACTGGCGCAGGGTGCGCTCGCGCTCCGCGCCGTGCCATTCCAGCTTGTCGTCGGGAACCTGGCGCGTCGCCCTCACGGCGGCAGGGAGAATGACCTGATATTTGGTGTATAGCCACCCTGTATCGCGGGCTTCGTCGGCCTGAGCCCGGATGCCCAGGGCGCGCGTCAGCTCAGTCCGGTTAAACCCCACGATTGCCTTGTCGCCCACCAGGGTGACGGGCACTGCCCGGAGACCCAGCGCCTTCAGTTCATCCCGGGCCGAGGGGTCATTTTCCACGTCCCGGTTCTGGACCTGGATGCCGTGAGACGAAAGGAACTCTTTCGTTCGCCCACAGGTAAATCAACCAAGAACGGTATAGACCTTGACCATCGTCATGTGCGAAACCTCCTCGGAGCGAGCACCGACTACAGGCGCACCCGCACCTCGCCGTCCTCGGGGACCAGTTCCGTGTCGCAACCGACGCCGCGGCACGAGGCTACCATGAAGTCCAGCCATTCTTGCCACATCTGCTTATCACGAACAGGGTGGAGCGGATATGGCTGCCCCTCCGGATTGATCATGCAGGGCACCAGGCGCAGCGATTCCAGGTGCCCGTCCTTGATGAGGCACTTCACTATAAGGCTCTTTTTCTGGTGTTCGGACGAGATAGGCGCGTGGAAGCCGTAGTGGGGGTCCGCTTTGCGCCCGAACAGCTTGTCCACAATTTCGCCATAGCTCTCCTCGCCAGCCAGAGGCTCTCTCCCCACATGAAAGTCGGCGATGCAGTAGAAGATAGGCTTGCCCTTGTAGACCTCGACGGCCTTCAGGATATGGGCATGGTGGCCCAGCACCATATCGGCCCCCGCGTCGATGGCGGCGTGGGCCACTACAGGCTCGTAGTCGGCCAGCTTGACAGGCAGGTTGTGGACGCCCCAGTGCTGAGACACGATTACATAGTCCGCCATGCCCCGCGCCTTCTGGACGTCCTCCTGCATGTGGGCCATGTCCTGGGGGTTGGGGATGGTCACGATGAGGGGAGGCGTCCCCGGCTGCCAGTCGGCCTGCTGGTAGTAGGTGGAAACCCGCATGGGGTTGGGCCCGGGCCGCCGTGGGCCGGCCTCGTGCCCGGGGAAGACAACTGAGACGTAGGCCAAGAAGGCGACACGGGTGCCGTTCCGCTCCAGGATGACGGGCTTGCGGGCCTCGTCCAGGTGCAGGCCCGCCCCGACCGGTTGGATGCCGTGCTTGCGCAGCCACTCCATGCAATCGAGAAGGGCCTCCGGGCCGTAGTCCATGGTGTGATTGCTGGCCAGCGACGCCACGTTAATGCCTGCGTAGGTAAGAGCCCCGACGCCAGACGGAGGCGGCGGATGAACAATTGCATAGCCTAGCTGGGGACTTCCCTTTTGAGAGAGACATCCTTCCAGCTGGGCGAAGACGATATCTCCCTTCTTCAATATGGGCGCCACCAACTCGAGGACCTTTTCCGGATCATTGCGGCGGACAATCCTGATGTCGCCAACGGCGTAGAAGGATATGGCATCCCGAGTCCCTGACATGCTATCCCCCTTTGGACTCTCGTTCGTAAGCGGCCGTTGCCCAGCGCCTACCTCGTCTCGACGGGCACGTATCTCAGCAATGCTTCAACCGGCCTCTGGCTGATGGTTAGAGCCTCTCTGATGGCGCGACGCCCGCGGGAACAAGCCCTACTTATCGACAATTGGCCACTTGTCTGGTCTGGGGAAATCGCTTAGCCACACTTTGGACAGGTTGTAGAAAATATCACCGCCCGCTATGTCTCCCCCTGGTGTCCAACCCACTAGATTGGGCTGCATCACCTCGATCGCCCACGGGTTGCCCCACACAAGGATAGGCCGCTCGTCCAGAGCCAGACGCTGGGCCTGCCACAAGAGCTGCTTACGCTTCTCCCTATCAAAGGTTCGGTCCTGCTCTTCCACGAGCCGGTCCAATTCCGCGTTGGTATACCGGCTGGCGTTGCGGGCGCCTTTGCTATGGTAGTACGCCAGAAGCATATTGCCGGGGTCCGATTCGGCCGCCGTGGGATGGAACATGAACTCGAAGTCGCCATCCGTCTCTCGTTTGGCCCGCTCGGTGATGGGAACAGGGGCGATTGTCACCTGAGCAATGTCCTTGAGGTGGGTATTCACCTGGTCAGCGATCAGGGTGGGGCAATCCCTGCCACACGTCGAGCTGGCAGAGGCGTACACCTTGAACTTGAGCATGTTGTTGAGACCATAGCCTGCCTCTCCCAGCAGACGGCGCGCCGTCTTTACGTCCTCCGTTTTGTCATCGCGGAAGCCAGGCCGATTCTTGACCTCCTCTTCGGGCAGCGCGAAGTCTCCATAACCCCGGCCCAGGAAGGCGCTCCACTTCCAGGGCGCGTCTCCCTGGACATTGTCCAGGCTCTTGCGCCGCTCCATGACCAGGTCGATGGCGGTCCTCACCCGGAGATCGTTAAAGGGCGGTTTGCTCATGTTCAGGTACGCTGCCCAAACGTTTGTCCTGTCGTAAGGCGTGAGCCGCACCCGGGATTGTGCCCGGGTCAGGGCCTTGAGTTCGGGCACGCCGGCCCTGTCGTAAAAGGCTATCTTGCCAGCTACGGTGGCCGCAACCGCGGTCCCCACATCGTTAAACCAGACCCACTTCACCTGGTCCAGGTAAGGGAGTGGTTGGCCGTCCTCACCTTTCTTCCAGTAGTCCGGGTTCCTCTCCCAGGTGGCCAGTACACCGTCGTCAAACCTCTTCAAGATGAAAGGGCCCGTGCCCACGGTGCAGTTCAGCGTATCGGCCAGCACACCTCCGCACTTCTCAACCAACTCCTTAGGAACCACAGGGCTCAAGACGTTAGCAAGGGCGCCCAGGAACGCGACCGAGGGCTGCTTCAGGGTGACTTTTGCCGTGTATTTGTCAACGGCTACCACATCCCTAATGTCCTTCAAGTCGCTGGCCCGCCAGAACACCTGTCCCGCTATTGGGAATTTGCCCGCAATCCGGTTCAGATTGTAGACCACGTCGTCGGCGATGAACTCCCGTCCGTTGACCGGGGGGAGATTCTGCCACCTTACTCCCTTGCGGATGTTCAATGTGAACGTGAGCCCATCGGGAGACACCGCCCAAGACTCCAGCAGGCTGGGTTGCAACGTGAATGTTTGAGAGTCGATGGCGATCAAGTAGTCGCTGGACTGGGCCCAGACCGCCTTGCCCGCGCTCTGGGTTGCATGAGGGTCCGATCCCTTGGTTATGTTGTCCCGGGGAAGGGTAACGCTGCCCCCTCGCTTCGGCAGCGCCACGACGGGCGCCGGTTTCGGTGTTGGCGCAGACGCAGCTGGCACGGGAGCAACTGGTACGGGAGCAGCGGGTGCGGGAGCAGATGGTGCAGCGGGCGCAGCGGAAGCTGGGGGCGCCGGCACCGGCGCGGCGGCGGGTGCGGGCGCGGAGGGTGGCGCTGCCGCGGGAGCGCAGGCCGCCACCGTCATCAGGACGACTAGAGTTACCGCAAACGCATTGAATGTGCTCCCTCCAATATTCATGTTCTGACCTCCCCTCGGCATCTTGCAGCGTTGTCTCGCAAGTGGCGACACCTGACCCGCTGCTCCTTTACCCGGGATTTCCCATGACAAGGCCGTTCTTGAGTAGAAGCCGCTGCACGATCACCTTTTTGTCTCTACACTCAGCCCAACGGGCCGAAAATCTCCGTCTGTCCAAGATTTCACTTTGTCTCCGTTCCAGAACGTTGCCCCCAGGAGCAGGCCTCAACGAGCAGCGAACCGCCACGAAGCGGTGCAGTCCAGCCGGAGGGTGGACTGCAAAACTCCCCTAGCATGCTATCAATCATCTCAGAACACCCATTTACCATAGTTAGGATTGTAATGAAGACTATCCGCCGTGTCAAGTCGTACTATTAGCGGTAATCGTTCCAATTTTGCCATAGTGGTTGTTTGTTCGACTCAGAGTGACCTGTTCCCAAAAACAGGCCCACGGATAGTGAGAGTCCTCCGGCTGAAGAAGCAAAGAAGGGCGACCAGATATGCGCGGGAACATGTTTTCGTAAGAACAGCTCATCGGGGTGCTCATGGACGGAGAGACAGGGGTCGCCGCTGGCGAACTGTATCGGCGGCACCGCCACCCCGCGCCTTTTCACCGCTTGCGCCTGTGTGCTATAGTCAATCGCAGCATGGCTAATGCACGCACGCAGGGGAAGAAAGCGTCGCCTATGCGCACATTCCGCATCGCGCTGGCTCAGACCAACCCGACGGTCGGCGACCTGGACGGCAACACGGCCCGCATCCTGCGCTACATGGACAAGGCCAGGGCCGCGGGCGCCGACCTCGTCGCCTTCCCGGAGCTTGCCATCACCGGCTACCCGCCGGAAGACCTCCTCTTCAAGGCCCAGTTCATCGAGGAGAACCGCAAGCGGCTTGACGAGATCGTCCGCCGCGCGAAGGGCATCGCCGCCGTCGTGGGCTTCGTGGACGCCAACTCGGACATCTACAACGCCGCCGCCGTCATCCACGACGGCAAGCTGGTGGACGTCTATCACAAGATGTTCCTGCCCAACTACGGCGTCTTCGACGAGGACCGCTACTTCCGCGCGGGCCGCGAGTGCCCCGTGTACGTCATTGACGGCGTGCACGTGGGCGTCAACATCTGCGAGGACATCTGGTACGCCGTCGGCCCGACGGCGGTCCAGCGCGAGGGCGGCGCCGAGGTCATTATCAGCATCAACGGCTCGCCGTACTACGCCGGCAAGCGGGGCTTCCGGGAGCGCATGGTGGGCACGCGCGCCAGCGACAACCAGCTCATCGTCGCCTACGTCAACATGGCGGGCGGCCAGGACGAGCTTATCTTCGACGGCGGCAGCATGGTCTTCGACCAGAAGGGCGAGGTCATCGCGCGGGCGCGCCAGTTCCAGGAGGACATGCTGGTGCTGGATCTGGACGTGGAAGGGGTGCTGCGCGAGCGCCTGCATCAGCCGCGTCCGCGCAAGGAGCACCTGCCGGAGCACGGCATCGGCGAGCTGAAGCGCATCGTGGTCAGCGCGAAGCCTTCGTCGCGCTCACGTCCGCCACTGCCGACGCGGGCCGTGCAGCCGCTGGACGACATGGCGGAGGTCTATCAGGCGCTCGTCGTGGGCACGCGCGACTACGTGCGCAAGAACGGCTTCAAGCGGGTGGTCATCGGCCTGTCGGGCGGCATTGACTCCAGCCTGACGTGCTGCGTGGCGGTGGACGCGCTCGGCAAGCGCAACGTGGTGGGCGTGGGCATGCCGTCGCGCTACTCGTCGGAGGGCAGCGGGACGGACGCGCGCGCGCTGGCCGACGCTCTGGGCATCCGCTTCATGGTCATCCCCATCGAGCAGGCGTTCACGGCCTACCTGGAGACGCTGAGCGAGTCGTTCAGGGGGACGCAGCCCAACGTGGCGGAGGAGAACATCCAGGCGCGCATACGCGGCAACATCCTGATGGCCCTGTCGAACAAGTTCGGCTGGCTCGTGCTGTCCACGGGCAACAAGAGCGAGCTGTCCATTGGCTACTCCACGCTCTACGGCGACATGGCGGGCGGCTTCGCCGTGCTGAAGGACGTGCCGAAGACGCTGGCGTACAGGCTGGCCGCGTGGCGGAACGAGCACGGCTCTCCGCGAAGCCCCGTCCCGAAGAGCGTGCTGGTCAAGCCGCCCAGCCCGGAGCTGCGCGCCGACCAGCGGACGGAGGAGGAACGCGTCCCCTACCGCATCATGGACCCCATCCTGAAGGCGTACGTGGAGGAGGACCGCACCTTCGAGGACATCGTCGGCATGGGGTACGACGCGGAGACGGTGCACCGCGTCCTGCGGTGGGTGGACAAGAACGAGTACAAGCGGCGGCAAGCGCCTCCCGGCGTCAAGATCACGCCGCGGGCCTTCGGGCGCGACCGGCGCATGCCGATCACCAACGGCTACCATAAGGCGTAGCCGATATACGAGGGAGAAGCTTTTGCCTAGCGCGTATGACCTAGTGGTTAACCTGATAACGGAAACTCTGCCTGAAGCAGAGCGTCGACGCCTGTTGCGTGATTTCGCTTATGCGTCAGGGTGGCGACCCAGCTATGAATTGAGCGAGGGGCCTCTAGGTGAGGGTATTGCTAAGACGCACCTCGTCGTTGAGCATGGGCTTGAACCCTCAGCAGTAATCACATTCTTGGAGAAATCACATAGAGCGTCCGAACTTTCTACTAGTGACCAAGATCGTTTACTGGCGGTCTCATACAACAATTTGGTTGACTGGCATCTTTACATCGATCCAGAACGGGTCACTTTTTGCTTCAACCGAGTCAAGCCACTTTTCCAAGAGTCTCGTCGTATTTCGCGTTCCGATTTTGATGGTCTTAAAAACGAGGCATTTGAGGAGATAGTCGGAAGGCGTCCCAACCCGAACGTGCAAAGTCTAGACCAAGCTCTTATCAATACTATAGCTCTTTGGAAGCGTACACTGGCTGCAGAAATGAACTACAAAGTGTCAAACACAAGCCTCTCCGCCCTTTTTAATTCCATCCTGTTTGTAAGAGCGATTGAGGACCACTATCGCCGAAATCGGGGAATCGACAGCACTGAAGTACTTCTGAAAGAGTGGAACAAGATCAAAGGAAAGAGAGGAACTATTGCGGAAGCATTGCAGAATAGTGTAAGGAGGCTCACAGGTGCTGACCTTCCGCAGGATTTGGTTAATCAGCGCGACCTCGATGTATTTGCTAGCTTGAACGAAACAATCATACAAAATCTTTTGCTTGATTTCTATCGAAACAAGTTTGCGCCTTATGCCTATGATTTCTCTGTAATGTCAAAACATGCCTTGAGTCGCATTTATGAACGATATACGGCATTGCTTCGTTTGGAGGAATCTCCTCAAACGACCTTCTTCCCAAGATTGCCTACCGAGGAATTAAACAGGAAAACTGGCATTATCTACACTCCTCAGTTCATTGCTCGGTTCTTTGCCCGCTCCATTCGAGAGCAAATGCCACCTAAGTTGTTCCGCCAGATTAGAACAGTTGACCCCGCATGCGGCTCCGGCATATTTTTGCGAACACTTCTCGAGTTACAATGCGATCCACTGCAAGATGGAATGGGATCCGAGGCTATTAGCCAAGCTTTCCTGAACACCGAAGGATGGGACAGTGACGAAAATGCTACACATGCCACACGTCTTTCATTGGCCCTTTTGCACTTGGTATTAGCTGGAAAACTGCCGAACCATATCAATGTCAGAAACGTAGACTCGTTTAGACATTATAACCAAAGCTCTAAATTGAAGGGGGCATTCGACGCCGTAATTACCAATCCCCCCTTTATTCCTATACAGACACAAAGCGAAGGTCTCCGCGATAGCGTCTTGTCGCTTATAGGCCAACACGCAAAAGGACGTCTAGATTCGTATTTGGCGTTCCTCTGGCTGGGAATAGATCTGCTGAAACCGGGGGGGTATGGCCTCTTTGTCCTCCCTCATAGCTTTTTGCTTGCTCGCTCCGCTCGGGAAATACGCAAAAAGTTAACTGACGAATGCTGGATCCACTGCTTTGCAGACCTATCGAGTATTCAGGTTTTTGAGGATGTTGGGACTTATGTTGTGTTACTGGTTTTTCAGAAGAAAGCGCCTGGCTTGCTTGCTCCTAACGCGACTATCATAAGATGTCAGGACTTCGCTGGTCGCGCACTAGAAGACTATCTAAACAACGTGAGGGTTGAAACACCTTTCTACTCTATCTATGATGTAAACCAAGATGTTTTTGCTGGTGACGAATGGGTAATTCTGCCGAAAGCAGAATCCGCTATACGCTCTAAGCTTATAGAAAAGTCATCATTAGGAGACCTAGCTGTTATAAAGGAAGGATTAATTACCGGAGCTGATGAAGTATTTGTTATAGACTCTCGCTTGGTTCCAGATGGCGAGGAGGAGATTTTTAAGCCTTTTCTTCCGGACAGACTAATGGAGCGTTATCGTACTCCACAACGAACAGGCAAATGTGTCTTCTATCCGTTTCTGCAAGGGCGAAAACTTACGGAGGCGGAATTAAGCGATCGCTTCCCTAAGACGATGAAATATTTATTGTCTCGTCGTGCGATGTTAGAGCAACGTAAGCCCGTCATGAAGAGCCAACTGGAATGGTGGTCACCTGTGAGACCACGTTCGCCTGAAGTGCTTTTCCGGCCTAAGATTGTAACTCCCCATCTGGTTCTCTCGCCACGGTTTTCTCTGGATTCATCTGGACGATACGCTGTTTCACGTACACCTTATTTATATCCGAAAGTGACCAATGCAGAGCCTGAGATTCTGCGATTCTTGGTGGCAATTCTGAACTCTTCTATCTGCTATTGGTATATATCTACGCATTCTCACAAGGTTAGCCGTGGCTACACAATGCTAGAACCCGACACACTGAATCGCGTACCTATTCCCGATCCAGCACGAACGTCGAGCACGGTAATGCAGAAGTTGTTGAGTTTGGTTGACAATCGAATAAATGAACGGCCTTCAACCAAGGACGCCACGGATTTGGAAAGGGAGATAGACGACTTGGTTGCAGATATTTACGGACTCACTCCAAGTGAGAAGCGATCCATAATAGCAGGATAGCAAATGCCCAAGTTGCGGCTGGAAAGAGATGAGTTTGCTTCACGGCTTCCTATTGTCCGTCGGGTTCTGGCGTGTCTGAGTCCAGACAAACGGGGCCCGGCTTGTGAGATCGTCAATATGCCCGATGAGTGCATTGCTATAGGTGTGTACACAGGGCTTCGGCCATCTAGTGTGATACGAGAGTGGCGCTTCCCGACCAAGATCAAAGGTGTCAGAGCTAACTATTACGAAATCTGGCGCCCACTAATGGTCAGAGGTCAACCAAGTTTCTTCCTTCACCAGGCATACCTTACACTCTTTCAAAAAGAAAGCCCAAACAACGAAAAGGAACTTCTCGCATTACATTGTGACCCCGATGAGCCGGATAGTCGTACGGCTTTGTATAAAAGGGGACCTCATGTGCACATCAAAGCCGCAGCTCAGCCAATACCTAAGGCCCATTTCGCCCTTGCCAAGGGACAACTGGATCAGGTACTTTCAAACGTAAGTTCTCTGACTAATTTTCTAGCGATGGGAGTTCAGATGATTGACGATGAAGTGCTGACGCGTTTTCGCGAAGGCTAGGTACACATGGCTCGGATTATTAGACGGGCTCCTCTTCCCCCCTTGCGCGGTTGTGGTACAATTGTTCTAATCGCACAGCCGGACAGGGGGTGGCGACAATGGGTAAGGCAGAGGACAGGCGCGGCAGGAAACGGGCCCAAGAGGGCATGACGAAAGAGGATACGACGACTATGAGCACTCCCGCTGACCAGCGCGCCGCTGACGGCGCCAAGGCCACCGAGAAGGAGAAGGCCCTGGACATGGCCATCGGCTACCTGGAGAAGACCTATGGCCGGGGCACCATCATGCGCCTGGGCCAGGCGGCCGCTAATCAGCCCGTGGACGTCATCTCCACCGGCTCGCTGTCGCTGGACATGGCGCTGGGCGTCGGCGGCATCCCCCGCGGGCGCGTCACGGAGATATTCGGCGCGGAGGCCTCGGGCAAGACCACGCTGGCGCTGCACATCATCGCCAACGCGCAGCGGGCGGGCGGCAAGGTCGTGTACATTGACGCGGAGCATGCTCTGGACCCCAGCTACGCGCGCGTCTGCGGGGTCAACGTGGACGACCTGCTCATATCGCAGCCGGACTTCGCGGAGCAGGCGCTGGAGATCACCGAGCAGATCGTGCGCAGCGGCGCCGTGGACGTGGTCGTCATCGACAGCGTCGCCGCGATGGTGCCGAGGGCGGAGCTGGAAGGCGACATGGGCGACCAGCACGTCGGGCTTCAGGCGCGGCTCATGTCCCAGGCGTTGCGCAAGCTGACGTCGGCCATCAGCCACTCCCATACGGCTGTCATCTTCATCAACCAGCTTCGGGAGAAGGTCGGCGTCTTCTTCGGCAATCCGGAGGTGACGCCCGGCGGGCGCGCGCTCAAGTTCTACAGCTCCGTCCGCATAGACCTGCGCCGCGTTGAGACCCTGAAGCAGGGCACCGACGCTGTCGGCAATCGCGTCCGCGCCAAGGTGGTCAAGAACAAGGTGGCGCCGCCGTTCCGCCTCGCCGAGTTCGACATCATGTTCCGCGAGGGCATCAGCAAGGAGGGCGACCTGCTGGACCTGGGCATGGTGCTTGGGCTGGTCAAGAAGTCCGGCGCGTTCTTCGCCGTCGGTGACACGCGCATCGGCCAGGGCAGAGAGAATTCCAAACAATTCCTCCGCCAGCATGCGGACATCTCTTCGGACCTGGAAAAACAAATCCGCGCTTCCGCGCCGAAGATCGGGGCGGTCGCACCCGTCGCGAGCGGCGGCGAGGAAGAGACGCCTCCGGAGGAGTAGCGCCCGTGCCCACGGTGACCGCGCTGGCTCCCCTCCCGCGGAAGGGCGGGCGCTTCGCCGTCCACGTCGACGGCAAGCCGCTCTGCGTCCTCA
>Ga0080064_1004538_pt1 | contig 17632 bp, 11 predicted proteins | sample Subgrocontami54m_FD_69260 | JGI IMG/M metagenome (GOLD analysis project Ga0080064, IMG submission 69260) | Subsurface groundwater microbial communities from S. Glens Falls, New York, USA - GMW46 contaminated, 5.4 m (SPADES assembly) (version 2) ...
AAGTAGATGTGGCAGTGGAAGTGTTGGTGATGGAGCCTCCGGTCAAAGCCAGTCCGCCTGTAACTCCCAAACTGGAGGCCGTGATGCCTCCCACAAAAGATGATGTCGCCGCTCCGGTCACGACGAGTCCCACGGTCTGGACTGTGCCGGTCGCGTATACACCGGAGACAGTCGTCGTGCCGGCGAATATAGCATTTCCATGAACGCCGAAGGCGAAGTTAGCACCCACAGAAGTCGTCCCAATACCAAACTTGTCAGTGGTATCAGTAAGGTAGGTGGTCGCGCCGGCATCAGTAAATAAACCACTGCCGGCACAAGAGCCATCTGCTAATAGAAAGCAACCAGAGGTGAGGCGAATGCCATTTGAAAAAGTGGAGGTGGCGGAAGAGGTATTGGTAATGGAACCAGCGGTAATAGTTAAGCCATTACCGCTCCGAAGTCCCTGATAAACGATGAGACCGCCGGAAATAGAAGATGTGGCGGTAGAAGAAGAAGTCAGGTAATCGCCAAAAATAAGAACGGAAGTGGAAGCGGTGCCGGAGACCGAGAGATTCGTAGAGGTGGCATTAGTCGTCGTACCCGAAGTCGCCGTGAGGTTCAAAGTTGAAATGGTGCCGGTGGCAGTGATGGATGAAACCGAAACAATATTGCCGGAAAAGATAGCGTTCCCCTGGACGGCGAACTTGTTACTTGGGGTCGTCGTGCCCACACCGACATTCCCGGAGATATTTTCAATCACGAAGGCGCCGGATTTCACATTCAATCCTCCGGCGATGGTGGAGGTAGACGTGTTGGTGATTGTCAGGTTAGTAACAGTTGTTGTACCTCCGTCAAATCCCCCGCCCGCTCCGCAGTTGATGCATACGCTTCCGACGCTCAAGTTGCCGACTACATTCACATTGCCGGAGAAAGTGGAGGTGGCCGTTGTGCCTTGAACTAAAAGATGCGTTGTGACCGTTGTGGTCGCGGCTTCCAGTTGGCCTGCGATATCAACATGGCCGGCAAAGGTGGAGGTGCCTGATCCGGTGGAGGAGAAAAGCTTGGAGGTGGAGACGGTTTCCGAAGAACCGATGGTGATGTCATCCGGAACGGAGGAATCCGTAAGTCCGGCGAGAGTGCCGGAGATAATGGGATTTTGGATGGTCGGGGAAACAATCGTCGGAGCTTGGAGATAGTTAATGCGGTTAGTGATGGAAATGGCGCGAGATAAGCTTTGGGCTTCTTGATTTTGCTTCTCCGCTAAAACGGCCAAAGCGGCTTCGAGTCTCGAAAGCCGCAGGGCGTCATAAGTGGTGATGATTTGAGGTTCAGTGATAATCCGTTCCCGGATAACGACGGTTCGAGGCGGAGGCTCTACTGGCGGCGGAATTCTTTTGGGAGTCTGAGCTAGGAATAGTGGAGGCCGCGCAAATTGCGGGAGTATAATCTGCGGAATATTAAAAGCGTCGTCGTCTTTGGAGGTGACCGCTGAAGTTTTCGGCTCGGAACCCGGCAGAAATAAAACGGGAATCCGGATGTCCGGCGCTCGCCTCAATTTCGAAAATGGGAAAAGCTGGGCTAAACCGTCTTTGTCTTTTTCCCAATCCGGTGAAATAAAATCGGCAATGAGAGATATGTCCGGCACAACGATGGCTGTGAGGGCAAATTGAGGCGTGAGGAGATCGGAGAGATTCGCGGAGATGGAGGCGACAGAAATTTTGCCTTCGCTTATTGAGATTTGAGTTGTTTCGGAGTCTCCGGTTTCACGGAGCATCATGTCCGCCGTTGCGGAGATTTCATCGCGCAATTCCGAGTTCCGAAAAGGATTGGAGAAAAGGTCTGAGACTGCCCTCGATAGCTGTGGGGCCGAGTTTGGGACAATATCAAAATCAGCGGCCAATCCGAGATTCGGAATGGCTCCAAAAAGTATGGAGATGATATTGATTATTGCAAAAAACTTTGTGGCCACGGGGTGATACTTAGTTATATTATATATAATTAAGTATAAGGCATTGCAATCAGAAACAACTGTGGATAAAGTTACGATTAAAATGCCCAATCTCCGAAAAACAGAAGACTCAAAATACAATCTTCAAATATTTTATTAGAATTATTAGTAGTTATTGATGTAGAACTAAAATAATCGCGATCGCAACTCCGTTTACAAAAGCCATTCCCGTGCTCGCGCCAAATCAACAATACAGAGCGTATGATATAATAAATTTATGAGTTGCTTTAAAATTAGCGCGGCTACCATTCTAACCATCTTTGGCGTACTCGGATCAATAAATAATTCCCTAGCCCAAGACTCACTCGATGCCGGAAATATTTATATATCGGCCAACAATATATTGCTAAATTTTGAGGGTGATCCCAATCTTCTAAGAGACGCGACATTTAGCGATCGGGGCTTTACTATTATTGCCCAGTCCGGAACGGAATTCAGAATTAAGTCAAAAACTCAAAATTCTTTTCAAATAACTCCGGCAAAATATGGCGTAATAGCTTGCGGATTGGAAGAATCCTCCTTGTCTGTTTCTGTGCCGGAAAATTCGGGGGAAACTATCATCGCCATATCACCGCTTATCGAAAAATGCGAAGCAACAATCACCGGTGAAATCCAAAATACCATCCTCAATCTTCGAGCCAACCCGGGAACCAAAAAGGTCATCCGGGAAGTTGTCGTGCCGCTCTCCGTTACCGTCACGGCAATTTCAGCGGGAACCCTAGTCATAACCGCCTCCTTTGGCAGTGCCAGCTTTGCCTTCAACCTCACCCAGCTCCTCCAACAATTAAGCATTTTTCGTTTTTATGCCCTCGGCTTTCTTCGATTTAAACGCAAAAAACCTTGGGGGAAAGTCATAGATCGCTTCAGCGGCAAGCCCCTTAAAGGCGCTCTAGTTCAAATTTACGAAGACGAATTCAAGAAGATCAAGGACGCCCAGATCACTGATGCCGAGGGTAGATTTTCAGCCGTTGTGACGCCGGGAAAATACTTCCTAAAAGTCTCCCGCGTCGGCTTTGAAAGCGAAGAAACCAACCTCATCAATATCGACGGAAATGATCAAATCATAAATATGGAATTAGCCATGACTCCTTATGCTCAAAATTTTTCTTCCCGATACATCCGGCGTGTAAATATTTTCAACGCGATTAAAAAATTCCTTGACACTATCAACCCCTATCTTCTCACAATCGGCACCATGATCAGCCTCGGCGTCACCATCATCATCCCCGGCATATTAAATTATGCGGGCCTGGCCATATATTTAACACTTGATATCTTAAAAATTTATTTTGCAATTCACTACATCAAACCTTTTGGCCGAGTTTTTGACGCTATCACAAAAAAAGCCGCGACCCTGGCAGTGGTGCGCGTCTTTGACGCCAAGAATAATTTACTTTTAGGAACCAAGGTCACCGACGAAGATGGTCATTTCAATTTCTTACTCTCTCCTGGCACCTACTATATCACTTGTTCAAAAATCGGCTTCGAAATGTTTCGGTCCGGCAATCTCGAATTGAAAGAATCGGGCATCGCCACGCTAGACATCGAGCTCAAACATAGTAGAATTTGATGTAGAACTAGAAATACCGCCTAAAGCGGTATTTTTATAATCATTATCATTTTAAGGCAGTGGGCATTCGGTAATTATCCCCAGCAAACTTGTCCCCGTCATACCCTCCGGCTTGGATATTCCCATCAATTCCAAGATTGTCGGGGCGACATCAGCTAAGATGCCCTGGGGGGCTACGCCAATCTGCGAACCCTCGCTGGGTGGTTTCCTCCTGTCCTCCGAAACGATCCAAAACGGCACCGGATTAGTAGAATGTTCTTTGTCGATCTCTCCTGTTTCAAGATTGATGAGTTCCTCCACATTGCCGTGATCGGCGGTGATAACCAAAATTCCCCCGGCGGCGAAAACGGCGTCTCTTAATTTACCGACACATTCATCCAAAACTTCGACCGCGCGGATGGAGGCCGGAAGATTTCCCGTATGGCCTACGATGTCGCCATTCGCAAAATTTACCACAATAAAATCATATTTAACGGCAGAAATATCTGCGACTACCCTATCGGCTATCTCTCGCGCGCTCATCTCCGGTATCGCGTCATAGCTCGCCGCGGATTTTGAGGGAACGATAATCCGGTCTTCGTTTAAAAATTCTTTTTCAATACCGCCATTAAAAAAATAGGTTACGTGAGCATACTTTTCTCTTTCGGCGATATGGAGCTGTGACTTACCCGCGTCGGAGATCACTTTTGCGAGCGGAGTACTGATATATTCTGGTGGAAAAGCCGATAAAATCTGATAGCCGAGGCCGTATTGAGTGAGAGATGCAAATAACAAATTCCCGAGCGCCACGCGCGGAAATTTATTAAATTCAGGGTCGGTAAAAGCGCGGGTAATCTGCCTAGCTCTATCGGCTCGAAAGTTAAAGAATATAAGTGAGTCATTGCCTTGAATAAGGCCTATTGGCTCACCACCCTCATCCACCATAATCGTCGGCTCAATGCTCTCGTCTGTCGCGTTTTTATCATACGACAAAGCGATGGCTTCCTGAGGTGTCATAGCCTCACCGCCCACCCCCTCGGTTAGACAACGATAAAACTTTTCAATCCTATCCCAATTTTCATTGCGATCCATCGCGAAATATCGGCCTGAAACGCTAGCGATCTCGCCTATTTTAAAAGCCGCCATCTCATCCTCCAGGCTTTCCAAAAATCTCGGCGCCGATTGCGGTGCGGTATCTTGGCCGTCGGTAATAATATGAATGAATACTCGTCCCTTAAAACGGATTTCTCTTAGAGCGCGGAGAATGGCAAAAAGGTGCTCAATGTGGGAGTGAACTCCGCCGTTTGAAAGAAGTCCCATCAAATGAATATTGCCTCCATTCGTTTCCGCATGAGCGGCAACCCTTTTCCAAACATCCAGCGAATAAAAACTTTTGTTTCTAATAGCAATGTTAAATCGTTCAAGATTTTGATAGACAACAAGTCCCGCGCCGATATTTGTATGTCCCACCTCCGAGCTCCCCATCTCACCCCATGACAAACCCACCTCTATTCCAGAAGCGCGGAGCGTCGTCCCCGGATATTCCCGACTTATAGCACGCAAATTAGGGGTGTTGGCGAGATACACAGCGTTGCCGCGTTTATCAAAAGAAACACCAAAACCGTCGAGGATAGCGAGAACCACTGGTTTTTTAGACATATACAAATAGTAACAAATTATTCTAATTAGACTAATCCATGCCTAATCTCTAATGACAAAATATTCAAGAAATCCGTCATTGCGAGGATAGATGCTTTGATCGACCCGTGGCCCTGCCTGCCGGCCTCGCTTCGCCGTAGCGCCTGCCTGCCGGCAGGCAGGGCTACGCAAAGGCGATGCAGGCAGGAATCTTATATTATTATTTATAAATTACTGATTAGCCAAAAACTTATCCAATTCTCTCAAAACATCATCCGGTACCGGCACCCCATCCCGTTTTTTGGATATCCCCGGATACCTCCATGCGCTGATCACCACGGTTTGTTTTCTGGTTTTCTGGTTTTCTTGTTTTTGTGCTTTTGTGTTTTCATGTTTTCGTGATTCGGCGTACATCACCCAAATTTCTTCATTCTTTTTCGGCTTGTCATTTCTTTGCATCACCGCGACGGTCTCGGGCGCAATACCATCCTCATGCCTTTTCGGATTTCTCATCACGCTTCTGACTCTTTGCTCCGATAAACCGTAAAAAGCCATCTTTCTTTTGACATGGGACGTCCAATTAATATCGGCGGTATCCTTTGGAAATTTAGCAAACATATCTACAAGGTAAAAAATCAAAGATGAAATATTAGATATAAAGAATTTTTTATTTATCTTTTATATCTAATTTTTTATATTTGATATTTTATATATAACTCCCGCATAATCATCGCTAACATAAGCGTATCCCTCTGGCGATATTTTTATATCCACCGGCCGGCCCAAAACTTCGCCTGACTCGGTCAAAAATCCTGTCAAAAAATCCGAAACCCTGCCCGTATATTCACCCCTATCATCAAATTCGAACCGGACGATTTTATAACCCGTCGGCACACTCCTATTCCAGGAGCCGTGATACGCTACAAACAAATCTCCCCAGTATTCACGCGGCCACTCACTATTTTTTGGTATAAAAGCGAGTCCGAGTGGCGCGCTATGCGCCGGAATATCTATATAACTCGGCGTTTCAAACGGCTCCATGCAAGGATTTCGGATATAAGTATTTTTATCAAAATTACCGTCATGAATATTCTGACCATAGCAAATCGGCCAGCCGTAATTTTTATACCCTGAGCTTGTCGAAGGGCCTTCCAAAATATTTATCTCATCCGGCGGCAAATCGTCACCCAACAAATCACGGCCCATATCCGCGCCAAACATCTTACCATCCTCTCGCCACGCGAAGAAAACGGTATTGCGAAGACCACGAGCGAACAAAACCAAATTTTTACCCTCGCTGTCGCCTCGTAAAATAGCGCCCCTCCAGACATCTTCTTCGCGGCAAACATTGCAAGTGGAGCCAATGGAAGCATACAAATTCTTATCCGGCCCAAAGCCGATGGTTCTTGACACATGACTACCGCCAGCCGGCAAAGCGGTTACAAATTCCGGATCCCCGTCGCTGTAAGTCGGGAGAGAAATAATTTGATGCTCCTCAGCAACATAGAGCTTAAATGGAAAGTCGGGATGAAACGCCAAACCGTGTGGATTCTTAAGATTTTTTAAAACCGCACTTGCCCCTATCTTACCGTCCGCCCCTTGGGACAATAACGATACCTTGCCTTCGCGCATCTGGCTAACCCAAAGATTATTAAAAGAGTCCAGAGCCATAACTCGCGCACCAGGCAAATCGCGCACGAAAACAGAAATCTGAAACCCGTCCGGAACTTTTAGCACTCCGCCGCTTATCGGCGTGGTCGAAAACAGATCGACCAACTTCAACAATCCTCCATAATTTTTCCAACCAAAATAAAAAAGGGCCCCTAAAATTATCAAAAACAAAATTGCAAGATATTTTTTCATAATTCCTTCGTCATTGTCATTGTCGTGGTCGTTGTATCTACTTAAATCTTACCGGTATCTCCACCCTCCTATCATGCTCTATTAATCCACTTGGATTATCTTTTTCAAAAACCACCTTGCCCGTCGGCGTCTCAGGCTTGGAAAATTCAACCGTGCCGGAAAACAATACAAAGTCTTCAGTCATCCATTCACCAATAGCCGTCGCTAAACCCACTCCAAGTTCGGTTCCATTTCCATCATAGACCCCAACGGGCGCCGAAGCTTCAAAAAACCAATATCCCCTCGCCTGTCCGGAAAATTTAAGCGGACTCGAGATCACATCGTTGGGCTTCGGATTATCAATAACAATCAAATCATTCGGAGCTATCACTCGATTGAAATATAAAAAGGCGCCGGCAACGGCCAATAATAACGCAATAAAGATAATCGTGATAATTCTAGGCATTTTTTTAGTATATTCTGATTAAAGAATCTTGTCGAAAACTAACTTGGGCCAAGAACGATTCGGGAGAAGCCTTCGGAGGTTCCAAAAGCAATAAAAAAAATGGCCTCAATTATTGACGCACCACTCGGTAAAGCCTAACCTAAAAATAGAACCTTAAAAATGGAGGCGCGTATGTTCGGCCAAAGTCTTGAGCCAGAGGATATCACCGTAACCGGACTCGCGAATTGCTCCAAAATACTTGAAATCATCAATGAATGCCTACTCTGTCCCGTGACCGCCAAACCGCCCACAGCCAACATTCAAGAAATCGTCAGAAAAAATCTACGCGCCATCGGCTGTAATCCGGGCCTCATCAATCCCCTCTCTTTGAAAGAAATCAGACGCGGACTGCAAAATTTCCACCCATTGTTCGCTTGGCGCATCGACATAAAACTTGACGACTTCATCTCTATTGATACACATCTTAAAAGTTTTCTAAAAAATCGGGGCAGGCACCCAAGAGCCACAACTCTCGAAAAAACCCGCCAACTCCTAGAGCAAAGCCGTATTGCCGCCTATTATGAAAATTGGATAGAATATCAAGGCCATTTTATAACTGTGAGAAATGAATCCGGACATATTCAGCATTTAAACTGGGGCCTGCGCCTCGGCGATGCATTTGTCTATACACTCGAACTATATCTTGCCGTGCTAGGCGAGAACTCGATCGCCGAAGCCAAAGCCATAAAGAACATTCTCAATCTTATGACTATCGGCAATATCCCGCTTGGCACCCTCGATAGCCCCGGCTGTCGACACACACTACTCATTGTAGAATAAAAAATCCCTCGCATATTGCGTAGGGATATTTTTTAACCCTTATAACCCTCAGATTTATCATAGCGATCCTTGGCTTCTTCGCCGCCAATGAGTTGTTCGTAAACTTGCCAGACTTTGGCATTACTCATACCTTGCGCATCACATACGGGGGGATTGTCGCGTTGACGCTCATGAAGCCGCCACAGAGCCCCCGCTCCATTATCAGCCATATCGTGAAAAGTATTCCATGTAGCTTCCATATCGGCCCGAGCTTGAAGTATAGTGTGCCAAATAAAACTAAAACCCTCGCCATTTCTATAAAGTTCGTCATGAGTCGGCGGTACCCGATTATGTTTTTCTTTATAATATCCGGTCCAATCTTTATTCGGAGAATAATTGATACCAAGTAGCATTTTCGGATCATGTTTACGCATCGCTTCAATCCAGCGATCAATCACCCTCGGATCAATCATGGCGTCGGCCCACAGAACCGTAGGACGCAAACCCTGATAATCCGTGTCCATATAGCGCTTACCACGCTCGATGGCATCTTCCACTCCACCGTTTGAAGCAGTCAAAGCATCGGTGCGAACCATGAGGCGCATAGAAGTGCCTAGGGCTTTAGAAACCGCAAGCCATGAACGGATCTTCGTAACCATCTTTTCCGGTGGCACACACTTCTTTCCACCTAAATTTCCGCACCGACGGGTAACTTCCGAATCCTGATCTTCAAGATGCGCCATAGCCACGCCAATCGAATGATAAGCCTCAACTGTCCGCGTAAGCGTAATCTCGGTGCCAAAACCGGTTTCCGCGTCAAAGATGACAGGCAAAGGATGGGCGGAAGAAATAATATACCGCCCCATAAGACTCATCATCGAAAGATCATGAAAGCCCATATCAGGCAAAGCCCAGTTCATAGCGCTGATCGCCCAACCCGAGCCGTAAACAGCGTTAAAAAAACAAGGAGATCCCTTAGCCGCATACTCATCGCATGCCAACATCCGGGCAATCTGCGCACCCATGGCGTTATAAACACCGGGAGCGACAACGCGCTTTTCCTTTTCGAGTATTGCCATCAAGACATCGCCGGGCCGATCGTGCCACCTCTTAAACATTGCCTCGAGCTCCACCCTCTCCATCTTACTCTCCCTTCTACTCGAGCCAGCTCTATGGCAAATGGCCATAAGCCGCCACCGTGAGAAACTCCGGAAATTCTTCAGCCATGACAATTTCGAGAAAAACTTTTACAGACAAAGCATATTTTTCATCATAAAATTTCTCGGCTATGAAGATTGCCATCGATTCTTTGACTGTTTGCCCATCATTAAAGCAAATACCGTGACGGATCCACTGCCAAACCTGCGATCTCGCGATTTCCACCGTCGCCGCATCCTCCATCAAATGATTGATGGGCACACAACCGACTCCTCGGAACCAGCTTTCGAGATATTGGATGGCTATAGAAATATTATTATGTAATCCCGCTTTGGTAATAACGCCGCATATTATTTCTAACAAATCACTGGCAATTATTATGTCCTGGGGCATTACCTCGAGCTGATTCGGCTTCCCGCCTAAACCCCGCTCAAAAATAGACTTAGCAATAGGGACCAATCCCGGATGAGCCACCCAAGTCCCGTCGTGACCCGCTAACACCTCTCTAGTTTTATCAGACATCACCCTTGCTAGAGCTTGTTCATTAGCTTGTTTATCATCCTTGATCGGAATTTGCGCCGCCATTCCACCCATCGCATGAATCCCTCGCCGATGACAAGTCTGAATCAAAAGCTTCACATAATACGCCAAAAATCCCTTATCCATCGTAAGCCTTGCGCGATCAGGTAAAACAAATTGCGAATGATTATGCAATTTCTTGATAAAACTAAAAATGTAGTCCCATCTTCCGCAATTGAGTCCGACTATCCGCTCCCGAAGTTCATAGATGATTTCGTTCATTTCAAAGGCGGCGAGAATCGTCTCAATAAGCGGTGTCACTCTAGTCGCGCCACGCGGCACGCCCAACATTTTTTCCATTTCCTCGAATACATCATTCAAGAGTCGAGCCTCCTCGTGCGATTCAAGCTTAGGGAAATAAAAATATGGACCACTACCTTTTTCGACCAATATGCGGGCATTGTGGTAAAAATAAAGTCCCAAATCCAAGAGTGTCGCCGAGACCGGCTCACCATCCACAGTTGCGTGCTTTTCGATGAGATGCCAACCGCGCGGCCGAAACATCAGAACCGCCGACCACGGGCTGACTTTATAGGGTTTACCTTCCGGACTAGTATAGCAAAGCAAGCCTCGCGTCGCGTCCCTCAAATTCATCTGTCCTGCGACGATATTTTTCCAAGTCGGAGATTCGGAATCTTCCGCGTCAGCCATAAAAACATCAGCGCCAGAATTGAGGGCATTGATGACCATTTTAGCCGAAGATGCCGGACCGGTAATCTCCACCCAACGACGCTCGAGCTCTTTCGGAACCGGCGCCACCCGCCAATCATCCGATCGAATATTAGCTTTTCCCGGCAAAAAAACCGGCAACTCACCGGCATCAATTCGTTTTTGTCTCTCCGCTCTTCTAGCCAGCAATTCCCGCCGGCGCGGCTCAAACTTGCGATGCAAAACATCCACAAATTCGCACGCTTCCGGCGTGAAAATAATCTCATATTCCGCGCCATTTGACATCTCGTGTCTCCTTTCTATTGTCAAAAAACTACCGCCATTACAGACCCAACTAAATATACATTACTTGCAAAAATATTTCAACTACTGTCATAGTCATAGCAATTGCGAACTCCGTAGTTCCCGATGGTATTTTATAGCAAACCGATGCGCTTCGTCACGCACGCGGATTAGCATATCCCGAGATTTAAAAATCGCATCCTGCATACCCAGAGGATAAAGAAAATCACTGCGTTTGCGCGTCGGGCCCTTGGCAATACCGATAACCGGTATCTCCAATTTCAAATCCACCAAAACACCGCGGGCAACATTTACTTGAGGCGCGCCGCCATCCACCAGTATCACATCCGGCATCGGCCACTCAATACGTGCAAAGCGCCGACGCAAAACTTCCGCGAGCATGGCGACATCATTCGCGCCCCTCACAGTTTTAATTTTAAATTTCCGATATTCATTTTTATCCGACGCGCCGTTTACAAATACCACCATCGCACCCACCGCGAAAGCGCCCGAAATATTAGAAATATCATACCCCTCCACCCTCCCCCAACCTTTGGAGATGACATCTCCAAAGGTTGCCCCACCATCGATCAAGGCAACATCGTGGATGTGTTCAAGGGTGAAAAGCCGACCGCGGATTTCCGCCGCTTCCTCATAACGCAAATCTTTGGACGCGGACTTCATCTCGCGCCTCAACTCGCTGACAATTTTTTTCTTCTCGCCACGAAAGAACCGAATAAGCTGCTGGATATTTTTTCTATAATCCGCGGCCAAAATCGCGCCCACGCAAGTTCCCGGACAAAGTCCGATCTGATAATCAAAGCAAGCCGCTTGTTTCCCCCCCTTGTCCGCAGAGGGAAGATTGAGGTGGGGGTCCTTATCAGTAAATTCATGATCGCTCCACCGAAAAATCCTCCTCAAAATCTTCATCGCCGCCCGAAGCGCGGTCGGTAAAGTAAAGGGCCCAAATCGTCCCAAAGGCGAGTTATAAGCCGTCGCCTCGCGCGACCGCAGGGTCAGCACGCGCGGAAACTTTTCTCGAGTGACGACCATCCACAAAAAGCTTTTATCGTCCTTATCTTTAATGTTATATTCCGGCAAATATCGCTTAATGAGTTCTGCCTCAAGAATCAGCGCCTCGATCACCGTTTCGGTCTTTTGAAAATCCACCTTAGCAATTTTACTAACCATTCGCAAAATTCTCGCGTCTTGGGGTCGCTCAAAATAACTCGCCACTCGCCTTTGCAAATTCCCCGCTTTACCGATATACAAAATCTTCCCATTCTTATCTTTCATAGAATAAACTCCGGGGGTCTCCGGAACTTTATTTTTTATTCGATTAAAGTTGAACATTGGAAACTAATAAAATTATTTATTTCCTCAAAACATCTCTCAAATATTTACCCGTAAAACTCTTCGGATTTCTCGCGACCTCTTCCGGTGTTCCTCGCGCGACAATTTCCCCTCCTTTCTCTCCTCCCTCCGGCCCCAAATCTATCACCCAGTCGGCGGTTTTTATGACATCCAAATTATGCTCGATGACCAGCACTGAATTGCCTCTGTCCACCAAGCGATGCATAATTTTCAACAAATTTTCGATATCGGCAAAATGAAGTCCAGTCGTCGGCTCATCAAAAACATACAGCGTCCGCCCGCTATCGCGCTTGCCAAGTTCGGCCGAAAGCTTGATCCTCTGCGCTTCTCCACCGGAAAGCGTAGTTGCGCTCTGCCCGAGCTCTAGGTAGCCAAGCCCCACTTCGTTTAAAATTTTCAACCGGTCGTGCACCCACGGAATATCGCGAAAAAATGTCTCGGCTTCCTCAACCGTCAGCCGTAAAATATCGTAAATATTTTTATGCTTATACTCCACCTCCAGCGTCTCGCGATCAAATCGTTTGCCCTTGCAAACATCGCATTTCACATAAACCGTCGGCAAAAAATGCATCTCGATACCAATGAGGCCGTTGCCCTCGCAGTGCCCGCACCGTCCGCCGGGCACATTAAAACTAAATCGGCCCGATTTCCAACCACGCATCCGCGCTTCCGGTGTCGAGGCAAACAAGTCGCGAATATAACTCCAAGCACCGGTGTATGTCGCCGGATTTGACCGAGGCGTGCGTCCGATCGAGGATTGATCTATCGCGATAATATTGCTTATATACTCAAGCCCCAAGATGGCGTTATGTTTACCGGCTAAGTTTTTGGCGCCGTGCAATTTATTAGCCAGGGTTTTATAAATCACATCATCGACGAGCGTGCTTTTGCCGGAACCGGAAACACCGGTTATGGCCACAAATCTCCGGAGCGGTATATCCACATCAATATTTTTAAGATTATTAGCCGAGGCGCCGCGCACCTTAAGCATGTCGCCTTCCTTGATCCGACGCTTCATGGGAATCGGGATTTTTTTATCTCCCCGCAAGAAATCAATCGTCACCGATTGGCCCTTAACTGTATTTTTTAGAACCATTTTTTGTTCGCCGGCAACAACAATCTCGCCGCCATGCACGCCGGCCGCGGGACCGATATCCACAAGATAATCCGCGAATCGGATCGTATCCTCATCATGCTCTACAACAATCACCGTATTCCCCAAATCGCGCAGTTCTTTCAAGGTGTGAAGCAACTTCTCATTATCCCGTTGATGAAGACCAATTGTCGGCTCGTCAAGCACATACAGCGCGCCCGTGAGTCGCGAACCGATCTGCGAGGCCAGTCGTATCCGCTGAGCTTCACCGCCGGAAAGCGTGCCCGAGCGGCGTTCGAGAGTCAAATAATCCAATCCCACATCGAGCATAAATTTCAACCGGCTTTTTATCTCGCGCAACGGCACCTCGGCAATCTCCTTTAGCTCGCCCTTAGCTTTTTCGCCAAAATCCGTGAAAAATTTATGCGCCTGCTCGATAGACATCGCAACAATGTCGGCGATATTTTTATTGGCAACGAAAATATGCAAAGCCTCTTTTTTTAGTCGCTTACCGGCGCAAACTTCGCAGATCGCTTCAGACCAGATGTCCGTAACACCCAAACCGTGACAAGCCTCGCAAGCACCATAAGGACTATTAAAAGAAAACAATCTCGGCTCAATCTCTGGCAAAGAAAAGTTATCTTTCAAACAAGAAAATTTCGCCGACAAAGTTATTTCTGCATTTGTCATTGCGAGTGCGTCCGAAGCAATCTCTTGCTTACTTGTTTTCTTGCTTACTTGTTTTATTTTTCCAAAATCCTTCACCATAAATGTCAGCGCATCGTTTCCATACCTCAAAGCCGTCTCCACCGCTTCCGCGAGCCGGGTGCGTAAATCTTTATTCATAAAATCGAAATCAGTCGGTAATTTATCCACAACCAGGTCAATATTGTGCGCCTTATAGCGCGAGAGCGTGATGCGCTCGCGCAAAGACAAAAATTTACCGTCAATCCGCACCTCGGAAAAACCGGCATTCAAAAAATCATAAAGCATTTGGTAATATTCGCCCTTTCGTCCTCGGACTGCGGAAGCCATTATCAGAACCTCTTTACCTTTCTTGTCAGCGACAAATTCAATAATCGTATCCACCATTTCCTCCGCCGTCATTTTTCGGATCAAATTACCGCAAATCGGACAATAGGGCTTACCCGTGCGCGCAAAAAGAACGCGCAGATAATCGTAAATCTCCGTCAGCGTCGCGACTGTCGAACGCGGGTTACCGGAATGGCTCTTTTGATCAATAGAGATGGCCGGCGAAAGTCCTTCGATCTCATCCACATCCGGCTTATCCAACCGGCCCAAAAACTGACGCGCGTAAGCGGACAAAGATTCTATATACCTTCTCTGCCCCTCGGCAAAAATAGTATCAAAAGCCAAACTTGATTTTCCCGAACCCGAAAGTCCCGTAAAGACTATCAGCTTATTTCGGGGCAATTCAAGAGAGATATTTTTCAAATTATGTTCTCTCGCGCCCCTTATAATAATTTTATCGTTCATAATTGCACAACCTCGACAAGCTCAGCCAATATTCCCCGAGCGAAGTCGGAGGATTAGATTATTTTGTCTTTTTGCTTTTGTGTTTTTTTGATTATCGCAACCTCATCCCTAAGTATCGCCGCCAGCTCAAAATCTAGCCTTTCCGCCGCTTCCTTCATTTGCCTTTGCTTATCCTTAATAATTTCCCCAAAAAGCTTGCCGTCTTTAATAGATTGCTCCACGCCTTTCATTTCCAAATCTAAAATCTTCCGCACTTCTTTTTCGCGTTTCACGCCAAATTCTTCTATGATATCGGTAATATTTTTCTTGATAGTTTTCGGAGTGATGCCGTGCTCTTTATTATATTCGAGCTGGATTTTTCGCCGGCGTTCGGTCTCGTCCATCGCGCGCTTTATAGAGCCGGTAATTTGGTCGGCATACAAAATAACTTGTCCATCTACATTTCTTGCCGCCCGACCTATAGTCTGTATAAGCGATGTTTCACTCCGCAAAAATCCTTCTTTGTCGGCGTCCAAGATAGCCACGAGCGACACCTCCGGCAAATCAAGCCCCTCGCGAAGTAAATTCACACCCACCAACACATCGTAAGTCCCACGGCGAAAATCGGAGAGTATCTTGATGCGATCCAGTGTGTGCACATCGCTATGAATATAATTCACCTTAATCTTAAGATCCAGCAAATATTGCGTCAGATCCTCGGCCATTTTTTTCGTCAAAGTTGTCACGAGCGATCGATCCCCTCTCTTTGTCCGTTCCTTTATTCTTTCAATCACATCATCAATCTGGCTCAAATCTTCGGAATCGTCATTGCGAGGCTCCTGCGAAGCAATCTCTTGTTTTCTTGTTTTCTTGTTTTCTTGCTTTTGTGTAACGGGCCTCACAATCACCTCCGGATCCACTAGCCCCGTCGGTCGAATAATCTGCTCCGTCACTTGTTCGGAATTATTTATCTCATAGTCCCCCGGCGTCGCCGACATATAAATAGTCTGCCCCGCTCGCTCCTCAAATTCCGAAAATTTTAAAGGGCGGTTATCCGCCGCCGAAGGCAGTCGAAAACCAAACTCAATCAAAGTTTTTTTGCGCGAGGCATCACCCGCATACATTCCGGAGATCTGCGGCACCGTCACATGCGACTCATCAATCAAAAGTAAAAAGTCCCCAATCCCCCTTCCTCCCTCTGGAGCTGTAGGGGGAGGATTAAGGTGGGGGATTTTTGTCGTTGGAAAATACGATAGGAGCGTATCCGGCGGCGCGCCCGCAGACCGACCCGATAAATGCCGCGAATAATTCTCCACACCGTGGCAATAACCTATTTCCTTCATCATTGCCGTATCGTATCTCGTGCGCCGTTCTAGCCTCTCGGCTTCGAGTGGTTTGCCGTTTTTCTCAAAAATTTTAAGCTGTTCGGCAAGCTCCGCGCGGATCGCCTTAATAGCCCGATTCCTCACCTCCACTGGCGTCACGAAATGTTTGGCCGGAAAAATATAAATTTCTTCAACTTCCTTTCTATGTGAAAAGCCCTTAACTGGATCCACTATAAAAATTTTTTCAATGATACCGTTTTTTAAGCCGAAATTGCATATCACCTCCCGATCGGCCGGCATTATTTCCCAATTATCACCCCGCAATCTAAAAGTTCCTCGTTTCAAATCCGCGTTCGTCCTCGTAAAATGCATGGAAATCAGCTTCCTCATCAACTCCCCTCTGTTATAATTTCCTCCCACCTCTTGAGGGGGAGCCTGCCCCTGCCTGCCGGCAGGCAGGTGTCGGGTAGGCAGGGATTTAAGGTGGGGGCTACTCCTTTGCTTTCTTGCTTTCTTGCTTTCTTGCTTTAGCTCTTTAATGCTTCCATGCTTTTGCGCTTTTGTGCTTAAGTAAAGAAGCTCCGCCTCATAAGCTTCCGGCGCGCCGAGACCGTAGATACAAGAAACAGAAGCAACGATTACCACATCCCGACGAGTAAGAAGCGAGGCCGTAGCCGCGTGTCGGAGCTTATCTATCTCATCGTTTATCATCGCCTCTTTGCCGATATAAGTATCGGAAGTTGGGATGTAAGCCTCTGGCTGATAATAATCATAATAAGAGACAAAATAATGCACGGCATTTTTGGGGAATAGTTCGCGAAATTCATTGCAAAGCTGGGCCGCCAAAGTTTTGTTAGGCGCGATGACAAGCGTCGGTTTATTTATGGCCGCGATGACATTGGCCGCCGTAAAAGTCTTGCCCGAGCCGGTCACGCCTAGCAAAGTTTGCTTTTTCATGCCCTTTTTCAAACCCAAAATCAGCCGCTCTATCGCTTTCGGCTGATCCCCCGCCGGTTTATATTTAGAAACTAATTTAAACATTTTTTCATATTCGCATTATTAGCGATTACTCATATAGAAAATCCCCCGCTCCTCGGCCTATGGGGGTATATATCTCACGCGTATTCAATTACCATCATCATAACATCGCAAATTTATCCTGTCCAACAAAGACTTGACCCCCTTTTCTTGTCATTTCAGCAAACGCTGGGATCCATTACAACAATGTACTGGATTCCCTGCCTACCGGCAAGCAGGAATGACAGAAAAAACTCCTGCATAAGTTCAGATACATATGAGACTTTTCGGCAAACTGAAAAGTCATGAAAATATACAACAAAACAAAGGGTACGAAGGGTATTGTGAGCGGTTGGGAGGACGCGATACGCTTCAGGGA
>Ga0080064_1004539_pt1 | contig 17625 bp, 12 predicted proteins | sample Subgrocontami54m_FD_69260 | JGI IMG/M metagenome (GOLD analysis project Ga0080064, IMG submission 69260) | Subsurface groundwater microbial communities from S. Glens Falls, New York, USA - GMW46 contaminated, 5.4 m (SPADES assembly) (version 2) ...
TCGCGGCACGGATGGAATCAAGGTCGTCTTCAGCGAGAGCGTAACGGTAAAAGGCAAGCCGCGGCTCGTCCTCGCTGACGGGCGCGCGGTGGACTACGTGTCAGGCAGCGGCAGCACCACGCTGCTGTTCGGCGCCAGCCGCGGCGAAAACACCCGCGGCCAAGTCGGTTCCGGCGGGGGGATCATCGTTGCCTCCGAAGCGTTCGCGCGCCTGCGCATCGCGGATCTCGCGGTGCCGGAAAAACGATGAGCTTCCGCGGACTCCTGTTTTTCGCCGTTCTCGCCGCGTGGCCTCGCGCGGCCGAGCCGGTGCCGAACCGGCCGGACCCGCGCGAAATTCCCGTGCCGCGGATCAAGACGCCTTCCGGCGAATTGCCCGGCGTCGATGCGCTGCCGGTGCGAAAGGAAATGCCGGACGTCCTGACCCGCGACGACGGCACGAAGGTCACGAACCTCGCGCAGTGGCCGGCGCGGCGCGCGGAAATTCGCCGGACGCTCGAGTATTACGCCGCCGGCCACGTTCCGCCACCGCCCGGCAACGTGCAGGGACGCGTGCTGAAAACCGAAACCGCGCTCGGCGGCGAAGTCACCTACCGGCTGGTGCACCTGACCTTCGGGCCCGACGAGAAGCTCTTCCTCGATATCGGAATCTTTACGCCGCGCGATGGCGCGCCTTTTCCCGCGATTATTCTCCAGAGCGGATCGCCGCCCGGCGCGGAGCCGCTGCCGCGCCTGCCCCAGGGGCCCGGCCAGGGGCGCGGGCTCGACGTCTTGCTGCCGGCGGAGATCCTGCAGGCACAAGTCGCTGCCGCCGATGCCGCGCGGGGCGGTGGCAGTGCGCGCGGTGCGCCACCGGCTGGCAGAATACCTCTGACCACGGCCGAGTCGCTGGCGACGCGTCACCGCGAGGTTTTTCGCCGCGGCTATGCGCTCGTGGTGTACAACAACAACGATTGTGCGGAGGACACGACACTGCGGAACGCCGACGGCAGCTGGGCGTTTCGCACCACGCGGTTTTTCCCCGCGTATCCCGGCTACGACTGGGGCATTCTCGCGGCGTGGGCGTGGGGCGCATCCCGCGTCGCCGATTACCTCGAGACCGATTCGGCGATCGCTGCGAAGAAGCTTGTGATCACCGGCGCCTCGCGGGCCGGAAAATCCGCGATGATTGCCGCGGCATTTGACGAGCGCTTCATGGGGGCCCCCGTCGTGACAGGCGGAGGTGGCGTCGGCGCGTATCGCTTCGCCGGCCCGCGCAACAGTGAAACGCTCGACGTGATGCAGCGGAAATACCCGAACTGGTTTTCGCCCAACCTCCACCCGTTCTGGGGCGAGCGCGACAAGCTGCCGTTCGACCAACACTGGTTCATCGCGCTCTGCGCCCCGCGACCCTTCATCGCGCTCGAGGGCAACACCGACACGATCTCGCTCCCGGAGGCCGTCCGCCAATCGTTCCTCGGCGCGCGGCCGGCTTATGCCTTGCACGGCGCCGAGGACCGGCTCGGCGTGAACTATGCGGCGCACGGTCACGCGTTCACGGAGGAAGACTGGACCGCGTTGATGGATTTCGCCGACCGGCACCTTCGCGGGAGAAAGGTCGAGCGCTCGTTCGAGCGTTTTCCCAGTGAGCAGCAACTCGACGCCGCGCTGGCCCGCACGCGCGCCGCCAAATGATTTTCCGATGAGCGCCTTTCCCCGCGTAATCCGCATCCGGCAGAATTTCGCGCCGACGCCGCCCGTCGACATCAACGCGGCGATCGCGACCGAATTCGCCCAACTGCGACCCGGGATTCGCCGCGGGTCGCGCATCGCCATCGGCGTCGGCAGCCGCGGGATCGCCAACCTGCGCGCCATCGTCGCCGCCGTGATTGCGGAGGTGCGCGCGGCCGGCGGCGATCCGTTCATCATTCCGGCGATGGGCAGCCACGGCGGCGCCACGCCGGAGGGCCAGCGCGACGTGCTCGGCACCTACGACATCACCGAGGCGACGATGGGCGTGCCGATTCGCGCCTCGCTCGAGGTGCGGCCGGTCGGCACCACCGTCGAGGGCGCGCCGGTCTACTGCAGCGTCGAGGCGCTCGCCGCCGATGGCATTCTGGTCGTGAACCGCATCAAGCCACACACCGATTTTCGCGGCACGCTGGGCAGCGGCCTGCTGAAGATGTGCGTGATCGGCCTCGGCAAGCGCACCGGCGCCGCCGCGATGCACCGCGCCGCCAGCCGGATTGGCCACGAGCGCTCGATTCGCGGCATGGCCGGCGTCTTGCTGCGCACGGCGCCCATTCTCGGCGGCATCGCCATTCTGGAAAACCAGTTTCACGAGACGGCCCGGCTCGTGGCCGTGCCGCACGCCGCGATGGCCACCGCCGAGGAGGCGTTGCTCGAGCAGGCCCGCGCGCTGATGCCGCTGCTGCCCTTCGACGACATCGACCTGCTGATCGTCGATCGGCTCGGGAAAAACATCAGCGGCGCCGGGCTGGACCCCAACGTCACCAATCGCTGGGTACAAGGCTACACCAGCTCACTCGTGCAGGAAGACCGCAGCGCGCCGTTCATCCGGCGCGTCTTCGTCCGGGACCTCACGCCGGAGTCGCACGGCAACGGCATCGGCATCGGGCTGGCGGACGTGACGACGACCCGGCTCGTTCGCGCGATGGACATGCGCATCACCGGCATCAACGCGTTGACCTCGCTCACGCCGAACACCGCGAAGATTCCGATCTATTTCGACACCGACCGCGAAGCGCTCGAACGCACGCTGGAGTCGCTCGGGCTCGAGGACCCGCGCCAGGCGCGGCTGGTGCGGATCGCCGATACGCTCTCGCTCGCGGAAATGGACGTATCGGAATCGCTCTGGGCGTCCGCGCGCCCCAACGCGCAACTGACCCCGCTGGGCGCACCGCGGGACCTGGCGTTCGATTCGGCGGAAAATCTCGTCTGACCGCGCGGCCGGGTCCCAGCTCGGAAATCTCCGACCGCGGCCTGCCGGCGCATCCCGAGGATAGGTTTGGAACGGAAACCGAAAACCCGCGGATGGCGGGCGATGTCGATGATCATACGTGCCGAAGCATCATCGCATGCGTTCGTGCCGCACCAAACCTTTGAACAGAAGGACGCAAAGGCCACGAAGAGGGCTGCCGGCATCCAATCCGTTCGATTCCTTCGTGTGCTTCGCGCTCTTCTGTTGGAGGCTTGGGGAATCGATGTTTGTTGAGAGGCAACAAGGAGAACACAGAGTCGTTCGTCTCCGTGCCCTTTGTTTGCTTGGTTACCTTTTGCGCAAAAGGATTGGAGTTTGAGTTCAGATACGGCCTCGCCGCAACCTAGCGGCCGCCGGCCTTCTTGGCTTTTTTCGCGCCGGCGGGCACCGCCACCGCCGCCGTGCTCGAACGCATCGCGGCGGGCCAGCGTGCCGCGTCGTTGTCGGCGTCCTGCAACCACCGATCGAAGAAATCGCGGCGCATCTGCTCCAGCTCCGCCCCACCGAAACCGGCGCCGTGCCCGCCGCCCTTGACCGTGTTGAGCCGCACGCGCACGCCGGCGCGCCGCAACGCATCGTACAACAACTCGCTCTGGTGGTGCGCCACGAGCGGATCGATGTCGCCGTGCACAATCAGGAACGGCGGATCGTCCGGCGAGACGTACGTGATGGGATTCACGCGCGCAATCTTGGCGGCGTTCGCGGGGTCGCCAATCCAGCCGCCAATCAGCCGCGACTCCGGGGAGTTCGGCGTATTGTGCACCATGGCGGCGTCGTTGACCCGGTGAGGATCCATTTCGGTGAATAGCGTCGGCCCGTAATCGTCCATCACGCACTGCACGCGACTCGACACCTTCGCGTCGGCACCCACGTCGAACTCGGCAACCCCGCCGGTCGTGCCGAGCAGCGCGACGAGATGGCCGCCCGCCGAACTGCCCCACACGCCAAACCGCTCCGGGTTCAGGTTGTACTTGGCCGCGTTGGCGCGCAGCCAGCGAAGCGCGGCTTTGGCGTCTTCGAGTTGCGCGGGAAATACCGCATCCTGGCTCAAGCGATAGTTCAGGCTGGCGATGGCGTAACCACGATCAAGATACCCTTGTCGCAGCGCCGGGCAGTCGCGTTTGTCGCCGCCGCTCCAGCCGCCGCCGTGCACCCAGATGATCAGCGGCCGCGGCGTCCCGGTGCCGGGCGGGAGATACAGATCCAGCCGCTGCCGTTCGTGCCCGGCGGTGACATACGCGAGATCGCGCTCCACGGTGGCGCCGGCCGGCAGCACCGGCGGCGGCCGCGCGGGTTGGGCGCTGGCCCAGGCCACGGGAAGAAAGGCCGCAACGAGCAACCAGCCGCATCGGGGGAAGTGCATGGCCCGGATTACAACGCTTCCGCGCGGCATCGCCAAGTTCGGATCGGCCTGGCGCGACCTACCTCGCGCCCGGAACCGTGATTGCCTCGGCGGCCGATTCGGGTACGCTGGCAGGTCCACCCTTGTTCACCATGTCCGCCACTCATACGCGCATCACCACCGTGCCTTTCGAACAGGTTTGCCGCCGCCTGCCCGAGGTGGCCGCCAAGCACAAATTCAGCGTGCTCGGCGTCCACGATCTCCGCGAGAAACTCGTGAGCAAGGGGTTCCCCTTCGCGCGCGAATGCCGCGTGTTCGAGGTGTGCAGTCCGCAACAGGCGCACCAGATTCTCTCGAATTCGATCGAGGTCGCGAGCGCCCTGCCTTGCCGGATTGCGGCCTACACCGAAGACGGCCGCACGGTGCTCTCCACGATCAAGCCGGAAGCCCTGCTCGGTTTGTACTCGGCGAAGGGCGGCGAACAGGTCGCCCGCGAAGTCGATGCGTCGCTCATTGCGATCATGGACGAAGCGTGCGCGGGCGGCGCGCCAGGCTAGGGCGTGTTTTCAAAATGGTTTGTCATTCTGAGCGCAGCGAAGAATCCAGCAGGACCATGGAGGCCGCTGAGAGCAACGGACGTCCAATTGGATTCTTCGCTGGCGCTCAGAATGACAGGTAAGGGTGGTTTTGAAAACACGGCCTAGTTCGCCTCATCACTTCAAGCCAATGGTTTGGTGTCGCCCTGCCCGTGAGATCCGGGACTGGTCAGGCCGGCGCATCCTTCACCCGACCCAGATCGGGCTCGCCCATGCCACGTGGCCGTTGAACTGCCGGACGCGAACGTAATAATAATCCGCCGTCTTGCCGCGCGGCTCGCGCAGCCGCCAGCGAACCCGCGCGGACGATTCGGCCGGGCTCACCAGCCGCTCGATGATGAAGCTCTCGCTGGGGAAACCGCCCATCATCGTGACGACGTTGCGATCGACGAGATCACGGACGCGCGCCGTGACGGTTTTTTCCGCGGGTTTGCGCACCACGACGGTCAGCTCGGCGTCCGGCTTCGCTTCGAAATCGCACACGATCGATTTCGTCGGGTCCTCGCGATACGCGCCGGAGCGTGCAGTCGGCGACTCCACGCGAATTTCGTCCGGCGCCACGAGCGCGAGCCGGTCGCGAAAGGTCTCGCCGAACGGCGCGTTTTGAAAACACCCGGTCGCCCGTTGAAAACTGCCGCCGTGCAGCCGGATCGAAAAATCCCATTCGCACACGCGATCGAGCGCGAGCTGGCCCCACGGCCCCCAGCCATAGCGAACCCGGCATTTCGCGGGGCCCGGCAGCGGCAACGGACCGGCGTGGTCGCCGGGGAAGTGCCGCTCGATGACGCGACCGTTCCGGATGAGCTCGATCATCTCGACCGCGTCCTGCCCCGCCACGCGCACGTCGATTTCGCGCTCCGCCGCGTACGGCAGCTCCGCGCCCATGGGCCGTCCATTCAGGGTGAACTCGAGTGCAATCCGATCGCCGCTTGCCGCGTACGTGCGTCGCGCGCGAATCGCCTCGAACAGGCTGCGCGCACCGAGGTCCTGCGCCCATACGCCGAGCACGCCCTCGCCGTACGCGCCAGGGTAACCGAGGTGATCGTCACTCGACGCGACGAAACCGAAGCGCGTCCCCTGCGCGAGATGCGGCGCAATCGTGTTCGCCGTCCAGCGGCCGCCCTGGCTGTGCGTGAGATAGTCGAAGGGCCCGCGGTCGGATTCCGTGCAGCCGTGCTCGGACATGATTTCGACCACCGGCGAAACGCGGCCGCCGCGAAAATGGCTCCAGTTGGCGCCGCGCCAGCCTTCGAGGTAGCCGAGATGATGCGGGATCGCCAGCGCGCCCTTCGCCTCCGCGAAGTCCAGCAGCTGGTCGACGTGATCCGGGAGAAACAACTCCGGCTGGTCGCGATCGAAAATCATGCAGTAGTCGCCAAACCGGCCCGAGTGCCACTCGTAGCCGAGCAGCGCGGTGAACTTGTCGGTCGTCGCCTCCTGCAGCAGCCGCCGCGTCTTCGGCCAGTGCTCGGCGTGCGCCTTGAAGCCGTTCACCCACAGCATATGGCGATCGCCGGGCATCCGCGGCATGTCGTGCCACGACGCGTGGCCGGTGAACGCGAAGAAATCGAGGTGCCCGCGCGCGAGATCGATCGAGCGCTCGAGCGAGCCCTTCGCGTAGCCGACCGCGTTGTGATTGTGCAGATCGCCCCAGAACAACTGGTGCGGCCGCGCCTCGCCGGCGGAAAGTTCCGCCACCGGCCGCAATCCCGCGAGCACGGTCGCCGCGACGGTGCGGCCCACGAATTCACGCCGGGTCAACGCGGAGGAATCGGAAGTCCGGTGGTTCATGAATCGCGAGAGCCGGAAGCCAGTGGATGCTTCCAGCGGGAGCGGCGCTGAGCAGAAATTCGCCGCCACACCGAGGCGAGCGGATTATGCGCTTCCAGGTCGCGGCGGCCGCGTGTTCCGACGGCAATCAGCTTGTGCCTCGCGACGAATCGCCCACACACAAACTGAGCATGCCCCGTTCGACCCGATTCCCTGTCATTGCCCTGACCCGTCGCCGCGGCGGCCGTGGCCGGCTACTTCGTTGGCCGACAGCGAACGTTGGCAGAGATTGCGCTCCTCAAGGTCCGCATCGCCGAGGAGCGGCAAAAAGTCGATTTGGCCCGCCAGGAAAAAGTGAAGCTCCAGGCGGAGGCCGCCCAAGCGGAACTTCCCCCGCGGCCCAAGCCGCCACCGAAAAAGTAAAGCGCCGACCGGATCAGCCCGAATGTTTTCGCGCTGGCTCGCGGAGTATTCGCCACTACGGCGCCGCACTGGCATCCCAGCGCCGAATCATCGCCTCCAGCGAAAAACTCAGGTAAAGCGCGGAATCAGTCTGCGGGCCCGCACGAAGCTGCGTGAGTCGCTCGCGGAATCGCGGCAGAAACCGCTGCGCGGGCTCGCCGAGCAGCTGGAGCGTGCGGGTCGCGTGCACCGCAATGTTGCCATCGGCCGACTCGGCTTCGCGACCGAGCAGCTCCAGCGGCTTTTCGTCTTGCCCCGCCCGAACCAGCGCGCCCGCGGCCTCGATCCGCACCGCCGGCGCGTTGTCCGCCAGCGCCCGTTCGAGTTCCCCTTTGGCCTGCCGCGCGCCGTCGGGATTTGCAGCCAAACCGAGGGCGGCCCAGGTGCGAACGCCCGGATCACGATCCGTGAGCCAGGCGCGTTGCTGCGCGACCGCGGCGGGATCACCGACGCGCTCCGCCGCCGCGAGAATTCGCTCGAAGTCGTACCGGCCCGGGCTGCGCGCGAGCTCGTACGGCGCGGCACCCTGCGTCCGCGCCAGCATTTCCTCCTCCGGCAGGAAGCTGGCGTCGCGAATCCGCAGCAACCACTCGCGCAACACCGATCGCATGCGGGTGAGCGTTTCCCGCTCCCCCGGGTCGTCGGCGACGTTGCGTAGCTGATGCGGATCCGCGATCGCGTCATAGAGTTCTTCGCGCGGCCGGGTTGGTGCCAGCCACGCGGTGCGGCCGGCTCCGAGTTCGCCTGCCTGCGCCCGCGCGAGCAATTCGCGGCGGAACGGACTCCCGTCGGAGTATCCCTCCGGCTGCGCCCACGACAAATCCGGCCGGTAATTGCGAATGTAGACCCAGCGCTCATCGCGCACCGTCCGCGCGGTGTCGAACGCTTCGTCGACGCGATCGCGCGCGCCATAAACGTACCGCTGTGGCGACCCGGCCGCCGGGCCGAGGAATGCCGTGCCTTGATAGTGGCCCGGAACGGGCACGCCGGCCAGACTCAGCAACGTCGGCGCGAAATCGACGAAGCTGACCAGCCGGTCGACCGTCGTGCCCGGTGCGGCCGGAGCCAGGTGCGCCCATTTCTTTGGGAAGCGGATCAGCAGCGGCACTTGCAAACCCGAATTGTGCAGCAGCCTTTTTCCCCGCGGCATCCCCATGCCGTGATCGGCGTAAAAGAAGACGATGGTGTCGTTCACCAGTCCGTCGGACTCGAGTTCGCGCAGGATCTTTCCCGCCTTTTGGTCCATGACCGCGATGCAGTCGTAATATCGCGCCATCGCCTTCCGCGCCGCCGGAAGATCGGGGTAGAAAGGCGGGAGCGGCACGCGCGAGGGATCCGCGCGTTCGGCCGGCGAAAGCTGGCGGCCAATCTCCCGCTCAAACTGTTCTTCCGGCCAGACACTGGTGCGCGACTGGTGGGTTTCCATCAGGTTGAACACGGCCATGAACGGCTGGCCGGGCGCGCGCTGTCGCCAGTGCGCCTTGGCGCTGCAGACATTCCACCATTCGCGGACCAGCCTCGCTTCATCGCGCAGGTTGTAGTCGGTCTTCACGTTGTTCGTCGTGAAATAGCCCGCGGCCCGCAATGACCCGGCGTAGCCGACGAAACCGGCCGGCAGCGGCATGGCGCACCGGAGATGAGGATTGCCGAGCGAGTTTGCATACACGCCGGTGATGAGCGTGGCCCGCGATGGTGAGCACACGGGCGCCACGGAAAACGCGTGCGTGTAGCGCACCGCCTCGCGGGCGAAGGCGTCGAGCTGCGGCGTGCGCGCGAAGCGATCGCCGTAGCAGCCGAGGTTGGGGCTCATGTCCTCGGCGGTGATCCAAAGGATGTTCGGCCGGTCGGCGGCGATGGCTCGGGCGGCGACCAAAGCGCCGAGCAACAAGACGGAGCGGAGCAACATGGTTGAGGCCTCGACGAAACATCGCGGCAAAGCCGGAAGCAAACGTAAGAATCGCCGGGTACCCCGCTTTTTCCGCCGCGCACTGCGATGGAAACCCGCGCAGCAATCATAATCGCCGCCGGGCCGGCGCCATGCTAAAAAACCGCGCCATGAACGCTGCCGAAACCAATGCCCTTTTGACGATCGCCCTGCTCGCGGCGTTTGCCGATGGCGACAACACCGAGAGCGAGCGCACCGCGCTGCGCCGGATGGCGGAAAATTTCGGCACCGACGCGGGCGTCGATCTCATGGCGCTCTATCACGAAGTGCTCGCGCGGCGACGGCCGTTGGCCGAGGTGGCCTCGGTGCTGACCACCGCCGAGACGCGCAACCTCGCCTACGAAATGGCGCACGCGATCTGCGAGGCCGACGGCACGATCAACGACCGCGAGCGGGCATTTCTCGACGAGCTGCGGACCACGCTGAATCTGCAGCCGGCCGCCAGTGCCACGGCGACGCCACTGCCCGTGGCGCAGAACGAACCGGTGCCGCCGCTGCTCGCGCCCGTCGACATGGCCGCGATCGAAAAGCTGGTGATGGATTATTCGGTGCTCTGCGGCGCCCTCGAACTGTTGCCGCACCGGCTCGCGACGATGGCAATCGTGCCGCTGCAGATGCGGATGGTTTACCGCATTGGACGCAACTACGGCTACGCGCTCGATCGCGGTCACATCCGGGAATTTCTCGGCACCGCCGGCCTTGGACTCGCCGCGCAGGCGGTGGAGAGCGTGGCGCGCGATCTCGTCCGCGGACTCGCGCGGCGGGTGCTCGGCCGGATGGGGGGCGCCCTCGCCGGCGCGGTCGCGGGCGGCGCGTTCGCGTTTGCGAGCACGTACGCCGTCGGCGAACTCGCGAAACGTTACTATGGCAGCGGACGCAAGATGGACGGAAGCGTCCTGCGCGCGACCTATCAGCAGCTGCTCGCGGAAGGCCGAACGCTGTTCGGCCAGCACGCAGGCGCCGTCCAGGCCCGGGCGAACACGCTGACGCCGACTGATGTCATCGCGTTGGCGCGAACGCCGATATGATCCAGGGCACGCCGGACAACTTGTCACCGTGGTGGCGGGGACTTTCGCGTTGCCGCACTCGTTCGGCCAAGTCCGCGATACGAAGTGCGCTCGTGGAGCGGCCGGCGAGGGCTGACGCCGCGCGTCGTCGTGACGGCGGCGGCGGACCGGCAAAGCACGTCGCTTAGAACAGCGGCGCGTTGTTCTTCGGATCGTTGAGCAGCGCTTCGAAGCGCGGGTCGCCGCGGAGGGGGAACCACCACGGATCCGCCTTCATGTATTGGACGTTCGTGGTCACCATCGGCGTCTGCACCAATCGCGCCGTCTCCGCGATCGCTCGGTCGGTCTCTCCCGCCCACGCGTAGATGTGCGCGAGCCGGTTCGACGCGGCCGCGCCGTCGACCGCGTCGAATGACACCGGGAGCAGCTCGACGACTCGCGCGGCGCAGCGCAGCGCTTCCTCGCGATGGCCCAGCATGGCTTCCGTCAAACCGAGCTTCCAGAGCGCGTCGGTGTTGTCCGGTTCATTCTTCAGCCGATTCCGTTCGGCTTCGGCCCGCGGGGCGATTCGCGCCCGGGCTGCTTCCTTGTCGCCATGGGCGAACAGCGTCATCGCCCCGGCGAAGCCGACGTCGGAAAGCCCGAGGATTTTCCCCTCGTAGAGACGATCCAGGCGGATGGCTTCAGCATAATCTCCGGTTTGGCGCGCCCAATCCAAACGCAGTCGCCGGGCCTCGGAGGAATCGGCCTCAGCCGGCGTGAGCGCCGCAAAGAATTCTTCCATCTCCCGTTTCGAAGCATGCCCGCGAAAGGGAATGCTGGCCGCGTAATACCGGTCCACCAGCGCATTCCCGCGCAGTTCCGCCAGCCGGCGAAAAGCGGCGAAAGCCTCATCCCAGCGCCGCCCGCCGCGCAAGAGTTCGGCCAGGGCATGCGCATAGGCCCGGTTGCCCGGATCGAGTTGAGTGGCGCGGCGAAAATCATCCACGGCCGCCTGCCACTTGGCCTGGCGCTGTCGGATTTCGCCCAACGCGAAAATCACGGCCGAATTGTTCGGCTGGAGCCGCGTGAGACGCTCAAACTGCCCGGTCGCGCGCGCGTAATCGCGGTGCCCGTAGAGCTGGTAGTTGCCGATCGCCTCGATGATCTCCGGCGCATCGGGCGCCAGGGCCGCGGCCTTCTCGATCGCCTCGGTCGCCTTCGCCAGGCGATCCGCCGTGTACTCGTAGTTGTAGAAACGAAACTGCGCGTGAACGCGCGCCAGCTCGCCCCAGGCCTCCGCGAACCTGGCATCAAGCGCCACCGCCGCCTGGAGCAATGTCGCCTGCTTGTGCAGCGCGGCCGGGCCCGTGTCGCCGCGATGAAACGCATCGCGCGCCTTCAGGAAGAGATCGTAGGCCGCCGCATTCTGCGTGGGCTGACGCTCGAGCAGCTTCTTTTCCGCGGGCGAAAGGGCCGCCTTGAGCTCGCTCGCGATCGCCTGCGCCAGCTCCGTCTGGATCGCAAAGATCGTGCCGGCGGACAGCTGGCGATCGTAGCTTTTCGCCCATAAGTGTTCGTCCGTGCGCGCGTTGATCAGCTGGCCGGTGATGTGCACCATGTTGCCGGAGCGCTGCACGCCGCCTTCGAGGATGTAGAGGACCCCGAGTTCCTGCGCGATCTGACGGACCGGCTTGGTCGTGGCGCGGTATTGCATCACGGAGGTCCGCGACACGACGCGCAGTTCGCGAATGTTCTGGAGGCTCGTCAGGATGTCGTCGTGCACGCCGTCGGTGAAGAACGCGTTCTCCTGCTCCGCGCTGCGATTCTCGAACGGCAGGACGGCGATCGATTTGTCGTCTGGCAGCGCGGGCCCCGCTTTCGCGGCAACGGCGGGTCTTGGTGGCGTGACAGTCGCCTCGGTTTTCCGGGTGCGCTGAAAAACGAGCAACGCTCCCGCGATGACCGCAGCCGCCGCTGCTCCCCACGCCCATCCCGGGATGCCCGATCGCCTCGATGGCGGCGCAACGTCGCGGGCGTCGGCCGCGGTCGCCGGCCGCGGCGCCATGGGGGGCGTCGTGTAACCCGGCGCCGGCTTCCGCGGCGCGGCGAGCAGGCGCTTCACCTGCTCGACAAACGGCGGCGTCGGCAAGGCGCCGGGCAGGCGCGTCCATTGCACCCGCAGGAATTGCTCCGGCACCGCCGCGCCCGACTCGGGCGTCTCATCGATCACCACCGGCGCGAGAAATGGCACGCCCTCGGCCATGTCGTGCGTGCGTTCGATCGCGAGTCTCCATTCGCGGCGGAAATAACCTTCCCCGCGCTCCTGCGTGTGCGCCGAGATGACGGGCAGGAAGAGCGCGCACTCCCGAATCTGCGTCTTGATCTTCGCGTCCCAGGCATCGCCGCCGCGCAGCTCGTCTTGATCAAACCACACCTCGACGCCCTGGCTGCGCAACGCCTCCGCGAGGCGCGAGGCGGCGGGGGCATCCTCGCGGGCGTAGCTGAGGAAGACGGCGTGGGGCGCGCGGTCGGACATGGGAAGAAGCTGGAACCTCTGCGGAGTTATCCGCGCTGTGCACGGAACGCTCAACGCTTAACTTTCACCGCTCAAGTTGTGTTCCTGCGAAATTCGATCGCTGGCTTCTGCCGTGAGCGTTGAATGTCACGCGTTGAGCGCTCCCTCGGGCGGCAGCGGAGCTGCTACCGCCAATAGCGGAGGCGGACCGACGGGGTCGGGCCGATCGATGTTCGCAGCCAAGTTCGCGGCACCTCATCCCCGCGCACATCTTTGGCATTCCGAACCTCGATCGGCCTGACCCCAACCCGTCTTCCTCGCGCGCCGTCACCAAGGAACCCGACGGAGCTTTCACTCGTTCGGGTGATGGACACTTCCTGACAAACGCGGGATGCTGACTCGCTGCGGCCGCAGCTTTCTCCTGCTTTCTTGGATTCACGGAACCAGCCGCGGTTTCCATGTGGTTGATCGGTTGCGCGCAGTGCCGAAGTAAACTCCTCCCGCCGGAAATCCGATCTCAGGTCAGCCCGGAGAGTACGATTGGCTCGGACGCCATCGAGCGGATGGAAGTCGTCAAGTCGCCCACCCCGGACATGGATGGAAACTCCATTGGCGGCGCGATCAACGTGGTCAGCAAAACCGGTTTCGACAGTTCGCCGGAGCGCCGAATCCACGGTTCGTTTGGCGCGATCTGGCGCCCATTCGACCCGCGCGAAACGCGCGCTCCCCGCAACTACTCGCTGTCGTATTCGGAAGTGTTCGCCGGCAAGCTGGCGATTGCCTTCAATGCGGGCTACCGGGTCCATCACGGGTTCCAGAGCACGACAACGCAGTTGCGCGAGCAGTTGCCCAATGGCTCCGCGGGCCCGGCGCACACGTACTCCCTGACGCTGGATAATGTCCGCAACGAGCGGGCCCGTTCCGCGGCGGGCTCCGGCTGGATTACAAGCTGACCGACACCGTGCGTTTCTTCTTCTACGCCTCCTATTACAAACATATCGAGCACGCGACCGAGGGCCTGGCGACGTGGTCGACCGCCCAGAGCACCGCCGCGCTGGACGCCAGCGGCAATCCCACCGGCTCCAACCCGATCGTGCCCGGCTATACCGAGAATGTAACCCGCGTCCGCCCGGTTACCAGCAGCCTCTTCACCATCCGACCCCGCAACAACTATAAGGACGCGAAAACGGTCCACCTTCCATTTGGCAGGGGGACTAACGGGGTCAACCCGCTGCTCGCTGGACGGAGGGAGCTGTGGCAGCAGCAACCAGCGGGTTGACCCCGTGGATAGTGTCCCGAGAGAGCGTGGCGCCGCGAGCGAGCCAGACCAATTCGGAAAACGGCGGTCGCCATTTGAGCCCAATGACGCTCATCGCGAACGATCCGCGGAAAATGGCCGAGCACCTGAAGAATGTTCGTGATCGCGCGGAGATGGCGTACGGACCGGTTTTCCGGGCGATTGGTGCGTCTCCCGAGCAGATCGAAAAATTCAAGGACGTCGAAATCGCCCTCGAGCAAACGCGGATGGATATACAGGCCGCAGTCGACCAGCAGCAGCTCGACCCGAACAGTGCCGCCTGCAAGAAGCTCTGGGACGACTGCAATCAAGCCCGGACAGCTAAGAGAGCGGAAGCCCTCGGTGATGTGAACAACCGCCTGATCGACTATGATCGCAGCGAAAGCGTGCGGGAGATCGCCCGGATGCTCGCAGTCGCCGGCGTCGTCACCGGAGAGAGGGCAACGGCGGACCAAGTCTATCGCGCCGGCGATATCCTCGCCGCGAACTGCCAACGCTGGAGCAAGGATTCGTATCCTGGCTGGACGGATGAAGCGACGATCGATTGGGATGCCGCGAAGGAGCAACTGAAGACCGTCCTGACGCCCGGACAGATCGACATTCTGGGACTGACGATTGCCAACATAAACGTGCAGGCCAGGATCAAAGAGCGCACCAAGCTCCTCACTGCTGAATTCAAGAAGCAGTCGGGCCCGAAATAGCCGAGCTTCAATCGGACTCGTGTTGTCCTCAGTCTTTGCAACGTAGGCGGAAACGGGCGCGCACTTGCCGCGCGGTCGACGGCGGCGCAAGCCAACCGGCCGGAATTCAAACGGCCACATTTTCAAACGTTGCCGCTGGCACCCGTTCCGTTCGTCGCCCAGCACCCATTTGACATCGAAGCGGTCGGCCAGCGAACCGCTGACGCCTACGCGATCCGGCCAGCAACTCTCGCCATTCCCATTATTGACTAAAAAGCCCCGTTTCACATTTACGGGAATTCCCACCCCACCCCCCATGTCTACGTCCGTCCGAAAGTGGCGCGCCTCGATGCGCGTGGTATGCGCCGCCCTTGGAGTGTTCCTGTATCATGACGCGCTGTTTTCCGCCGAAGCCGCTTCGGCGTCCCCCGCTCGATCGACCCCGCTGCACCTTGCGTTGAACAACAGCGACGCGACCTGGCGCTCGCTGTTGACGGAGGCAAACGTCAAGGCGCGCGATGCCCGCGGCAATACCCCGCTCCATCTCGCCGCCCTGCGCAATAACGCCGACGCGGTCGAAAAACTGCTCGAACTCGGCGCCGATGCGAAAGCCCTCAACGAAGCCCAGGCGGCGCCACTCCACTACGCCTCCGGCAATCTGCGAACGGTCCGCGCTCTCCTGGCGCGCGGCGCCAACCCCAATGCCCGATCCTCCGCGCAAATGACACCGCTGATGTCGGCGGCGATGTGCGGCGATTCCTACGCCGTCGTGCGGCTGCTGGTGGAGGCGGGCGCCACGGTGAACTCGCCGCTTTCCGATCCGTTCTTCCCAACGGACACGCTCGGCCTCGCCATCCACGGCGGTGATCGGCGAACCGTCCGCTACCTCCTGGATCATGGGGCCGCGCCCAATTCCACCCAGGGCCTTCCGCCGCTGGTCATGGCGGCGTTCACGGGCGACGCCGACCTCGTGCGACTTCTGCTCGCGCGGGGGGCCGATGTGAACTCCCAATTCGGCTTCTACGGCCATGCGTTGAACGCGGCGCTCTTCGACGGCCACGATGCCGCCGCCGCGGTGTTGCTCGAACACGGCGCCGATTTGACCACCCGGTCGCTCGCCGGCCACGGCACGCCGCCCAGCGTGTTCGCCGGCTACAACGATCGCGGCGACAGCACGCTCGCGCGGCTGCTCGTGTCGCACGGCGCCGATCTGAACAGCGCCAACGATGCGGGCGAGACCGCGCTCTCGTTCGCCCTGAAGCGCGGCGAAGATACGCCCCTTGTCCGCTACCTGCGCGCGAGCGGCGCCCGGCCGCCACCGGCTTCCGTCCGACCAAAGAGCGTGCCCTCGCGGGAACTGCCCGCCGGCGACGCGGCCCGCACGGCGCTGGTGCGGGAAAGCGCCCAGCGCGCCGTCAATTTGTTGCAGCGCGGCGGAAAGACCTTCCTCGACAATGGCTTTGTGCGCGAGCAGGCGAAGTGCATCTCCTGCCACCAGCAGGAACTGCCGGAAGTTGCGTTCGGCCTGGCGCGCGAGCGGGGACTGCGCGTCGACGAACTTGAACTTGGCCGCCAGCTGCACGCCCAGTTCTCGATCATGTGGGGCCCGACGGCCGAGGCCGCGCGGCAGATGCAGCGCCCGTTTCCGGCCGCGCCCGACAATGCCGGATTCGGCGCCGAGGCGCTGAGCACGCTGCGGTTTCCCCGCGACGATACGATTGATGCACTCAACAGTTATGTGCTCAACGTGCAGCGGCCGGATGGGTCGTGGCTGCCGATGTCGCTGCGTCCACCAATGGAAGACGGAGTCATGACGACAACGGCGTGGGCCATTCGTGCGCTCCAGCTTTATCCGCCAGCCGGACGCGACCGCGATGTCGCCGCCGCCCTGCAGCGCGCGCGCGACTGGCTGCACCAGCAGGCGCCTTCCGCCCACAACCGGCGCGTGTTCCAACTGCTCGGACTCGCCTGGTCCGGGGAAAACCCGGAGTTGCTTCGCCCCTACGCCCGGCGCCTCCAGGAGGCGCAACGACCGGATGGTGGATGGGCGCAGCTGCCCGGACTGGCCAGCGACGCCTGGGCGACGGGATCGACGCTGGTCGCGCTGAACAAGGCGGGGGTTGCATTAACGGATACGACCTGGAAACGGGGCGTGGAGTTTCTTCTCCGCACGCAGTTCGACGACGGCTCTTGGTGGGTGCGCAGCCGCACGTGGCCTTTCCAGCCGCACTTCGACGGACAATTCCCGCATGGCAAGGACCAGTGGATTTCCGCGGGCGGCACCGCCTGGGCGGCCATCGCCCTGCTGATGACGCTCGAGCCCACGGTCCCCGCGGCGCGGTTGGCCAACGGTCAGGAATTGATCGCGAGGTATCTGGCGACCGGCGCACGCCCCGCCGCCGGCGAGGTTGCCCGGACGCAATCGCCTGGTGCGGCGAATGCGAGAATCAGTTTTGCGCGCGATGTCCGCCCGATTATCGAGCGCTCGTGCGCGGATTGCCACACCGGCGAAAAGATCAAAGGCAATTTCAGTCTCGCTTCACGCGATGGCCTGTTGAAGGGCGGCCAGAGCGGTGATCCCGCCGTCGTGCCGGGCCGCAGCGCGGAGAGTCATTTGCTGCGCTACGTCACCGATCAGGTCGAGGATCTCGAAATGCCCCCGCTGCGCCGCCGGGAGAAATACCCCGCCCTCGCTCCGGCCGAAATCGAAATCCTCCGCACCTGGATTGACGCGGGCGCGGAATGGGACAAGGCGCAATAGCGAGTACGTGCCATTCATGCCCACGCCCGCCGGTTCAACGAACCCCTGTCACCAAATACTGACCGGGGCTGGCTCGTGCGTCCGGTTCTCTCCCTGAAAAATGTGGTGCCCGGGGTGGGGGTCGAACCCACAAGACTTTCGTCGGTAGATTTTGAGTCTACTGCGTCTGCCAATTCCGCCACCCGGGCCCAAATCGGCTCCCCAAAAGGAGGGTTTCGCCCCGCCCCTGCCCCGGCACTTTCTTCCTCGGGGGTTTTTCACCGGCCGCCCCCCGGCCGCCGCCGTCCC
>Ga0080064_1004540_pt1 | contig 17622 bp, 15 predicted proteins | sample Subgrocontami54m_FD_69260 | JGI IMG/M metagenome (GOLD analysis project Ga0080064, IMG submission 69260) | Subsurface groundwater microbial communities from S. Glens Falls, New York, USA - GMW46 contaminated, 5.4 m (SPADES assembly) (version 2) ...
GGCTCCGTGGGCGCGGACGACAACGCCAGCGGCATGGCGGCGTTGTTGGAGTGCGCTCGTCTCCTCTCGCCCCTTCCCACGCGGCGCAACGTGGACTTCCTCGCCCTAGACATGGAGGAACGCCAGCCAGAGGGCGATGCGCTGGTGGGCAGCACCGCCTTCGTCCGGGAGCGGGCTGCCGGCCAGGGCTACGCCGGCGTCTTCAACCTGGAGATGGTTGGCTTCACCTCCGGCCCAGGCACGCAGAAACTGCCTCCCGGCTTTCAGCTTGTGTTCCCGCAGATCGCCCAAGCCCTAGCCCAGCAGGGCTACCGTGGCGATGGGCTGGCGCTGGTCGCCAACCCCGGCAGCCGGGCGCTGGCCCGCGCCTTCACCCAGGCTGCCTCAGCCGTGGCCCCTGCGTTGCGGGTCATCGCCTTTGAGCTGCCGCCGGACCTTCCCGTTCCGCCGGACCTGTTCCGCAGCGACCACGCCCCCTTCTGGACGGCGGGCATCCCGGCGGTGATGCTGACGGACACCGCCAACTTCCGCAACCCTCATTACCACGTCAGGACGGATATGCCCGACACCCTGGACTACGGCTTCCTGTCTCAGGTGACCCAGGCGCTGGCGGGCGCGTTGGAAGCGCTGGCTAAATGATCGCAAGTAGGAACGCCTTGAACTGGGAGTAGCATAGTAGGGCGCGTCTTGTTCGGGGTGCAATCCCGGAAGCTCGAGATACCAGGGCTGATCTGATGAAGTTGGGAGAACACGACACTCACTCCTGCAAGGGAAAGGGGCTAGGGGATGAGGCCGTATCCTGCTACAATCACCCCTATGCAACCCGATGCACAGTCCAAGACCAAAGCCGTTGCCGTCATCGTCGCGGCGGGGCAAAGCACCCGTATGGCAGGCAGGGACAAGATTTTTGCCCCCCTGCTGGGCAAGCCGTTGCTGGCCCACACCTTGGATGCCTTCCACGCCGCGCTCCAGATAGAGGTCATTGTCCTTGTCCTGGGTCAGGCCAACTTGGACCGCGGCGAGACGCTGGTCAGGGAGTACCGCTTCACCAAGGTCGTGGCTATCTGTCCCGGCGGTGCGCAGCGGCAAGACTCCGTTTGGAACGGCCTCCAGCGTGCGCCGGCCCTCCCCTTTGCCGTCATCCACGATGGCGCACGGCCCTGCGTCACGCCGGAGCTTATTGACCGGGGCGTAGAGGAAGCCGTGCGCTACGGGTCTGCCGTCGCCGCCGTGCCCGTCACGGACACCATCAAGGTCGCCGACGCCAGCGGCATCGTCTTATCCACGCCTGACCGCGCGACCCTGTGGGCCGTGCAGACGCCCCAGGTCTTCCCCCGCGAAGCCCTCATGGATGCGTACCGCCGTTTGAAGGACGCAACTGTCACCGACGACGCCTCGGTCATGGAACGCGCCGGCCATCGCGTACACCTCTACATAGGCGACTACACGAACATCAAGGTCACCACGCCGGAAGACATGGCAGTGGCCGAGGTCTTGCTTCAAGAGGTCAGACAGTCCGATGGATCATGAAATGAGCCGAGTATGCCTTCCCAGCAAGGCGGATCCCGGCACACACTTGGAGAGGTAAATGGCATGAGAGTTGGCACCGGCTACGACGCCCACCGTCTCGCCCCAGGCATTCCCCTGGTGCTGGGCGGCATCACCATCCCCCACGACCACGGCCTCGTCGGCCACAGCGACGCCGACGTGCTTACACACGCGATCATAGACGCCCTGCTTGGGGCCGCAGCCCTGGGCGACATCGGCATCTACTTCCCATCCAGCAACCAGCACTACGCGGGAGTCAGTAGCCTTGAGCTGCTGGCTCACGTCCGCGATATCCTGATGCGCAGCGGTTGGAAGGTAGTGAATCTGGATGCTACAATTGTGGCCGAGCGCCCGCGCCTTGCGCCCTACGTGAACCACATGTGCGACGCCATCGCCCGCACGCTGGGCCTTGCGCCGGGCCAGGTCAGCATCAAGCCAAAGAGCGCCGACGGCCTCGGCTTCGTGGGCGCCGGCGAAGGCATGGAAGCCCACGCCGTAGCCGCCGTAGAGGCCGCCGACCCAGGGCAACCCTTGATAGACCCTGGCTATCCCTAGTCCTTCGTCCACCTATGCAAAGGAACAGAGAAGCCCGCATGTTGAAACTCCAAGACACCCTGACCGTCCAGAAGACGGAGTTCACCCCCAGCCAGGGCAACACCGTGCGCATGTACGTGTGCGGCCCCAACCTGTACGGGCCGTGCCACGTGGGCCATGCCCTATCCTACATCGTCTTTGACGTGCTGCGCCGCTACTTGACCTACAAGGGCTATGAGATCCGCCACGTCCAGAACTTCACCGACATTGAGGACCGCATCATTGAACTGGCCCTGCAAGAGAAACGGCCCATCCACGAGATCTCCGAGCAGTACATCCAGCGCTTCATGACGGAGATGGACGGCCTGAACATCCTGCGCGCCCACGAGTACCCCCGCGCTACCGCCTACATCCCGCGCATGATAGAAATCATCCAGGGCCTCATGGGCAAGGGCATGGCCTACGAGGTGGAAGGCGAGGTCTACTTCCGCGTGCGCTCCTTCCCCGGCTACGGCAAGCTCTCCAAACGCCCTATGGACGAGATGCGCACCGGTACCCGCGTTGAGGTTGACCCCCGCAAGGAAGACCCCATGGACTTCTCCCTGTGGAAGTCGGCCAAGGAGGGCGAACCTGCCTGGCCCAGCCCTTGGGGCCTGGGACGCCCTGGCTGGCACATAGAGTGCTCCGCCATGTCCCTGTCCCTCCTGGGCCAGCAGTTTGACATCCACGGTGGCGGACAGGACGTGGTCTTCCCCCACCACGAAAACGAGATCGCCCAGTCCGAGGGCTACACCGGGGTAGCGCCTGTGGTACGCTTCTGGATACACAACGGCCTGCTGCGCCTGGCGGAGACCGACGACGAGAAGATGACCCGGCACTCCGGCAACTTCATCAGCATCCGCGACGCCCTGGCAAAGCACTCGCCCGACGCTATACGCCTGTTCCTACTGTCGGCCCACTACCGCAGCCCCCGCGCCTACAGCGAAGAGGAGATAGAGAACTACGAACGCGGCGCGGACCGTATCCGCAACGCCCTGCGAGAGCCTGCAAGCCCCGGCGGCGCGGCCATGGACGTGGCCCACTTCCAGCAGGAGTTTGAAGAGGCCATGGACGACGACCTGAACACGCCACGGGCCGTGGCTACCCTCTTTGACCTGGCGCGAGAGGTGAACCGTGGCCGCGAGGCGGGTGGCAGCGTCGCTCCGACCCAGGCCATGCTCCGCAAGCTGGGCGGCGTGCTTGGCCTCAGCTTCGCCGACGCTAAGGCTGCGGACAACGTGGCCGCCCAGCCCTTCGTTGACCTGCTGGTCCAGGTGCGCACGGAGCTGCGCCAGGCAAAGCAGTTCGCCCTGGCGGACTCCATCCGCGACCGCCTAACCAAGCTGGGCGTGTCCCTGGAAGACTCGCCCCAGGGCACCAAGTGGAAGATGGGGTAGGCGGAAGGCCAGTATGTCACCGCACCCTAAAGGGTGCGGCTTGATGTCCCGACTAGTCGGGATTCACGGGGCGGTACGTATCCCGAAGCGAACAAAACCACCATCCATTTCGCTTTGCCCATCTCTGGCGGGCGTGGTATCCTATACGGCAACAACTTATTACGGCAGCGGCCCCTCTACAATACCTTGAAACCGGTCCTGTGAGGCTGGAAAGGTGGTTACTGGGCCTGCCGGCCCTCCCGATGCATGTCGGGACGCCGCTAGGAATCAGTCCCTTGTCAGCCAACGACAAGGGACTTTTTGTGGGCTTTGCACTCTTTGAGGGTTGCGATGACGAGTAGTCGGCTAGCCATGGTTGCCCAATTAAAGGGATTTCTAGATGAGCTTCCTGCGTTGAGGCATAGAGGCTACAACAACGAGCAAGCTATTGAGTTGTGGTGCGCCAAGGTTCAGGATTATTTGCGATTGTATCTTGGCGACACTCACGATTATTGCACGAGGTTTCGCGATGCTTCCCCGAGAGAAGTGATGGTAAGAATACGCGGTGTCCCTACTACTGATGAGATAGCGATTAGACTCAGGGCAAAAGAAACCGCTCTGAGATCAGTGATTCAGGCTCTTGAGTTCGAAACCGTCGGAGCCCTAACCAGCCCTTCCGTTACGGCCAGAGGGTCAGAACGCCCCAAGGTATTCATCTCTCATGGTGGGGAAACTGTGGCAAGACTTAGACTTCAGAATTTCCTTTGGAGCAAAGGCATGGAACCAATTGTTGTTGAGGAGAAGGAAAAGGAAGGGCGGAATCCAGACAAGAATGTGGACCATTGGTTGCAACAAAGCGATTTCGCCGTGGTGCTTGCAGAACAGAGCCGTTCAAGCAAACAAGATGAAAGTACCTTTCCCCGTGCTAACGTAACTGATGAAATCGCGCGGATTAGAGGAAGGCAGAAGCCTTTCCTTGTTCTTCTGGAAAAAGGGATGTCTCTTCCAAGCAACCAACTGACGGGTTTGACCTATGAAACGTTTCCAACTGACCACATTGAGGCTTCATTCACAAAGATTGAACGGGAGCTGAGAGCGGCCAAGTTGCTTGTTTAGCCATTTGTCTATCCCCACTCCTACAACTATGACCACACCAGACAAGCCCACCAAGGTCCTCATCATCGGCTCCGGCCCTATCGTCATCGGCCAGGCGGCGGAGTTTGACTACGCCGGCTCTCAGGCATGCCGCTCCCTGCGCGAGGAGGGCATCACCACGGTGCTGGTGAACTCCAACCCGGCCACCATCATGACGGACCAGGGCATCGCAGACGTGGTGTACATTGAGCCCCTGACGGTGGAGGTGCTGGAACGCATCATCGCCAAGGAGCGGCCTCAGGGCATCCTGCCGACGCTGGGCGGCCAGACGGGCCTGAACCTGGCCGTAGACCTCGCCGAGGCCGGCGTTCTGGAGAAGTACAACGTCCGGCTCCTGGGCACGCCGCTGGAGACCATCCGGACGGCGGAGGACAGGGAACTGTTCCGCCAGCTTCTCATCAGCATGGGCGAACCCGTGCCAGACAGCCAGACAGTACACACGCTGGAAGAAGGGCGGCAGGCTGCCCTGCGCATCGGCTTTCCGCTGGTCATACGGCCCTCCTTTACCCTGGGCGGTACCGGCGGCGGCGTGGCCCGCACCTGGGAGGAGCTTGACCAGGTGGTACACGACGGCGTTGTGGCCAGCCCCATCCACCAGGTGCTGGTGGAGCAGTACCTGGACGGCTGGAAGGAGTTGGAGTACGAGGTGATGCGCGACAGCGCGGACAACTGCATCACTATCTGCGTCATGGAGAACTTTGACCCCATGGGCGTACACACGGGGGACAGCATCGTCACCGCGCCCAGCCAGACGCTGACGGACAAGGAGTACCAGATGCTCCGCAGCGCCGCCCTGCGCATCATCCGGGCGCTGGGCATTGAAGGCGGCTGCAACATCCAGTTCGCCCTTGCGCCGCATCCGTGGGCAGCGCCGTACCTGTACAAGGACGGCAACATGCCTGACCCCTCCTACTACGTCATTGAGGTGAACCCACGCGTCAGTCGCAGCTCGGCCCTGGCAAGCAAGGCCACCGGCTACCCTATTGCAAGGGTGGCGGCGAAGATCGCCATTGGCAAGCGGCTGAACGAGATCGCCAACGCCGTGACGGGCAAAACTCTGGCGGCCTTTGAGCCGGCCATTGACTACGTTGTCACCAAGATCCCCCGCTGGCCCTTTGACAAATTCCCCGGGGCGGACCGCCGCCTGGGTGTGCAGATGAAGGCAACAGGCGAGGTGATGGCCATTGACCGCACCTTTGAGGCGTCGTTGCAGAAGGCGGTGCGGTCCCTGGAGCTGAGCGGCAAGTCCCTGCTGTGGGAGGACCCTGCGTGGCAGAAAGGCGATGGCAAGTCAATGGATGGGCTGCCGCTGCACGCCAACGACCTGCGCCTGTGGGCGCTCATGGCAGCGCTGCGGCGGGGCCACACTATCCAAGAGCTGTCCGGGCGAACAGGCGTTGATCCGTGGTACCTCAACGGGCTGAAGAACATCGTGGACATGGAGCGCAGGCTGCTTGCCGAGCCGCTGACGACGGCGCTGCTGCGAGAGTCCAAGCGCATGGGCTTCTCCGACGAGCAGATTGGGACGCTGGCGGACCGCTTGCCGGACCAAGTGCGCAAGCAACGCCAGGAATGGGGCCTGCGTCCGGTGTACAAGACGGTGGACACCTGCGCCGCGGAGTTTGAGGCCCAGACCCCCTACTTCTACAGCACCTACGAAGAGGAGAACGAGGCCTTGCCGTTGCCGGGGCCAAAGGCGGTAGTCATCGGCAGCGGGCCGATACGCATCGGCCAGGGGATAGAGTTTGACTACTGCTCGGTACACGCCGCCTGGGCCTTGCAACAGGAGGGGGTTGCAAGCATCATCGTCAACTCCAACCCGGAGACGGTGTCCACGGACTTTGACACCAGCAACCGCCTGTACTTTGAGCCGCTGGACGAGGAGAGCCTCCTGGACATCCTGGAAAACGAGGGCAGCGGGCCAGAAGGAAGCGCATCTACGCCGCCGGCGTCGGTGGTGCAGTTCGGCGGGCAGACGGCCATCAATCTGTCGCAGTCGCTGGCGCGGAAGGGCATGCCCATCCTGGGGTCGTCGGCCCAAGCCATAGACATCGCCTCGGACCGGAAGAAGTTTGAAGACTTCCTGTCGCGCCTGGGCATCCCGCAACCGCCGGGGACGACGGTGACGTCGGTGGAGGAAGGCTTGCAGGTCGCACAGCGCATCGGCTACCCGGTGCTGGTACGGCCCAGCTACGTCCTGGGCGGCAGGGCTATGGAAATCGTGCAGATCGCATCGGAACTCATCCGCTATCTGTCGTCTGCCGTGGAGATTGCCCAGGGGAAGCCCATCCTCATTGACAAGTACATGGAAGGCCGCGAGTGCGAGGTGGACGCCATAGCGGACGGGGAGACGGTGCTGATTCCCGGCGTGATGGAGCACATTGAACGGGCGGGCGTCCACAGCGGCGACTCCATGGCTGTGTACCCGGGCGTGACCCTCACCGGCGACGAGGTGCGGACGCTGGTGGACTATACTGTGCGCATCGCCCTGGGCCTGAAGGTGAAGGGGCTGATGAACATCCAGTTCGTCGCCATGCGGGCCAACAACGGCAGGCCCCAGATTTACGTGCTGGAGGTCAATCCCCGCGCAAGCCGCACGGTCCCGTTCCTGTCCAAGGTGACGGGCGTTCCCATGGTGCGGGTCGCCACTAAAGTGATGCTGGGCGCGAGCCTGGCGGAGCAGGGCTACGTGACCGGACTGTGGAAGGGGCCGAAGATCGTGGGCGTCAAGGCGCCCGTGTTCAGCATGTCCAAGCTGCGGGGCGTGGACACGTATCTGGGGCCGGAGATGAAGTCCACGGGCGAGGTGATGGGCCTCGACAGCAGCTTCCCGGCGGCGCTGGCGAAGGCGCTGCTGGCCGCGGGCCTGCTCCTGCCGTCCAGGGGCGCCATTCTCCTGAGCATAGCGGACAGGGACAAGCCGGAGGCGGGCCCCATCATCCGCATGCTGCACGAGGCGGGCTACCGGCTGTACGCCACGGAGGGGACCGCCGCGATGCTCACGGCGATGGGCCTGCCGGTCACCATGATTACGAAGAAGCTCAGCGAGGGCCACCCCAACGTGGTGGACGTGGTCGTGGACGGGACGGTCAACGCGGTCATCAACACCGTGTCCGGAGTCACCGGCAGGACGGCGCTACGGGACGGCTTCGACATCCGGCGGGCGGCGGCGGAGCATCGCATCCCGTGCTTCACGTCGCTGGACACGGCGCGGGCCGCCGTGGAGGCGCTGCTCCAGGGCGTGGCAAGTTATAATGTAAAGCGGCACATGGAATATCTCGACGAGGGCAACAGGACATAAGGGCATGACCGAAGGGGCGCCGCCCAAGCGAAATGTAATCGGCTCCGTGCTCTCCAACAAGCAGGTGGCGGAAAACCTGCGCCTCATGTGGGTGGACGCTCCGGGCGTGAGCGACCAGGCGCGGGTGGGCCAGTTCGCCATGCTGCGCTGCGCTCCCGGCCCCGGCGACTGGGACCCTCTGCTGCGCCGACCCATGACCTTCTGCCGTTTCGGACGCGACCTCAAGCGCGGGAGCGGCCTGCCTCCAACGGCCGTGTCTTTCCTCTACAATGTAGTCGGACGCGGCACGGCGTGGCTGGCCCGGCGCGCGCCCGGTGAGCCTCTGGACATCGTCGGGCCGCTGGGCAACGGCTTCCGCGTGCCGGACGACGCCAAAAGGTTGCTGTGCGTCGCGGGGGGCATCGGCGTCGCGCCGTTCTTCTCGCTCGCTGACGAGCTGGCGCCTCGCGGGGTCGAGACCGTCATCCTGTATGGCGCCGCGTCCGCGCGTCACATCTACGCGCCGGAGGAGTTGCCCCGCGGCGTCACACTCGTTCTGGCGACGGACGATGGCTCGCGGGGGCACAAGGGCTTCGTGACGGACCTGGCGCCGGAGCACGCGGCGCGGGCCGATCTTATCCTGGCGTGCGGGCCTATCGGCATGTTCCGCACGCTGGCCCGCGTGGTGGCAGAGCGGCGGATAGCCGCGCCCGTCCAGGCGCTTCTGGAGTCCCACATGGGTTGCGGACTGGGCGTATGCTGGGGGTGCCCGGTGGAGACCACCGGGGGCTACAAACGGGTCTGCACGACAGGCCCGTGCTTTGACCTGCGGGAGCTGGTGTTCGACCACGACCCGTGGATGGCGGGTAGGGGATAGCGCGCAGCCCGTGGATGGAGTGATGGATGGTCGTTACGCGACGGCTTACTGTTCAGACTAAAGGCGCCAGCGATGTCCTGGACATCACCGCCGATGTGCAGCGGGAGGTGCAGGCGGCGGGACTCGGCGCGGGCGTGGCGACCGTGTTCGTGCAGCATACGACCGCCGCCGTCGCCATCATCGAGCACGAGCGGGGGCTGGTGCAGGACATCCGCGCGCTGTGGCAGCAGCTCGTTCCGGAGGAGTCGCCCTACAAGCACAACACCAGCGACGACAACGGCCACGCCCACCTCCGCGCCGCGCTCCAGGGGCCGTCCCTGGCGGTGCCCTTCGTGGAGGGGAAGCTGGCCCTGGGAACGTGGCAGCGCATCGTATTGCTGGACTTCGACACGCGTCCACGCTCGCGTGAGATGCTGGTCCAGGTCATGGGGGAGTAGGGACAAGATGAACGGCTTCCAGCCGGAGTGGGCGCAGCGGGAGATGCAGGCCATGAACGATGCTCCGTATGCCCGCCACCTGGGCATTCGCATCACGGATGTGTCGGAAGGGTATGCCAAGGTCATCATGGACACCGCCGCCCCCTATTTCGACAACCGCTTCGGCGTCGTCCACGGAGGCGGCATCTGCTCCATTATTGACGTGGCGGCGTCCATGGCCGTCCGCACGACCGTGCTCCCCGGCCAGCGCACGGCCACAATAGGCCTGGGCGTGGACTTCATGGCGGGGGCAAAGGGCAAGGAGGTGGTGGCGGAAGGGCGCATTACGCGCCGGGGCGCGACCCTCGGTTTCGTGGACGTCATGGTCAGGGACGAGGACGGAACGCCAGTCGCGAAAGGCGCGGGCACCTTCATGATCTTCCGAATGGAAGAGGGGACACGCGCGGACTAAGACGAGGGCCCAACAGGGGGTGGATGCGTGGTCCGGATTTTCTTCTGGAAACAAGGGAAGGCGAAAGCGAAGATGCAAGAAGAGACTGAGCATCAGGCTGAGTCATCGGCTCGAAATACTCAGGGGGCAGGGGAGGGCGGACAGCCCGCCCAGCCGCAGAAGCGGGAGGCGCCTCGGCCCACGCCGTCCGCCGCCGAGGGGCAGGCTCCATCTCCCGCTCCCGCCGGACCGGGCGGCACGCCGCCAGCGGGCGCCGCGCCCGTGAGACGGCACCGACGGCACCGGCGCGGAGGCGCGCGCAAGAAGCCTGTTGCTGAAGGCGTGGCTCCGGCGGAGACCGCGCCCGTTCCCCCGGCGGAGGGAGCGCCGCAGGAGCCGTCGCTCCCGTCGGCGACCGCGCCAGGGCCCGCCCCAGCGTCCACGCCAACCGGCGAGGTGCGCGTGACCAGGCGGCGCCGCTCGCGCGGAGGGCGGGGCAGGACAAGGGCCGGGGCGAAGCCCCTGGCGCCCGGGGCGCAGCCGCCCGCGGATGTCCGGCCCAGCAGCGAGCAGCACCCCGCGCCCATCGCCGCGCCGCTCCGCAAGACATTCGCTCACCCCAGCGAGGCGGAGTTCGCGAAGCTGCTCGACTACTACGGCATCCGGTGGGAGTATGAGCCGCGCTCATTCCCCCTGCACTGGGAGGGCGAACGCGTCACCGAGATGCAGACGCCGGACTTCTATCTGATTGACCTGGACCTCTACATAGAGCTCACCACTCTGAAGCAGAGCCTTGTCACGGAGAAGAACCGCAAGATCCGGCGGCTGAAAGAGCTGTATCCGGACGTCAACATCAAGCTGCTCTACAAGCGGGACTACCACCGGCTGCTGGCCAAGTACGGCTACGGGCCGCTGGGCAAGTCGCCGACCGAGGGTGTGGAGCGCGTGCTCCTCACGACGGAGGAGCTGCAGAAGCGGGTTGCGGAGCTGGGCAGGCAGATATCGCTGGACTACATGGGACGGCGGATAGTGCTGGTGGGCGTGCTGAAAGGCGTGCTGTGCTTCATGGCCGACCTGCTCCGGCATATCACCATCCCGGTGTCGGTTGAGTTCCTCGCCATCTCGTACTACGGCGCGGGCGCGCCCGGCGGCATCCGCGTGACCAAGGAACTGGACAAAAGCATCAACGGCAAGCACGTGCTTCTGGTGGAGGACATTATTGACACGGGGATGACGCTGAACTATATCCGTACCTATCTGCTCAAGCAGAAGCCCGCCAGCCTGGAGATATGCTCGCTGCTGGACAAGAAAATCCGGCGGCTGGTGGACGTGCACGTGAAGTACGTGGGAGTCGAGATTCCCGACGAGTTCGTGGTAGGGTACGGGCTGGACTACCGCGAAGAGTACCGGAACCTGCCCTACATCGGTATACTGCGGCCCGAGGAGCAGCCGGAGGTCGAGGCGCCGGAATAGAAGGGACCGTGGAGGGCAACAAAAAAGGCCTTTCGGCTGCGCCTACTCGACCCTCTGTCCACTTTTTATGAGGACAAACCCATTATAGCATCTTCTGGCAGGCCCTGTCAAGTTTCCCTATGCGCACATGCGGAATGGCTGCGTCGCCGGAGATGCTGGCGGTAAGCCATGTTCCTGAGCGTGGTGATTCCGGCCTATAACGAGGAACGCCGCATCGGCGCGACGCTGCGCGACGTGACCGAATACCTGGAGCGCCAGCCCTACGCGAGCGAGGCGCTGGTGGTGGACGACGGCAGCTCCGACGGGACGGCGAGCGTGGTGGAGCAGTACGCCCGCGAGCACTCGCGGGTCAGGCTGCTGCGCGCCCCCCACGGGGGCAAGGGGCACGCGGTGAAGGCGGGCGTGCTGGCCGCCGCGGGCGAGTACCGCTTTCTCTGCGACGCCGACCTCTCCATGCCCATCACGGAGCTGGGCAAGTTCCTGCCGCCGCGTCTCGCGGACTACGATGTCGCCATCGGCTCGCGGGAAGCGCCCGGGGCGAGGCGCATCGGCGAACCGCTGTCGCGGCACCTGGCCGGGCGCGTTTTCAACCTCTTTGTGCGCGTGGTGGCGGTCCCCGGCATACAGGACACCCAGTGCGGCTTCAAGTGCTTCCGGGCCGAAGCGGCGCGCACCCTCTTCGCCCTGCAGCAGCTCGAGGGGTTCGCCTTCGACGTGGAGGTGCTGTTCCTGGCGCGGCGCGCGGGCATGCGCGTGGTGGAGGTGCCCATCGAGTGGAGGTACATGGCGGAGAGCAAGGTCAGACCCGTGCGGCATGCCCTCGGAATGGCGCGCGACGTTCTGCGCGTGCGCTGGAGCGCGTGGCGCGGCGCGTACGGCAGACCGGCGCCTTCTCCGAAGCGTGACGCGTGAGGACATCCCCGTGCCGCGTCGCGCTCCGTTGGGCTACAATGGAACACGAAGCAAGCGCAAGGGGGACGTTATGAGAACCGTCGAGGATATCCTGAAGGGAAGCAAGACCGTGGCCGTGGTGGGACTGTCGCCCAAGCCGGACAGGCCCAGCTACGACGTGGCCCGTTATCTGCAGGCGCGGGGCTATCGCATCATTCCCGTTAACCCCCAGGCCACCGAAATCCTGGGGGAGAAGAGCTATCCCAGCCTCTCCGCCGTTCCCGCGCCCGTGGACGTGGTGGACATCTTCCGCCGCTCTGAGGACGTGCCCCCGATCGTGGATGAAGCGGTCAGAGCGAAGGCGAAAGTCGTGTGGATGCAGGAGGGCATCGTCAACGAGCAGGCCGCGGACGCGGCGCGGCGGGTCGGCCTTGACGTGGTCATGGACCGCTGCATGCAGAAAGAGCACAAGCGCCTCGTCGCACAGGGAAAGCTCTAGTCCCCGCCATGTCCAGCAAGCCCACCTCCGCGTCTGACACGCGCCACCCCGCCCTGGAGCAGCCGGGCGCCGCGCCGTCCGCCGGCAGGATGCGGCTGGCCCTGACGCTCACCGCGATTATCCTGGTGGTGGAGGTGGCGGGAGGGATAGCGTCCAACAGCCTGGCCCTGCTGAGCGATGCGGGCCACGTCCTGACCGACCTGATCGCCCTGGGGTTGACATGGTTCGGCCTGGCCCAGGAGCGGCGAGACCCCACCCCGCGCATGACCTACGGCTACCACAGGGTCAGTCTGCTCATCGCCGTCGTCAACGCCCTGTTGCTGTGCGGGGTCTCCGTCTATATCTTCTACCACGCGTACCTCCGCCTTCAGTCGCCCCCGGAGGTCCAGGGGACGGTCATGCTGGCCGTCGCTCTGGTCGGTCTCGCGGCGAACGTGGGGGTCATGGCCCTTCTGCAACCCTACCAGAGTCGGAACCTGAACGTCCGCAGCGCGTTTATGAACGTGGTGGGAGACGCCCTTGCGTCCGTGGCCGTGGTGGTCGGAGGCGTTATCATCTCCATGAGCGGGTTCTACGTGATTGACCCGCTGCTCAGCATTCTCGTGGGCGTCCTCATCATCATCGGCGCGTGGGGCATTCTGCGGGAGAGCCTGCCGGTGTTCCTGGAGGCGGCGCCCTCTCATTTGGATACGCAGGTGATAGACGCGGCCATGCGGGGCGTGGCGGAAGTCCGGGATGTCCACGACCTGCACGTGTGGAGCATCGCGCCACGGATGAGCGCCCTCAGCGCCCACGTCCTGGTGGACGACTGTCCGATAAGCGAGGTCGTGCGGGTGCGGAGAGATATACTGCATCTGCTGGAGAGCCGTTTCCACATTGAGCACGCCACCATCCAGTTCGAGAGCGCCGGGTGCGGGCCGGACTACCTCGTCTGTGTCGTGCCGCGGTCCGACGGAGAGGCAAGCGCCAGGGAGCGGGAAGCGGGCGAGCCGCGCGGCTAAGCCCACGCGACGGAGGAGGCTGGTGCTGACCAACAGGGTCTACTTCGGGGACAACCTGCCCATCCTGAGGACGCTCCCTGACGCCTCGGTCAACCTCATCTACATTGATCCGCCCTTCAACACGGGCAAGACCCAGAGCCGGGCCTCCATCAAAGTCACTCCCGCCGCGGACGGCGACAGGACCGGCTTCCAGGGCCGCCGCTACCGCACCGTGAAGCTCGGCGCGCGCAGCTTCGCCGATGTGTTTGATGATTACCTTGGCTTTCTGGAACCGCGACTGCGAGAGGCACGCCGGGTCCTGGCGGCGAACGGCTCGCTCTACTTTCATATTGACTGTCGCGAAGTCCACTACTGCAAGCTGCTCCTGGACGACATCTTCGGACGTGAGTGTTTTCTGAACGAGGTCGTCTGGGCATACGACTACGGGGGAAGGCCGCGGAACAGGTGGCCCCCCAAGCACGACAACATCCTCGTGTATGTCAAAGACCCGCGTCGCTACGTCTTCAACGTGGACGCCATTGACCGGGTGCCGTACATGGCGCCTGGGCTGGTCGGCCCGGCGAAGGCGGCCCGCGGCAAGCTGCCCACGGACGTCTGGTGGCACACCATCGTGCCCACGAACGGCAAAGAGAAAACGGGGTATCCCACGCAAAAACCGCTGGGCGTTCTCAAGCGTATCATTGGTACATCATCCAACTCCGGCGACGTGGTCATGGACTTCTTCGCGGGAAGCGGGACGACGGGAGAGGCGTGTCGCCAGCTCGGCAGGAGCTTCATTATGATAGACAACAACCCGGAGGCCCTGGAGGTAATGGCCCGCCGCTTCGCCGGCGCGAAGAATATCGAGTGGGTCGGCTGGCCGCCAGGGGCCGCGAGGAGCAAATCTTAAAATTCATCCAAAATTGAGGTCAATGCCCCCTTGCAAAACGTCACGGGAGCCGTTATTTATAAGTAGCAGAGGGATGCACGGGTATTCTACAGGGACACGGTGGATGACGTTGTACCAGACAGAGGAAAAAGCGCGCCTGCGCCGAGAGCTCAGCAAAGAGGCCATCACCCTGGCCATGCAGAGCCATTGGGACGAGGCGGTGCGCGTCAACCGGAGCATCCTGGAGGTCTTCCCCACGGACGTGGAGGCCATGAACAGGCTGGGGAAGGCTCTCACGGAACTTGGACAGTGCGCCGAGGCGCGGAGCGCGTTCAAGAGCGCCCTTGAGGTCGCGCCGCACAACACCATAGCCAGACGCAATCTTGAGCGTCTCACCCTGCTCCGCGACGGCAAGGCCCGCACGCGAGGCGAGCCCAAGTCGGTGCGGCCCGACCAGTTCATAGAGGCCACCGGCAAGGCGGGGACCACAATGCTCGTCAACCTGGCGTCGGGCGAGAAGCTGGCGAAGCTTGCCGCGGGCGACCCCGTTTCACTCAATGTGCGTGGCAATGTCCTGTCGGTGGACAGCGTGAACGGCGAGTACGTGGGCCGCGTGGAACCGAGGCTGGCGGCGCGCCTGGTCAAGCTGATGGAGGGCGGGAACAAGTACACCGCGGCCGTCACAAGCAACAATGCGCGGGAAGTGACCATCATCATCCGCGAGGTCTTCCAGCATCCCAGTCAGCACGGTCGCATCGCGTTCCCCGCCAAGGGAATCGAAGGCTTTCGTCCCTATATCCGTGGCGGCCTCATGAGATATGATCTGGCGGAAGAGGAGGAAGCGACGGTCGGCGACGGGGAACCGGCTGGAGACCGAGAGTGGACGGCGGGCGGAAAAGTGAAAGAGGCGCTTGGGGAGAAGGAAGCGCTGGATGAAGACGGAGAAGAGGAGACCCCACTCCCCGTGCGGGCGGACGAGGACGAGGAGGAGGAGACGTAGGCGCTCCAGAGGTTGTATGATACACGCCGGGGTCTGATGCCCCGGCTTTTTTGTGTCTGGAAGGGGGACATGCAGTGCAGCCCGTGGTCGCAGCCGAAGGGCTGGTCAAGAGGTACGACGAGCGCGTCGCGGTGGACCGCATCTCGTTCCACGTCGAGCCGCAGGAGTGCTTCGGCTTCCTGGGGCCGAACGGCGCGGGGAAAACCAGCACCATGCGCATGATCGCCTGCGTGTCGCCCCTGACCGCGGGCGCCCTCCGCGTCCTGGGCCGGGACGTGCGCGACGATCCGAGGGGCATCAAGGCGCGTCTGGGAGTGGTGCCCCAGGAGAACAACCTGGACCCGGACCTCACGGTGCTGCAAAACCTTCTGGTGTACGCCCGCTACTTCGACATGCCCGCGTCCCTGGCGCGTCAGCGGGCGGCGGAGGTGCTGGAGCTGTTCCATCTCGCGGACAGGGCGAAGAGTCCCATCGCCGACCTGTCGGGCGGAATGCGGCGCAGGCTGGTGCTGGCAAGGGGACTGCTGAACACCCCGGAGCTTCTTATTCTGGACGAGCCTACGACGGGCCTTGACCCGCAGGCGCGCCATCTGGTGTGGGACAAAGTCCGCTACCTGAAAGGGAGGGGCGTGACCATGCTCCTGTCCACCCACTACATGGACGAGGCGGAGGCCCTCTGCGACCGCCTCATCATCCTGCACCAGGGCCGCATCGTGGCCGAAGGCAGGCCCGCCGGGCTGATAGCCACGCACGTGGGCCGCGAGGTCATCGAGGTGCGGCCGGAGTCCGCCGACCGTGCGCGTGTCGTTGGCCTGCTCCGCGAGCGCCGCATGGAGCCGGAGGAGGCGGGCGAGGCGCTGTACCTGTTCGGCCAGGACGGGGATGCGGTGCTTGGCTGGCTGGGGTCGCAGGTGCGCGGCGTCGTCCGGCGGACCGCGACGCTGGAGGACGTGTTTCTGAAGCTGACGGGGCGCGCCCTTCGGGAGGAGTAGCCGCTGGCGCCACGCGCCGATGTGGGGGCGCTCCGGATATTCGGCTCGGGGTCGCACTGGTCAGGGCGGCGACAGATGAGTCTGCGCTGTATGGTACACTTCGGGCACACCATGTTCATCCGCGGATTTGTCGGGCGATTCGCATCCCCGGTGCGCGACCTGGCCGCACTGGGGGGGCTGGCCCTCCTTTATGCCTTGCCCATTCTGCTCCGTCCGGGCGACACCCTTCCCCTGGGTGGTGACCTTGACTCGGTCGTCGCTCCCTATGCCTTCGTCAGAGAAAGCATTCTGGCGCTCCGGTTCCCCACCTGGAATCCCTATTACACCACGGGTCAACCCTATCTGGGCGACCCTCTCTCCAGCTACCTTAGTCCGATCATTCTCCTGCCCGTGATCGCGTTCGGCGTGGCGGCCGGAGTCAAGGTTGCGGTAGTCCTTTCGTTGTTTCTGGCGGGGGCCGGCCAGTGGGCGCTGGCGCGCGTCGTTGGGCTGCCTCGAATGCTTGGCCTCTGGAGCGCGGCCCTTTTCATGCTGTCAGGCAACCTGGCCGCCAAGTTCTCCAGCGGTCAGCTTGAGAAAATCCTCTCCTATCCCTGGATACCGTTCTCCGTGGCCCTTGTGCTGCTGGCGCTACGGCGCCCGCGCCCACACTGGATCGTGTTGGCGGCTCTGAGCACAGTTATGCCCATACTCTCCGGAGACTACTATGCCTTCCTCTACACCGTCATAGCGGGCGTTGTCGTCGTCATTGTGCATGCCGTCCTCAAGGCGTCAAAAGACGGAAGCGTGCGCCCGCTCCTGACAAGCGCGGGCCTCTACGGGGGAATCCTCTGCCTGGCGGTGGGACTAGCCGCCGTCCGACTTCTGCCCTCTCTGGAGCTTCTCCCACGGATGTTCCGCGTTGTTGACCCCTACGTGGGTTCACAGCACCTCCATGGAGTCCTTGCGGACTTTCTCCTGTTCCCCCGCAGGCTCTACGCGGAGCCGTTCGTGGCCAATCTTTTCGGGTACGGGGGCGGCGAATTGTGGTGGGAGTGGTACGCCTTCCTCGGGCCGCTGCCGTTCGTGGGGCTTTTTTTTCTGCACCGTGCGTGGCGGCAGCCCGATGTGAGACAGCAGGTGATAGTCCTGGCTGCGCTGGGGGGTGTCTCTCTCCTCGTCATCGCCAACGGGTACGCATACTCTCCCTTCCACTGGCTGTGGCAGGCGCTTCCCGCGCTCG
>Ga0080064_1004541_pt1 | contig 17620 bp, 15 predicted proteins | sample Subgrocontami54m_FD_69260 | JGI IMG/M metagenome (GOLD analysis project Ga0080064, IMG submission 69260) | Subsurface groundwater microbial communities from S. Glens Falls, New York, USA - GMW46 contaminated, 5.4 m (SPADES assembly) (version 2) ...
TGATCTTGTTTTCCAACCCGATGCCGCGGCCTTCCTGGCGGAGGTAGACCAAAATGCCGTAGGACTCTTTGGCGATGCGGGCCATGGCCTGGTCGAGTTGGGCTTCGCAGTCGCAGCGCTGCGAATGGAAGACTTCGCCGGTGAGGCATTCGGAGTGCACGCGGACCAGTGGGGCTTTGCCGTTGGGCCGGCCTTTGACCAGCACGACGGTTTCCGTCCGCTCTCCCAGCGCGCGGTAGGTATGGATGCGGAATGCGCCCAGCGCGGTCGGGAGGCGGGCCGATGCCGTGGCGTGCACCATTTTTTCGTGCGTCCGGCGGTAATCGAGGACTTGTTCGACAGTCACCGTCTTGAACCCGTGTTTTTTGGCGTAGGCCTTGAGTTGACGTATGTCCGCCATGGTGCCGTCCGGATTCATGATTTCGCAGATGACGGCGGCTGGCGCAAGGCCGGCTAATCCGGCCAAATCGGCACTGGCCTCCGTCTGGCCCATGCGTTCCAGCACGCCGTTTTCGCGGGCGGACAGGACGTGCAGGTGGCCGGGTTGAGCCAGGTCCTCCGGCTTGGTCGCGGGGTCCAACAGCAGGCGGATGGCGGCGACGCGATCGTGGGCCGACGTTCCGGAACCGCCGTTTCGGGCGCTGACGTTGACCGTAAACGGGGTCTGATAGCTTTCCGTATTCTGTTGGACCATCATGGGGATGCCCAGGTGTTTCCGCCGGGAATCGCGGATGGAGAGGCAGACGAAGCCGCGGGCCTCATTCAGCATGAACGCCACGTGTCGTTCCGTGATTTTCTCGGCGGCCACCATCAGGTCGCCTTCGCCTTCGCGGTGCTCGTCCAGCAGGATGACGGCTCTGCCGGCTCGCAGGTCTTTGAATATAGGTTGCAAATCATTCATGGGCTAGTCATCCTTTTTTGGTGTGTCGGGGCGTTGCCGCGCTGAGCACGACGGCATCCAAGGCGCCTTGCGCGTATTCGGTGACGCGTTCGTGCGCCTGCTCCAGCGTGACACCGGGTCCGATGATGCCTAGCCCTACGGGTTTGTCGAATCGCAGCGAAAGGTCCACCAAAGCGCGGGTGGCCTGCATCACGACCACGTCGTCATGGCGGGTCTTGCCTTGGACCACGGCGGCCAGGATGACGACGCCGTCGATATCCTTGCGCAACAGCTGCCGTTGCGCCAAGAGGGGCGTCTCCAACGCGCCGCGGGCCAAGGCGACGCCGGCAATATGGGCACCCAGCTGGGTAGCGCGTTGATGGACCACGGCCTGCATCCGTTCCGTCAGCGCGGATCGGAAGAGACTCCGGACGACGCCGATGCGCAGGCCCTTGGCGTTGGCCAGGTTCTGGACCTGGTTGCCTACGACTTCGAATTCGTTGAAACTCATGATCGTAATGCCCCCACGTCGCGTCTTCCTTGACGCAACCCCTGTCCCGCATGCGCTACCAAACCCGTCGGATCCAGCACCATGCGGGCCGCGTTGCGGGCGTGTTTGCGCGTGCGGTCGTCAAACAAGGAGACGAGGTCTTTTTCATTTCGGGCCTCATTTTCATGCACGAAGGCCTCGATGATGTGCTTGGACGTTGCAATCTTGGCCATCTGGATGCCGAGGCTTGCTTCGTGCGCGCATTGGCGGTCGATGTCCGCACCACCGACCATGCCCAGCGCCAAGGCGATGTCCGCTCCGGCATCCAACTGGCGCTTGCATTCGACGCCCAGGTCCTTGATACCGGGCACCGTGATGCGGACCACGCGGACCGCAAACGCGCCCAATTCGTTCAAGGCGGCCGTGCCCATGTCGAAGCGCGAGAACGTCGTATCCACCACGGCGACCAATGGACGCTTGGCTTGGGCGTTGTCGTTCATCAGACGTTAAATGGGATGCACCCCGTTTTAATGGTTTCCAAAAAATGAGTAGATACTCGTTTTTGAGTAATTTATTTAAGGCAGGTCCAGCCGGACGGCGTCGCCGTCCTGGACCGCCAGGGCCTTTCGCAAGAAGACGGGTGCCAGAAGCTCGACCACATCTTCGGGATAGTGGGTCCGCTCGGGGACGATGATGGCGCCGGCCGCTTTGCCATCGATCTGGCACGGATAGCAACGCGCGCCACCGAAGGTGCGGTCTTTTTCCTTGAAGCCATCCAGGTGGCGTCCCGGTGCCTGGCGCAGTTGGCGGCTGGCATCCAGGCTGCGCGTCTGGGTCAAACGCAAGTTCAAGGTGCCGGGATAGGGTTTGAAACCCAGCAAGGCCGGGAATTGGCGCTGGTAGCCGGTTTTGGACAAGTAGTATTTGCCTTCGCCCACGCCGCTGAAGACGTGGCCTTCGATGGCGACGGTTTGGGCGCGGTATTGGTTGTGCAAGTAGGCTTTGCCTTGCGGGCTTACATCGTAGTCCCCGGCCTTGGACACCAGCCCTTCCTTGCGGAGGCGGGTGAGCCATCGTGCGGCCGTCTGCTGCGAGACGTGGAGGCGGCCCGCGAGGTCGCCCGACGAGCGGGCCGAACGGGCGTGCAGTTCCAACAAGGCGTGCAGCCACGTGGGTTTCATCTACGCATTATTGCGTAACTATCCAGATAAAGGGAACGCCTTGAATGGAAAACAGTGGCATCGCACTGGGGCAAAAAAAGTCTTAAGAGAGGAAACGAAAAAAATAATCAAAGCCGTATAGGAAGAAAAAGAAAGAAGGAATTGGCTCCGGTCGGCTTGCACTGCTTTTCGTCATCGTTCCACGGCGACCATGCGTCTTGCGTTTTTGACGCAGATGGGCGCAAACCCTGGCTGTTCTTACAGGCCGACCATGAGGATGATGACGGCGGCCACGATGAACAAGGTGAACCCTTCGCCCACGGCCGAAGGCAGTATTACGTTGAAGTAGTAGAGCAAGGCCAGAATGAACAAGGGTGCCAAAAGTGGAAACGCGCCCATCAAGCCGGTGAGCAGCTGGAAGGGGATTTCCAAGAGCATGGCCGAGCCCCACACGATGGGCACTTCCCCGATCAAGGAGTGATTGGCGAAGCTGATCAACATGACGAACGTGATGAGGATCCACGTCATTTCGGTACTGGTCTGCATTTTTTTGCAAATCCGTGGCTGCTCGATTGGAGGATATTGGGCCTTATCCGGAGCGAACCACGGATACCTTGGGAAACGTGCGATATATATACTTTGCCACTTTAAAGTAGTAACATATGCTTTAAGAGGGTTTCTTATGCTAACCGTTGCATGGCCGAACTATTCGAAGCGTTCGACTTCATCGCCACCCTCATCGTCTTTTTCATGACGTATTCGCGGCTGTTCTACCCGGAAGTCATCAACAACAAGATCGTCGCCTTATTGGTCACGTTCGTCGTGATGTTCGTCCTAGTCATCCCGTTTCCCATCGTAAAATGGATCATGTTCGTCGGCCTCTTCAGTTACGGCTTCTTTTGGGGCTTCCGCCCGTGGGAATGGGGCTTCACCGAGTTCAGCGACATCACGGACTCCAAAGGCGGCTTCGGCCAGCCCTACGTCGCGCACGAACACGACCTCTAGTCGGAAAAACGTGCGCCGATTCGGCAGGAGAAGAAAAACGAAAGCGATGCCGCGTTGCCCAAAGCGTTCCTTTTGCCTTCCGGCCCATTTTGAATTTTGCATTTCCCCCCGACTTGCATCACGCCGTTTCGTCCGAACCGTCCGGCTTTCCGTTTCGGCTGAAAGCGGCCTATAAAAAGCCAAAAACCGTGTAGTCCTCCATGGATTTCACGTTCCTCTTCATCATCATCCTGATGCTGCTGGCCCTCAAAAGCGGGCTGACCATCGTCGCCGTGGGCTTGCTCATCATTCTGCTATTTACCGCCAAGAACAAGTGGCTGCTGATCGCCACGCTCATCGGCGGCGCCTTGGTGGCCGTCGTCAGCTTTTCCGGCATCAGCTCATCCTTGGACGACCCCGTCACGTTGGCCGTGTTGGGCGGCTTATTCCTCATCCTCCTGTTGTTGGCCCGCAACGATTCGGAAAGCCCGGCGCCGCAGGGCTACTACCCCGGCGGCCCGATGTAGCGGGCTTTTTATAGTCCGGACCGGTAAACACCTCGTATGAGCCTCCTGATTGTCGCCGCGTTGCTTGGCATCGCGTTCGTATTGATGGAATCCGGCCTCGGTTTCTTCGCCCTTATCGCCTTTTTGGTCGCCATCCTCCACGCTCTGACGTCACGGCAGCAGCACGGCACAGGTGGACCTGCGGGTCACGGCGCCGCTCCGGCCGGCCCACCCAAACAACGCCCCGTCATCGTGACAACATCCGGCGGCGACATCCACAACCCGATGAAAATCGCGGTCAAACATACTTGGGACGGATCCGACGCGTATTCGGATTTCCTGCTCTATATGGGCGGCGCGGTGCAGTGGCCTTTCCGCCTGCTATCCCGCATCATCACCGGTCGGCCCGGGCGCATCGTAAAACCAGGCGGACACTAGCATGAACATCATCCTCGTACTAGCCCTGTTGGCCGGCGCATTCTTCTCCGAACAGATGGGCCTCACGTTCGTCGCCGTCCTTCTCGTGCTGATGGCGGCGCTGGTCCTCTTTACTGGCGGGAGCCGTTCCGGCTCAGGTGGCAACGCCCATCCCAACGTCAACATCACCGAACCGTTCGGCCCGGAAGGGCCCATCGTGGTCGAGAACAAAGTGCCCGACGTGCCGTACCCCTTGATGCTGAAACTCAAGCACGACTGGCACGATTACCGTCAATTCGAATACTCCTTCATGAACTTCGGCTCTGCGGCGCACAACGTCGGCCACTTCCTCTACCAGCTCATCACCGGCCATCGTCCCAAGAAAGATGACGACGGGCACTAAGGCGTCAACATGGAACGTAACGTATACAGTGCATTGCTGGGCGTGGCCGCCCTGGGTTTGTTGCTCAACTTCGAATGGCTGTTTTTGACCTTCTTGTTGTTGGCCGGCGGATTGTTCCTCACCGAGCGGTTCAGTTCCCCCGCGCCGTCGTTCCAAGGCGCGGCATGGGGACCTACGGAAGCGGGAACCGCAGCGGGAGCCATCCAGCAGCCCATCGTCATCCAGTCATCCGCGTACAACCCGGCCAACACGATGATGATGGACATGATCAGCAACATCGTCCAGGAAAGCGCTTACGACAAGAGCCCGCATTCGCCGTTCAAGAAGATGCAAGGAAGCTTGGACAAAAAACTTTCGTCGTTGGACAAGAAACTTAAACACCTGCATGACATCGAGCACAAGCTGGAACACATCGAAAACCACCTCAAACACGGCCACGGCGGGCACTAGCTCCGTTTAGGAAGAACATCGGCCGCAAAACAGGCAACCCGACCAAGAAAACAAGAAAAGCACTTTCAGCCTAGGGCGCCTGAATGCAAAGGTCATGAGGACTTTTTTTCGCGTTCCAGGCCGTATTGCCGGAAATGACATCCTACCCGGGCTAAAGCCCGGGGTATCCCGCAGGGCAAATGGAACAGCATTTGGGGCATGCAACGGCCAACGGTTGCAAGCGATGATTTCTGCGGAAATCATCGCAAAGCTCGGAAGCCGGGGAATGACCCAAAGCGGAATTCATTTCAATCGCAGTAGCACGTCGCGTTGGGACTGCAGGATCTTCTGGTTGATGTCCTGCAACGCCTTGAGCAACGCGATGGTCTGATCCAGTTTCTGCTCGACCGTGTCCAAGTCGGATAGCGACGTTTTGGACACGGATTTCATCAAATCCGTAGCACTTGCCGCCAGTTCTTTTTGGTCGCTGACGTGTTCCTCGTTTTCCCCGGCTTCCGAGACGCGCGTGAACGAAAAGCCAGGTTTTAAAGAATCGGCATCCTCGGGGCGGCCACGCGCGTCGCTTGCGAACAGTTCCTTTTCTTCGTCCGGCGCCGCTTCAGCCGGGGGGGTGGTTTTCTGGATGGATGTGCCGGGGCTCATGGGCTTCATCTGGTCCACGGCGTCGGCAAAGACCGCATCGGGATTCTCGATGCCCAACTCCTTGAGGTTGTCCTTGATCTGCTGCTCGCTCATGCCGGCATTGAGCATTTCGCGGATGATCGACTTAATGTCCATGAATCTGGAAGCCTCTGTTGGAGTCCTTGACGAAAACCAGCCTTTTAAACATTCGGCCCGAACCGGGCACCACACTCAAAGACGCCGGTTACGCCAACACATACAACCCGGACAAATGCAGGGCCAACGCCGCCAAAAATACGTAATCCAATGCGAAGACCACGCGTTCCATCCGCGTCCAATCCTTAACCAAAAGGATGACGCCGCCGGCCACCGCGCCGAACAACAGCCCCAACGGAAGCAAAAAGCCGGAAAGGATTGTTGCCCACACTACGGCGGAAAATACCAAGCCAGCTGCCACCGTTCGCGCCGTTTGCGGACCCAGCCACGTCGCCAGCGTGACGACACCGTCGTTGTGGTCGCCCGCGGCATCCTTGAGGTCTTTGAATGGAGCGGCCAAAAACACGAAACCCAACACCACCAACGCCACGGCCGGTGGCAACGTGGTGGGAACGGTCTCCGGCGACGTCAGGCCAATGCCGAAGCCGGCGGCCACCACGGCCAAGGCGCAAACCGCCAACACCAACGACGCACTGAAGACATGCCGGCGGAGGCGCAACGGGGGCATCGAGTAGACGACCGACAAAGCGAATGCGAATGCCACCCAGACCCATGCGGCGTATCCGGCGGCCAAGGCGGTCAACGTGCTGAGCAACACCAGCCCGATGACGGTCCCCAGCGGGAATGATGCCGACGTGCCCGTACGCCGCGTCCCCCAGGCATCGATGCGCCGATCGGACCAATCGTTGACCCAAACGGCTGCAAGGAACGCCAATGCGATGGATACGGCCAACGCCGCTAACGGCAACAGGACGCCGGGTCCGGCATGCGCCCAGTGCGGAAAACCGATGGCCGCGCCAAAAACCGACAACGCCACGTAATGCAGGACGCGTTCCAACCGGATGCGTTGTGCTAACGCCGTTCCCGACGCGTGCCATGCGGTTACGACTGTGGCGCACACCAAAAGCGCGTAGCTGGAAAGCAATTCACGCATGAAAAAGACATCGGGGTAAGGATGGCCCAGTGAGGCCATGAGGTACGCGGGCCATAATGCTTGAAAAACCACGAACGCGTAGACGGCCGCGGCTGCCAAAAGCCCCCTTATCCAACGTCCCGTCGCCCACACCACGAAGGCCAACGACGCTACGGCGGCGACCAGCACCTCCACGCGGAGCCCGGAGGACACGCCGGCACAATCGGCGCATGCGTTGAGCAACGCGGATGCATACGGCGGTGGCGCAAACACGAATTGCAGCGTGAACCCACGTCCGCCGGAGGCCACAAGGTCCCAAATCGGCGGAATCCACAGGATAGGCGAAAAAACGGCCAGTACCTTGGCAACGCTTAACGACGGTTTGCCGGATGTCCACCATAAGATCAGGAACAGCCCGGCCAGCGCCGAGGCAAAATACGCGACGAACAAAATTAATGACGCTGGCGGTTCAATGGCTTTTTGGGCTTCCAAGGCCCACTCCAGCACAATGCGCACGAAAAGGACGGACACCAGCACGCCCGCCAACTGCAACGGTCCGGCGTTGAGCCGTTCGATGCCGTCAAAGAAGCGGTGCAAGCCGGAAAAACGCATTGGGATGCCGTGGGACGCCGCCGCATGCAATGGCCCAGCGCCGATACGGGATTTACCGCGCGCACGGGAAGTCATGGACTGATGGACCACAGCGTGTTCTTGCAGGCAAACGCCGTGGCGTCGCCGACGCGCCAGGACTTGGCATCGTTGCAGGGTATGCCGCCACCGGACGTGCGGATGAGGTTCGAACGCAGCTCTGCCGAACTTGCGCCAGCGTCGCCGCCCACGGCACTGAGGCCTTCCAAACCGGCAAAGATGCCGCCGCCACCCCCGTCATTGGGGTTATACAAGCCGAAGATTTGCAGGATGAAATTGAAAAAGCCGTAGCCTTTCTTCTTCTTGGGACACCCACATTCCTCCTTGCAGCCGAGGTCCTGGCGCCACGTGAACCTCTGCTGGCCCGTGTTCTGGCCCATCGGACTCCAGTGATTCAACGTCTGATAATCGTAATGCACCTTGTGATCGCCTTCGCACTTGTCTTCGAAGTTGCCCGGTTCCAGCTGGGCGAAGACTTCCCCGCCGGGCGACACGCCCCAGCCCAGGCCGTTTTTCACGCCATAGCCGAAGCCACCCAGCAACGGCACGTCGCCATCCACACCCAGGCGCTTTGAAGCCGGCGAGAACTTGAGGATGGAGTTGAAACAAGCGCCGAACGCCGGCGAAGAGTCCACGTACACCAACTCGCAGAGCTTGACGTTCCAATTGTTCTTGCGGCACAGGTCCTGTCGTGCCCCCAAGTAGTTAGCCTGCAGCAATTCCATGGCCGTGGCCTGAGCCGTCCACACTTCCCGGCCGCGCTCGATCGAATTGCCATCCCGGATTTCGTAGATGCCTTGGTCCGGAAACAGCGTCGAATCGTATGGATAATCGCCGCCCGGACCGCAACCGCTCACCGAGAGCACCTTGCTCAAAGACTGCAGTGCACCGCCTTGCAACTTGGAATTGACGACGTAGGAGTGGATGAATTCCGGACGGCCGTCATTACTGATATAGGCGTCGGGAAACAGCGCCGCCGGCAGGAAGGGCTTTCCACGCGAGAGGTGGGGGACGCTGATTTCCACCGGCACCACCGGGCTTTGGTTGAGCCAGCCGACCAAGGTCCTCGTGGTCTGGCCCGTGGGCACGTTCTTAACGCCGGAGGGCAGGCAGGCCAAACTCGGATCACAGTTCGGCTGGGAACAGTAATTCTCGCACGAGGAAAGGCAAGAATTGGAAACGGCCAACTGGTAGCCGGGATCGCATTGGTAACCCCCAAAGCCAGTGGCCTGCGCATAGACGGTGCTGCTGACTTCTGCCTGGGACGAGTCGTCCAGCAAGCCGTTGCCGTTGTTGTCGCGGAAGCACAGCGGCACGTTGGCGTCGTCGGCTGCCGTGCTGGGATTGACGACTAACGGGCAGAGACTGCCGCGGCACTTCTGCAGGTCCGCAGCCGTCGCGATGCTGCGCGCCGGGATGACGCCGTTCACGCGTGCCGGTTGGAAGAATCGGGATTCTTCGACCGCCAACACTTGGCCGAACGGACAGTTGTACTGGGCCCGGACCGGCTGGCAACCGATCTGGTTGTTGTGGCAACCGACGGCGGCGCGGTGCGTTGAAACCGTCAAGGCCTCGTTGGGCTGCCACAAGCCGTCGTTGTTGGCATCGGTCATGCATTTGGGCGTCGGCGTGGTGCTGCCCACGAACACGTCGGACGCCGTGGCAAACACGAGCGGGCATTGACCGTTGCTCTCGCATCGGTTCACCGCATCGTCGGTGATGCGGTCCTGCGGTTGCGTCGGCACGTAATAGGTGTAACTGTTCGGTGTGAATTCGACGAACGCGTTAAGCGAGGAAAACACCATCTCGCAGGTGCGGCCCCCGATGGAATCACCGTAGCGCACGCGTTGACCGCTGAGTGCGTCCAGCGTGATGCCGGTGCCCGGCAGGTTCAACTGGGAGAACCGGGCCTGCACGTCCGCAGGGTAGACGGAGCGCGCGGTGCACCGCTGGTCGCAATTATATTTGCGGGCGGCCGGATCGTTTGTGCACTGAAGGTATTGTCGGATGTGGGATTCCTGAGTGTTGGAACAATCCGGGTTGAACGTGTTGCTGCAGAACGTGCAAGCCTCCTGGCGGTATTGGATTTGGACGGAATAGTTCATCCATGCTTCCAATGCCTCGCGGCAACATCCCGGAAGCGTGTAGTGCGACGCAAGGCAGGTTTGCGTCTGTTGGCAGTAATGGACCGCGTTGTTGCTGCGCCAATACGCGGTACGTGAGGCCAACCCCGGAACGGACGCGCTGAGCTTTTCGGCCACGTCCACGCGCAGGAACGCGTTCTCCGAAATTGATTCCGTCAGAAGCTGGGTGATGGCCTGGCTGTACGGCGTGCTCAAGTCGTATGAATACCGTTCGGTTGCCAAAGCGTAGCTGTAGCGTGACACGGGCCGGATGGGACTCAATGGATTGGTGGAATCAAAGATGGGCGTATCCAGATCCGACGCGTCGAATGCTTGAATGGATCCGGCAAGACCGGGATTGACCGCGAAAATCTTGGTGCCGGGACCGTCGAACGTCAATGCGAAGTTGGACGGACGCGTAAAGACGATGGAACGTTTGCCCAACTGCTTGAGGTTGGTCACAGCCCACAGCTGGGGATAGAAACGGGACGTGCCGCTGGCGGCGCTGGAATAGAACGTATAAATGGGTGAAATATAGGCGTTCGAATCGGACGCGTCGTTAATCACATGCAGCGTCACGTTGCGCCGCGAGGTCTGATCCCCGGTGAACGTGAACTCCAACGTCACTTCCGAACCCTTCAGCGAGTTGCCGTTGACCTTGTACGAATCAGGACACGTCGAACGCAGTTCAGGGCTATACCGCAGCAGGTACGGCTGGTCGTTGTACAACGTCTTTCCTAGGTCACCGCAGCCGAATACGGTGCCACTGGCCGCATCCCACTCGCAGATTTCATAGCATTTATCCGAACCGTCCGTCCGCGACGCCCGCGTCAAGACTTGACCATAATCAGGTACCGATACGTTGAGCAGCACGGCGTCCGCCGGGAAGATGGGGGACACGCGGAATGCCAAATCCGTACAGCCTTGGCCCAACGAGAACGGCGGGTTCAACGCCGGCTCGTACCGGATGCCGATGTAGCCGTTGCACGTGTCCCAACCCGGCGGGAACGGGTTGGATCCATTAAACGAGAAGCCCGCACCGCCCAACCGGACGTCGCGGACCAGTTCGGTGGAAGACCCGGATAGCGCACGGCGGATGGTGATGGATGACAGACCGGCATTATCCGGAGAAAGGAATCGGGCCACGCCTTGGAAAGACTGGCCCCGCTGCGTGACGGGAATGCTCACCGCGGGTTGGACGTCGTACAATTCCAAACCGGTACCGGCGCTAACGCTGGCGGCCAACGTGTTTCCCGAAAGGGCGGTGATGCGGAACGTGGCGTTGACAAAACCCACGTCGCACTGCGCGCCGATGACTTGGCTTGCCGTGCAATTGCCGGTGGAAAGCGCGGAGTATGGATGCGCATCGGCCAACTGGTTCTCGGGCTGGCCCAACTGCGCTTCGACGATGCCGTGCTCGTTGGCGCTGACGCCGAAGCCTGAGATGTCCAGTGCGGCGGCATGCACCAACGGCGTTTCATTCAAACCGCGCAGGACGAGGGACACGTTGACTGATCCGGCTTGCAGGACGCGCCCCTTGGCCACGCCTTCGAAGCGCAGCGGAAGAGCGTAATTGGTGCATTGCGTCAAGTCGCTGAGGTTCAACCCGAAGGAAGCGTTCCAGACGTCAAAGGATTTTCCACGGAGGAAGTCACAACGCTTGCCCGTCCCTAGCGTGGCTGAGCCGATGATGGGCGTGGTGGCATTGAACAGGACCAAGCCGCTGGCCGGCGCTTGCAGCACCAATTCGGTATTGGCGGTGGGCCGGGAGAACAATTCGACTTTGTAGTAGACCTGGAGCGGTTCGAGCCGGCGATTGTTCACCAAGACCTGGTTGTGTGCCGAAAAACCGTCACTGCCGGACTCGGCACCTTGGGCGAAGGTGAGGGACAGGCATGCCTGGCCGTCGCACGTGGTACTCAGGCTCTTGATCGTGTAGTTGCGGTGCAGCGCGGCCGTATCCGGACAACCGGAGGCATGGGGGGATGCGGGCCGCGTGAGCAACGCCGCGTCATACGGGTGGCGAACGTAATCCGAACCGCGGACGATGTAACTGCGGTACGCCAAGGACAGCACTTTGGTCTTGGTGCGTGTGTCCAACGTCATCGACGGTTCCAACGAGACGTTGAATGTCACCAAGCCGCTGGCCGCGCCGTTGTACCGCGTGTCCACCCACGAAGCGCGGCTGCGTTCGAAATCGGATATAGCCGACGCGTAGCAGCTTTCCGCGTAAGAACCCTTGACGTCAAAACCCGACGGGTCCAAGCCCGATACGATCACATCGTCATTCTGCGTATCGAGCACCACGCCGGATTGGTCGGCGTTGCGGGAGAACAGTTGGACTTTGGCCAGGTACGAATATCCCGGCTTCAAAGAGCCGCTGACCGGTCGGTTCTGAGACGTAAAGAGGCCTTGCCATTGGACGTACGTGTCGGCCAACACCGACTCGTTGACCAGGTACAGCGTGACGTTGCGATCGATGCCTTCATAGAGGTAGAACGAGTTCTGTGAGCCCACGAAGCCGTCCGCCGACACGTTGACGGAGACGTCTTCCCCGGAGCGCATCGTCAAGTTGCACCCGTTGCCTTGACATTGACCAACCGTCTTATTGCCGACAAACGAGACGAAACGCGCGTTGGCTACGAATTGGCGGGCCAGCGGATCGTAGGCGTACGCCTTGACCAAGAATGGCGTCTTGGACAAGTTCACCTGCAAGCGGTTGACGCCTTGCACCAAGGTAGCGTTGGCCTCGCCGCTTTCGTCGTACAGCGCGACTTTGGCCTTGATCTTGCTGCCGATGGCTAGGCGGGTAAACATGGCTTCGCCGTTGTGGGTGGTGGATTGTTGGTCCAGCACAAACCAATAACCCCCCGCATGCTGCTTGTGCAACACCACGTCGGCGTACGACGCGTTGCCACCGGATTCCTCTACCGCGTGCACCAACAATTGGGATTCATCGCGCCCCGGATCCGGGCACTTGCTTGGGTCCTGCTCGCATTCGGTCTGGCAACGTTCACCGGTGCAGCAGTTCGAACCCGTGCACGTACAACTGGAACCCGTACAGACACAATCCGAACCGGTGCAGCAGTTCGAGCCGGTACACACACAACTGGAACCGGTGCAGACACAATCCGAACCGGTGCATGTCCTGCCCAGCTCCGGCAAGACCAACACGACTTCCTGGCCGCCTTGGAACAGGCCGGTCTCGTTGCGGATGTGGTCGTACTTGTCTCCAGACGCGTAGTAGGAACCCGCACCCACGCTCAACAAGACCTCGCCTTCGGCGTTCGAATTATCGTGATAGATGCTCTCCACCCGCTCCGGAAGATAGATGTCCACCCGTACGTCATCAATGGCCGAGCCGTTTTTCTCCACCACACGGATGCGGACCTGGTTGGGTTTCAGCGTTTTGTTGCATTCCGGACACGGGCCAACGCCACCGCCGGCCTTGAGCGTGACGGTTATCTTATTGGTGGCCGGACGGATGGAAATGATCGTGTTGTTGCCGAAATACGGCTCGAACCCGGCGGCAAACACGTTGACGTAGACTTGTCGGCCCACGGCGAGGCTCGGCACCAAGCCGTTGCCTTGCACCAAATCCACGTTTTCGATGATGCCGTTGGTCTTCGCGTCGTACACCGTAGCCTGGCCTTCGACGGGATTGCCGTCTTTGTCCCGCGCGATGATCAACAACCGCCCGGTGGGCGAGCTAGGATCCACGGGACAATCGTCGTCCGTATCGCAAAAATCGATTATGGACTGGTTATCTCCAGGACCCAGATAGGACGGATCATCGACCAGGCCCAAATAAGGATTTTTATTGGGGTCGTTGTATGGCACGTTGCTGGGGTCGTCAATGGGGTTGATAGCGTCCTTGGCACACGTCTGGGCATCGGTGCAGGCCAATTCCAGCCGGATGATCGCCTTTTCCGCGACGTTGACCGAACTGTTGGACGCTTTGTAACCATCCTTGTGCGCCCGCACCGTCAGCGTGGCCACCGGCACGTTCTCGAACGTGACGCGGCCTTTCTTGGTCTTCTGCGTGGACAGGACCGTCGCACCGTCCGACAACTCGACCACGGCGCCGTCCAACAACACCGAATGCGTCGCATCCAGTTTCCCGTACACAGTCACCTGCAAGCTGGGCGCCTGCGCCGCCGTCAGGATGAGTAACGAACCGCCCACCAGCAACAAGAACAGCAAAAGCGCGACCAAAAACGACGGAATGCCGCGGGATTCGATGGGTTCGACGAAGTAATCGTACACCGGCGCGCCGAAGCGTTCCTCCAGCACGTCGAGCAATTTGTAGTACTGCTCTTCCAACAGGAAATACGCCTGTAGTATTGGTTTTAAGAGCTCCCCCAGCATACTCTCGTAACCACTGCGACAAATAAAAACCCTCGTGAATTTGCCCCATGTACGCCCTCCAGATGGCCAAGGACGCCTTGGAAAAAACAACCCAAAGCGCCGTGCAAAGCCCGAAAGACCCCACCCAAGCGGATGCCTGCATTCCGTGCTTTGCCGCGGCCAAGGAAGTGGGTAAACCCCCCGCGGACCTTGCGAAAGCAATTGCAAAAGAAAAGCCGCCGCATTGGTTCGGACGCGTCATCGCCACCGGGCCGTACGTCAACTATTTCTTTTCCGAAGCGTTCTTCCGCCAAGTCTTGCAGGAGACGACCCGCCCGGATTACGGCCGCCAAGACGAAAAAACAGGCAAACCCACGGTGCTTGAATATTCCCAACCCAACCCGGGCAAACCCATGCACTTGGGCCACATCCGCTCGACCATCATCGGCGACGTGTGCGCCAACGCATTGCAATCATTGGGCAAATCCGTCACCCGCCTTAACTATTTGAACGACCGCGGGGCCCACATCGCCGAATTGATTACTGCGATGGAGGAATTCAAGGATTTACCCCAGGTGACCGACGAAAAAAGTCTGTTGGCGTATTATGTTAAGATCAAGTCGGAAATCGACTTGAACCCCGCGCTCAAGGAAAAGACCCGCCAGGTATTGGAACACCTCAAGGACCATGCGGCGCAATTGAAGAAAATCCGCGACATGAGCTGGTTAGCCTTCCAACGCAACTACGACGCCCTCGGCGTGCGTTTCGACGCCATCCCGCTGGAAACGCAGCTGGAAGACGACGCCCACGCCCGCGTGCAGGAATGCCTGAAGAAAGGTCTGGCCAAAAAAGAACCCGATGGCACCATCATCGCCCTTTTGGAACCGCATGGACTGCCCAACACGGTGCTCTTGCGCAGTAACGGCACCCCTTTGTACTTCACCTCCGACTTGGCTTTAGCCGACTGGAAATGGCAGCAATACGCCTTTTCGCAAAGCTGGATCTTCACCGCGTCCGAGCAAAACCTCCACTTTAAGCAACTCCAACTCATCTTATCCAAGCTGGGCCGCCCGTACGCCGATAAATACGGCCACAAGGGCCACGGCCTCATCCGCTTGACGGAAGGCAAGCTCAGCACGCGCGCCGGCCGCGTCATCCTGCTGGAAGACATCCTGCACGCCGTGGTGGATGAAGCGCAAAGCCAGATGGCCGCCCGCAGCCCCGACCAAACGCCGTCGCCGGACATCGCCAAAGCCGTGGGCATCGGCGCGCTCAAATACGGCGTCCTCAAGGTAAAGCTCGAAAAAGACATCACCTTTGACCCCAAGGCGGAAGTGCAGTTCGAAGGCGACACGTCCGCCTACGTCCAATACGCCCACGTGCGCGCCTGCGCCATCTTGGACAAGTACGCCGGCCGGAGCAACGGCAACGACGCCACCAACGATGAAAAAGAAAGAAGTGCCGCAAAGTCCGGAAAACAAAAAAACGTAAAAGGAAAAGGCAAAGCCGTAAAAACCAATAACGCAAACGACACCCCTGTCCTTTCTCTTTCCGCGCGGGCAACCCTCCCGCCGTTGCCCGAAAAACTGGACTTGAACGAGTCCGAACGGCTCCTTTTGAAGAAGCTTGCCGAATTTCCCGACGCGCTGCAATACGTCGCCACTACGATGCAGCCGCACGCCCTATGCGAGTACGCGTTGCAAGTGGCCAAGGCATTCACCTCGTTTTACGCCGCCTCGCCCGTCCTAACGGCCGAAAAAGAAGGCCTCAAAGCCCAACGCCTCCACATCACGGTTTCTACGAAGAACGTCCTGGCTCTGGCCTTGGGCGTGCTTGGAATCCAAGCGTTGGAGAAAATGTAACGGTAAAATACCATGCCACGTGATAGCGAGTTCCGCCGCAAGAAAGTCGAAGCCCTTCACGAGCAGTACCGCCGAGAGGGGGATAAGATGGCGGAAAAAATCGATCCCGACGCCACAGCGGACAAACTTCTGGGCAGCGCCGAATTTCGCTCAACCCTATCCCAGCCTACAATCCCTGCGGAATACGTTCGATGGCGTCACAAGAAAGTCGAATTGTTGATCCACGCCGAATCCGGCGAACCCCTCGGCCTACACCGCGAAAACCGTGAGGGAGCAACGCCAGTCCAGGACGCCGTCACCAAAACGGTACACTATTACGAACCGCTAAACGAAGTTGAACGTGCGAAATACAGAGCACTGATTGCAAAGGCTCGAAAAGAATAGACCGGCCGAGAGCAAATGCGAGCGGAAAAAGTATAACCAGGAGGGGACGAAAATGCCAAGAGAAGAACCTATTCCACATGAAATCATCATCCGTCCCGTTCCAAAGGCACTCAAAAAACAGTTACCCACTCATCTGTTCGAAATAGAGCCAAGCGGTAAACTCCCTTCTGAAGAGGAATTCGCTTCAAATCATCGGAATTCAGGGTATCATCGGAAATCCGGTTATGGCTACTTCACTCAAAACCATCACGTGGGGACACGCGTGGCCGGCCCATTCATCGTAAACGGCCCCCTTGACAATAAACCCACCTGGATTGATAGCGAACACGGTGAAGGAAAAGCCAAACGTCCCATTGCGGCATTGGTCTCGATACCTCATCCTCAAAATCCAGAAACAAGGATAAACTTGGCGTACTTAGGAAAAATGAGACTGGCCGAAGGAAAGTTTCTCGAAATCTAAGTTAACCCAAGAACTCGTCCAACCATTTGGCCGGATTCTTCGACTTCGCGAAAGCACTCGCCAGCAGCACGCCTTCCGCGCCGAGTTTGAGCGAGAGCTGGAAGTCGTTGCGCGTCGAAACACCGGCGCCGACCAGGGGCAGCACGTGGCGGTTCACCGCACGGATTGCGCCCACTCCGTCCTTGACCAAATCGGGTTGCGCGCTGGACACCGATACGCCGGAGCCGATCAGTTCCGGCGGCTCGATGGCGACGGCCCACGGCCCAAACGCCGCCACTTTCTTGGCCTCCGCGATGGAGTCCGCGCAAACGACCGTCTTGAGGCCCAACGCGCGGGCGGCGTCCACCGTTTCCTTGACTTGGGCATGCGGCAACTTCTTCTCGGAATGGTTGACCAGCGTGCCTTCGAAGCCCAACTGTTTGAGGCCCGCCAGGGGAACCGAGCCTGTAAAAGCGCCGAAACCCGACGCGTCGGCATGCTGAGCGAACAGAAGCGGCGTGTCTTTGCGGCGCTCGGACGCGACCCATCCGGCATCCAACACCGACGGACAAACGACGAGTTGGTGTTCGGTATTGTCCGAAGCGGTTTGCACGGCCTCAAGCAGGTTCAACGCGTTGCGTTGAAAACTCTCGGCATACGTCTTGAGATTGAAGATGACGAACGCCATGGGGTATTACAGTCCTTTGGGCCGGCGTTTGGCAAACAAGAAATGATACCCGCCTGCCAGCAACGCTAAGAGCATGACGACGGCGCCGA
>Ga0080064_1004542_pt1 | contig 17615 bp, 17 predicted proteins | sample Subgrocontami54m_FD_69260 | JGI IMG/M metagenome (GOLD analysis project Ga0080064, IMG submission 69260) | Subsurface groundwater microbial communities from S. Glens Falls, New York, USA - GMW46 contaminated, 5.4 m (SPADES assembly) (version 2) ...
TCCGCTGCGACTGCCCGAGTTCCTGCCGAAGCTCGAAGAAATTCTTTCGCACTACGACCTTACTTATACCGTTGCGGGGCATATCGGCGACGGCAATATCCACATCATTCCGCTGGTCGACCCCCAGCGCCCCGGGCTTGCCACACTGCTCGATGAGCTGACGCATAAAATATACGACCTCGTACTTTCGTACAAGGGTTCTATCACCGGCGAGCACAACGACGGGCTTGTTCGCACGCCGTATGTGGAAAAGATGTTCGGCAAAGAAATGTACGCGCTGTTTTTGGAATTGAAAAGCATTTTTGACCCGCACAACATCTTTAACCCCGGCAAAAAAGTGGGCACCAACTTTAGCGACATGCTCTCCAAAATCGACCTGCCTTCTATTAAAAAATAAATTATGAAAATTACTAAGCTTGGACATTGCTGTTTGGTTTTAGAACTGCAAGGGGTGAGACTCTTGACCGATCCGGGGAGCTTTACCGATGCACAAAATGAACTTACTGGCATCGATGCGGTTTTGATTACTCACGAGCATCAGGATCACTTGCATATCGAGTCGCTGAAAAAGATTTTGGCGAACAATCCGCAGGCAGTCGTCGTTTCCAACAACGCGGTCGGCTCGATTTTACAAAAAGAGGGGATTGCGTATACCAAGGTCGCCGACGGCGAGTCAACAGAAATCAAAGGAATTAAAGTAGAAGGGTTCGGCAAAGATCATGCGTTGGTGTATCCGCCAAACCTGGGGTTGGTGGAGAATACCGGCTATTTTGTCGCCGATACATTTTATTTCCCCGGCGATAACTTTCACAACCCGGGAAAACAAATAGATATTCTCGCACTTCCGGTCGCCGACCCGTGGATGAAAATTGCCGACGCGGTCGATTTTGCCAAACTGGTTAAAGCTCGGACCGCCTTTGGCGTCCACGACGCGATGATACAGCCGTTCTTCCGTGGATTTGTCGGCAATTTGCTTAAAAATTTTGTTCCCGAAACTCAGTACATCAGCCTCGCCGACGGCGAAACAAAGGAGTTTTAAAACTCGTACCTCCGATGTCCTGTTTTACGTAATTTATCCTATAGCATAACGTACGTATATGCGCTTATTCGTACGAATGGGTAAATAAGGAAAATAAAAAACCACCGTAGATTTTGATATAATAAAGTCAATGGAAACGATAGTCTTCGGCGGGGGATGTTTTTGGTGCACCGAGGCGGTTTTTGCAATGCTCAAGGGAGTGCAGTCGGTAGAGCCCGGGTATGCCGGCGGACATGTCCTAAACCCGACCTACGAACAAGTATCCAAAGGGGACAGTGGCCACGTGGAGGTCGTAAAAATCGTGTACAACCCCGATGAGCTCTCTTTTCCGGAATTACTGCAGGTCTTTTTTGCATCCCACGATGCGACCGAAATAAACCGGCAGGGAAGCGACGAGGGCTTCCAGTATCGCACCGCGATTTTTTATACGACCGAGCGCCAGCGGCAGCAGGCACAGCATTATATCGACGTCATCAACAGCATAAACACATCAAAACCAATTGTTACCACCGTTGAGCCTCTGGAGACCTTTTATCCGGCGGAGGATTATCACAAAAATTATTTTGCCAACAATAAGCAAGCCGGATACTGCCAGCTTGTCATCGCTCCAAAAGTAGATAAGGTGGAAAAAAAGTTCAAAAATCTTATAAAACCTTAACTATAACGACCGTTACAACTAAGGTTTATGACAAGAGAGGAATTTGAACAATTGGTGGAGCAGGAGTTCCCCAATGCCATACCGGAGAAGTTCCGCCCGCATATCAAAAATGTGGCTTTTTTGGTTGAGGACGAGCCGTCGCCGGAGGTCCGAAAAAGAGAGGGGCTCACGCAAGAGGAAACTCTTTTAGGGTATTATCACGGCATTCCGACGCCTATGCGCGGCGACTGGTACGGCATGGGTACAACCATGCCGGACACTATTACGCTGTATCAGAAACCTATCGAAGAAGAAGCCTCAGAAGTAGAACATTCTCACTTTCTTAAGAAAGTGAGAATGTCGTATGAGGAATGTGTTTGCAAAGTCATCCGCGAGACTATTTGGCACGAGGTCGCCCATCACTTTGGCATGGACGAGCACGAGGTGCGGCATCGCGAAGCAAATCGTGATATAAAAGAATAGTATGGAAAATAAACTGCGTATAACGCCGTATGTCGTGCTCGCGCTTGCCATGATAGGGCTCGGCGACACGCTGTATCTTGCCTACTTTCAGTATTTAAACCTTGTTCCAGCGTGCGCAATCAAGGGCTGTGAAATTGTGCTTACCAGCGTGTATGCCAAGTTCCTCGGCGTGCCGCTCTCGTACTTAGGCATTGTCTACTACTCCTACATGTTCTGCCTCGGCGTGCTTTTGGCGATAGAGCCAAACTCACGCGCCCTGCGCATCGGCGCGCTGGCATACGGCGCGGTAGGTTTTGTACTCTCTTTTATCTTTGTCTTTTATATCCAGCTCACGCTCATCGGCGCGATATGCCAGTATTGCGCGCTGTCGGCGCTCACTACTACCGCGTTTTTTGCAACGGCCATTTGGCATTGGAAAGCTACGAAAAACTAAATTTGCCGGAACGCAGAAAATTTCCTGCTGATAAATTTTCCTACGACCCGGCGCCGTCGCGCCTCTCGACATTCCGTCAAATTTGTTTTTCTCCGCTACTACCTAGTACGCAGGCCGGCGGGAGCGGCGGATGAGCCGCCAGAGGACATACAATATAAGGAACGCCGCCACGGGGTAAAAGATGCCCGCACTGCCGATGATAAAGTTGAGAATAGTGAGCAGGTAGAGGTAGAGCGTCTGCAATATAAACCAAACGGTGCCAATCGGATTTTGAGGTGCATTTTTGACCGCGTCGGAGCCGAGGATTTCTCCGGGGCTCGCAACACTGGTGCCGAGCCGTCCCTTTGTGTTTTCTATCTGTGTATCAATAACGTCGGAAAGCGCGGTCCGGCCGCCGTCGACAAGATTAAACACCGGCGCCGTGGCGTTGGCTACGGCGGGGGAGAAGCCCGCTATGCCCTCCTGAATTTTAGCGGACGACTCGACGGCGGCCGCAGGTTGAGGAGCCACCGGTATCGGCTTTGGTTTGGGAGAGACGTACAGGGTAAAGGTCACCGGCGTTGAGCCGTCTTTGTTGGTAGAGCTCAGTACCACGTCTGTGTTCCCGGTAGATACCACTACGCCGAGCGGCACAGAGACGCCGTCGACTTGTGCTTTTGCGGACAACTCAAGCGCTTGCGGTGCGGCCGGCGCCGCAAGCGCCACGGCCGGCAACAGGAGCACTATCAAAATAGCAACCGTCCTACGCATACCTTATTAGTATATAACAGAAAAATACATTAGACCGTAATCTCGCAGTATACTGTAGGGGATGAAAGGTTTTTGGCAGTGGATTAAAAATCATTTTGTTCCCTCCCACCACAACGCGTACCGGCCACACATACTGCGTCGCCGGTCGCTTATGTTCCTGCTCGCTTTGGCGTTGATATCCGAAGGTGTGCTGGTTGCAAACCTCATGGCGCGGCAGTCCGGCCACGACTTTTTGGCGGCGGTTATACAAAGCGAGATTATCTTGCTTACCAACGCGGAGCGCGCGCAAAATAATGTTTCGCAATTAAAAGAGAACGCTCTGCTCGACCGGTCGGCGCAGGCCAAGGCAGACGATATGGCGCGCCTCGGCTACTTTTCTCACGTCGGACCCGACGGTAAAGAGCCGTGGGTGTGGATAACCGCAGAAGGCTACGACTACCGGTATGCGGGGGAGAACTTGGCGGTGCGGTTTGTTGATTCTAAAGATGTAATAACGGGGTGGATGATGTCGCCGACGCACCGCGCCAATATCGTTAAGCCGGTGTACACCGATATCGGCGTCGGTATTGCGCAGGGCATGTACAAAGGCCAGCCGGCGACGTTTGTGGTGCAGTATTTCGGCAAGCCGGCGGCAAGCGTACAACAGCCGGTGCAGGTATTAGGAGTTGAGACCGTAACTGCGCCACAATCTCTCAGCAACTCTTTTTCGCGGCAGATAGGCAGGGTGCTCAGCGAGCCGCGTGTTACAACCACGTGGGTGTTGGGCGGCATCATAACGTTGCTCATGCTGGCGTTTATGTTCGCGTTCTTCCACCACGTGCAAATCCAAGCGCATGACCTGCTTGTACCAAGCGCCATGGTGGTAGTGGTAGCGGTTATGCTGCTTGTTATCAACAGCAACGTGCTCCCGAGCGTTATCCACGACACGCAGGCCGCGAGTGTTGTAAGTGCTATACTGTTTCCATGAACATGACTAAACAATTCACAACCGGCATAGCGGTGGCCGCGGGGCTCGCGATAGTGGGGCTTTTCTTTATATATGGCGTACCGAATACTATGACAAACACTGCATCTCCGGCCGCAAGCACCGGGCTTATCATACAAGATGAGGTAGTCGGCACCGGCGCCGAAGCCGTCGCCAATTCCACCGTGAGCGTGCAGTACACCGGCAAACTGGGCGACGGAAAAGTTTTTGACACCTCCGTCGGCAAAGCGCCTTTAGAGTTCCAGCTCGGACAAGGATACGTGATACCGGGATGGGAGCAGGGGATACTGGGGATGAAGGTGGGCGGCAAGCGTTTGCTTATTATCCCGCCAAGCATGGCGTACGGCGCTCAACCCAACGGACCTATCCCCGCAAACTCGACGTTGATTTTTGAGGTAGAGTTGGTTGGTGTCAAATAATACGTTCAAAATAGAAAAAGAAATGCCCGGTTCTCTCGCGAGGGCCGGCATTTTGTCTACTCCGCACGGCGATATACAAACTCCGGCGTTTGTGGCTGTGGGCACCAAGGCGGATGTTAAAGGGATTAAAGCGTCCGAGTTTGGCGAGCTCGGGATACAGACCATCATCGCCAACACATACCACTTGTACCTATCGCCCGGACCGGAGTTGATAGAAAAAGCCGGCGGTATCCACAGGTTTATGGGCTTTGACGGTCCGATTATGACCGACTCGGGCGGGTTCCAAGTATTTTCGCTCGGGGAAGGGTTTGGTAAAAAAGTTTCTAAAGTCACAGCCGGGCAGGATTCTCCCTCCCAAAAGGTCCTCGGGTCGGCTTCGCCTCAACCAGACCATTTTGTCCGGGAGAATCCTGCTCCGGCTGTGTACGACGAGGAGCTTGCGACTTCCCACGGCAAGCTCGCCATCGTCGACGAAGAGGGTGTTTCGTTTACTTCGCATGTCGACGGCACGTTTCACCGCTTTACGCCGGAGCGTTCGATAGAAATCCAGCACGGACTCGGCGCCGATATTATTTTTGCGTTCGACGAGTGCACCAGCCCCGCAGCCGACTATGAGTATCAAAAAGAGGCGATGGGCCGGACACATCGCTGGGCCGACCGTAGTTTGAAAGCGCACCGGCAGAATATTAAAAAAAATGCCGAGCAGGCGATATACGGCATCGTGCAGGGCGGGCGGTATGCCGACCTGCGGATTGAGAGCGCCAAATATCTGGCGAACATGGACTTTGACGGCTATGGCATCGGCGGTTCTTTCAGTAAACAGGACATCCTCGGTATTTTGGACAAAGTAAATAAAGAATTGCCTAAGGAAAAGCCGCGACACCTGCTCGGCATCGGTGAGCCGGAGGATATTTTTATCGGTGTGGAGGCCGGCATCGATACGTTTGACTGCGTGCTTCCGACCCGCAACGGCCGCAACGGCGGCATATATGCCGCGGACGGCAAATACCAGATTCCAAATAATAAATATCAAAACGACTTCACGCCGCTCGATACAAACTGCGGTTGTCCTGTTTGTGCAAAACACACTAGGAGCTATATACACCACCTCTTCCGCACGCATGAGATGCTCGGACAAATACTCGCGAGCATGCACAACATGTACTTTCTGACCAACTTGGTTAAAAAAATCCGCCGGTCTTTATTGGACGGGAATTTTGCGGAGTTTCGTGATACATTTCTAGGTCACTATAGCTCGCTATAGTGCATAAAAAAGTGGCAAAGTTTAAGCTCAAAACAACGCATCGGCCGGCGGGGGATCAGCCTGCGGCTATTGCGGCTTTGGTTGCCGGGCTCAAGGCGGGGGAGCGGCATCAGACCCTGCTCGGTGTTACCGGCTCGGGCAAGACCTTTACCGTCGCCAATGTTATAGAGGCGGTACAAAAGCCCACCCTGGTTATCGCGCACAACAAAACACTTGCCGCCCAGCTGGCGCAGGAATATCGCGACTTCTTCCCCGACGCGGCGGTGCACTACTTTGTTTCCTACTACGACTACTACCAGCCGGAGGCGTACATGGCGCACTCCGACACGTATATCGAAAAGGAGGCGCAGATTAACGAGGAGATAGAGCGCCTGCGCCACGCGTCGACGCAAGCTCTGCTCACGCGCAAAGATGTGATAGTAGTTGCGTCGGTCTCGTGTATTTATGGCTTGGGGAGCCCGGATGAGTACCGCAAAGTGCATTTGGAGTTGCGTGCCGGGGTAAAGAAAAACCGCGCCGAGCTTATCCGCGAGCTCATCTCGGTGTACTTTGAGCGCACCAACGCCGACCTTACGCCGGGCACCTTCCGCGCGCTGGGCAACAGCGTGGAGATTATGCCGACCGGTGAGCGGGTACTCTACCGAGTGGAGTTTGAGGGCGACAAAATTGGCAAGCTCCGGATTATAGATGCGGTGACGCGCGCGGAGAAAAAGTCTGCGGAGTCCGTATTTCTTTTCCCCGCCAAGCATTACGTCACTCCCGAGCATGAGCGGGCGCGGGCTATAGCCGATATCCGCGCGGAGCTCAAAATGCAACTGGCCAAGTTTGAAAAGCGGGGCAAACTGCTGGAGGCCGAGCGCCTGAAGCGCCGCACCAATTACGACCTCGCGATGATACGCGAGGTCGGCTACTGCAACGGGATAGAAAACTACTCGCGCCACTTCGACGGCCGCAAAGCGGGCGAGCCGCCGTTCTCGCTGCTGGACTATTTTCCTAAAGATTTTCTTACGGTCATCGATGAGTCGCATGTGACCGTGCCGCAGATAGGCGGTATGTACGCCGGCGACCGCTCGCGCAAAGAGACGCTGATAGAGTTCGGCTTCCGTCTGCCGTCGGCACTCGACAACCGCCCGTTGCAGTTTGAGGAGTTTGAGAAGCATGTGGGGCAGGTTATTTATACGTCGGCGACGCCGGCGTTGTACGAAAAGGAAAAGAGCGGCACAAAAAATATTGTGGAACAAATTGTACGGCCGACCGGGCTTTTGGATCCGGTTATAGATATCCGTCCGGTGACGGGCAACAAAGGACCGTCCTTAGCTCAGGGCTCCAAAGGACGGTCCTTAGAATACCCGGGTCAGATTCAGGATGTTATAGAAGAAGTGGCCAAGGTGGTTAAGCGCGGCAACCGCGTGCTTATTACGACGCTTACTAAAAAAATGGCCGAGGACCTCAACGACTATTTAAAAGAGCGCAACATTAAATCAACCTATCTGCACAGTGATGTCGAGACGTTGGAGCGCATCGAGATACTCACCAGCCTGCGCAAAGGGGAGTACGATGTGCTGGTGGGCGTCAACCTCTTGCGTGAGGGCTTAGACCTGCCGGAGGTTGAGCTGGTCGCGATACTCGACGCAGACAAAGAAGGGTTTTTGCGCTCGGAGGTGTCGTTGATACAAACCATAGGCCGCGCCGCGCGGAACTCCGCCGGCAGGGTTATCTTGTACGCCGACCAAGAAACGCCGTCGCTGATAAAAGCGGTGGGAGAGACGCGCCGCCGGCGCACTGCGCAGGAGGCGTACAACAAAAAGCACGGCATCACGCCGACGACCATCATAAAGAAAATCAAAGACATTACCGAGGAGCTCCGCTCCGAGCACTCCAAAGCGATTGTCAGCATGCTTCAGATAGACAAAGAGCTGTATAAGAAAAATCCACGGCAATTTATTGCCGGAAAGAAGCGCGAGATGGCCGAAGCGGTCAAAGAACTCGACTTTGAGTCCGCCGCCCTCATCCGCGATGAGCTTTTGGCCCTGACCGGCGGAGCCTCCAAGAAGCCGTCAAAAAAGCCCAAGAAATAAAGATATTTTTGATATGATATATTATATCAGCCAGTGAGTTCAACAAGTAAGTGCAACACCCTGTAATCTAATTTGTGTGGCCCGTCAGTTTTTACAAAAGCTCCCGATAATTCCGGAGCTTTTTCTTTTTTATATTCTGTGATAGTATCCGGTTAGAGTTGCACAAAAAGGAGAAACACATGGTTGCTAATGATCCTATATTTGGTACATTGCCTAGAGAAATAAAGGCAAAACTCGACCCTGATGCAGACATTGGTAAGGTTGATACAAAAGTGCCTTGCCAGGCCAACTGCAAAGGGACCATCGTCAAAGAAACTACACGCCAATATCTTGGTGATCCGATGAATGCCATCATCGGCCCCGGCTATCGTAGTCAGCTGACGACTGTCGTTCAGCTGTACTGCTCGCGCTGTGGTATCGCATACCACCATTTGCCCGAGCTACCGCGCTACGACTAGGCTTGGTTACGAGCTCCGGAGTTTCCGGAGCTTTTTCTTTTATGAACCCATTCGCACGAATGGTATAATTAGAACATGTCAGTGAGTCAAAAAGATAAGGAGTTGGAAAAAGTGTTAAAAGCTTTGGCTAACCGTCGGAGATTGGCAATTCTACGCTTTATTACTAAAGAAAAGCAGGTGAACGTCGGCAGGATGTCGGATGAATTAAAACTGTCTTTTAAATCAACCTCCAAACATCTTGCCGTTCTTGTTGCGGCGGGCGTGTTGGAAAAAGAGCAACATTCTTCACAGATGTTTTTCTATCTGTCGCCGACCATGCATCGGCTTGCCGGCAAAACCATATCGCATTTGTAACAAAGTTATTATTGTCTCATTCGCACGAATGGGTAAATATAACATGAGGAGTAACTGGCTTTTTCTTTTTTATAACTCTCTGTGATACACTCCATGCGTACCCCTCGGAATATTCGAGGGGCTGTTAGCGTTGCTATGGAAGAGTATATCCACATAAAAGGGGCTAAGACCCACAACTTAAAAAACATCGACCTTAAAATCCCCAGAAATAAAATGGTGGTTTTTACCGGTTTGTCGGGCTCCGGCAAGTCGTCGCTCGCTTTTGACACTATTTTTGCCGAGGGCCAGCGCCGTTATATCGAATCGCTCTCGGCATACGCACGGCAATTTTTGCGCCAGATGCAAAAACCCGATGTCGAGGAGATCACCGGCCTTTCGCCTGCAATTTCTATCGACCAAAAAAGCCGCTCCAACAATCCGCGCTCGACCGTGGCGACCATTACAGAAATTTACGACTATCTGCGCATACTCTACGCGCGCGTCGGCAAACCACACTGTTTGGTCTGCGGTCGCGAGATACGCAAGCACAGCAATCAGGAGATTATCGAGAGTGTCGCCGAGACGGTGTCCTCGCATATCCCGAAGAAAATTAAAAAAGTGATGGGGGTGGAGATTGTTGAGGATGTGGTGCGCATATACGCGCCGGTGGTTGTCGGCCGCAAGGGCGAATACTACCAACTGCTCTACGACCTGCTCGGCAAAGGGTTTGAAAAAGCAAAAATAGACGGTACGTTAGTGAGTTTGCGCGACAGAGTAGAGCTCTCCCGCTATAAAAAACATGACATCGACGCTTTGGTTGATGAAATTTTGATATCGGCTTTTGCGCCTGCGCAAAACAATACAAATAGTCAACGCGCAGCTTATGAGCGCCTCGGCGAGGCGGTTGAGCGCGCTCTGCAGGAGGCGGATGGTTTGGTAAAAATTGAGGAACCAAGCCCCTCGACGGAGCTCGGGGTAAAGAGCCGCGTTATTTCAACCAAGTTTATGTGCGCGTACGACGGGTTTTCCTTCCCCGAGGTAGAGCCGCGTCTATTTTCTTTCAACTCGCCGTACGGGGCGTGCCCGGCGTGCAACGGGCTCGGCACTAAGCATTTTTGGTCCGACGAGCCGTGTCCGGTCTGCAAGGGCGCGCGCCTGCGCCCGGAAACCCTGAATGTATTTCTCGGAAGTGATAAACCCCGACGCTCGTCCGACGAGGTCGGGGTCCCGACCAAAACGTCGGGAAAGAATATCGTCGACATTACCAATCAATCGATTGCGGATGCGTTTGAGTTCTTTGACACCCTCGAACTTTCTAAAAAAGACCACGAGATTTCTAAGACGGTTATCAAAGAAATTTCGGCGCGATTAAAGTTTATGCTCGATGTGGGCTTGGACTACCTGACGCTCGATCGCCGCGCCAACACACTGAGCGGCGGCGAGGCTCAGCGTATCCGGCTTGCCAGCCAGCTCGGGAGCGGGCTGGTGGGCGCGCTCTATGTGCTCGACGAGCCGACCATCGGTCTGCATCAGCGCGACAATGAGCGGCTCATCAAAACCCTGCTCAACTTGCGCGACCTCGGCAACACTATCATTGTTGTTGAGCACGACGAGGACACTATTTACTCCGGCGACTATTTGGTGGACATCGGCCCGGGTGCCGGTGTGCACGGCGGGCACATTGTTGCCGAGGGCTGGCTCGACAAACTGCTTACCGCAAAAAAGAACGACAGCGGCTCTGTCACGCTCAGCTACCTGCGCGGCGAAAAGGCGATAAAGGTGCCGGATGTAAGGAGGGAAAAAGATAAAGGCTCGCTGAAAATAAAAGGCGGCTCGGTGTTTAATATCAAAAACTTGGATGTCGAGGTGCCGCTCGGCCGGCTTGTTGCGGTGACCGGCGTGTCGGGCTCGGGCAAGTCGTCGTTCCTCTACGAAATTTTGCACGAAAATTTGCGCGCGCGGTTCGATAAAAAATACCGCTCCAACAAAACGCTTAACGCCGCCAAGTTTGAAGGGAGCGAACACCTCAGCCGCGCCATACTCATCGACCAATCGCCGATAGGCCGCACGCCGCGCTCCAATCCGGCCACATACACCGGCTCGTTTACGTTTGTACGCGAGCTTTTTGCGCAGACGTCTGAGGCGCGGGCGCGCGGATGGAAGCCGAACCGATTTTCTTTTAACGTCAAACAGGAGCGCGGCGGCGGCCGGTGCGAGACCTGCGAGGGCAACGGCGTCATTGCGGTGGAAATGCACTTTTTGCCCACGGTGTATGTCACTTGCGATGTCTGCAACGGCAAGCGCTTTACCAAGGAGACGCTTGAGGTCAAATATAAAAACCTGCCCGGCCGGCAGGCGGGGAAAAACATCTACGATATTTTGTGCATGACGGTCGAAGAGGCGCTGAAATTCTTCGGCGACATACCGTCGATATACGACCGGCTCAAAACGCTTGATGAGGTGGGGCTCAGCTACCTGCAGCTCGGACAGTCCGCAACAACGCTCTCCGGCGGCGAGGCTCAGCGCGTCAAAATATCAAGCGAGCTGTATCGCCCGCATCTGCAAAAAACTATTTATCTTTTAGATGAGCCAACCGTCGGTTTGCATTACGAAGACGTGCGCAAGCTCATCGATATCCTCAACCGCCTTGTTGCGGCGGGAAACTCGGTGGTGCTCATCGAGCACAATATGGACATCATAAAAAACACCGACTGGATTTTGGACTTTGGTCCCGAGGGCGGGGTGGGCGGCGGCAAATTGGTCGCCAAAGGCACGCCGGAGGATATCGCCAACAACAAAAACTCCCACACGGGCAAGTATCTTAAAAAAATATTAAAATATTGATAAACCATAAGCTAAGCTATAGCTTACAACAAGGTTATGACATTAGAGCAATTTAAATCCCGACGCAAGGTCGGGACCCCGACCAAAGCGTCGGGGAATAAAACAGACTTTACTAAAGTGCCGGACTCGCCCGGGGTTTACTTCTTTTTGGGTAAGAACAAAAAGGTGCTCTATATCGGCAAGGCGACCAGCCTTCGCGATAGGGTACGGAGCTACTTTGCCGCTGATTTGCACGAGGTGCGCTCGCCGCTTGTTGCCAACATGGTAGCGGCGGCGGTGTCTGTCGATTGGCGCAAAACCGACTCGGTGTTGGAGGCTTTGCTTTTGGAAGCAAGCCTCATTAAGACCTATAAACCAAAAGCCAACACCGATTTAAAAGACGACAAAAGTTTTAACTATGTGGTGATTACGAAAGAAGATTTCCCGCGTGTACTAGTAGTGAGGGGAAAACTGTTGGCGCAGAAAGCTCCTGCAAAAGGGAGAGATAAACACGACCCCAACTCCCTTTTGCAGGACTTTACTGCGCCACAGAAGATTTTTGGCCCGTTTCCTCATGGTCTTCAGCTTCGAGAAGCAATGAAGCTCATCAGAAAAATTTTTCCTTTCAGAGACAAATGTACCCCAGCAGCTAAGAGACCATGCTTTAACGCCCAAATAGGCCTTTGTCCCGGCGTGTGCAGCGGAGAAGTTTCAAAACAAGAGTACCGCCGCACTATCCGGCACATTGTTTTACTTTTTGAGGGCAAAAAGAAACAACTGGTCGTGGCGCTCAATAAGGAGATGCGCGCCGCAGCGGCGGAGGAAAATTTTGAGCTGGCAAAGGAGCTCCAGCGTCAGATGTACGCGCTTCAGCATATCCAAGACGTATCTCTTATAAAAGACGAGTACCGTTCGACTACGCTCACGGCAGGCCGCCCTTATAGAATTGAATCTTATGATATTGCACATTTGCATGGCTCGGCCGCGGTTGGCGTAATGACTGTAGTCGAGGGCGGTGCGGCGGAGAAAAGTCAGTATCGAAAATTTAAAATTAAAAAGGCAAAGGCGGGCGACGACCCCGGCGCGCTTAAAGAAATTTTGTCGCGCCGCTTGGGGCGCGACGAATGGCCTCTGCCGATGATGATAGTGGTGGACGGTTCCACTGCGCAAATAAACGCCGCGCAGAGCGTGTTGGCCGAATACGGCATGGCTATCCCGGTGGTTGGTGTAGTCAAAGATGAAAAGCACCGTCCGCGCGACATACGCGGCGACCGCGAACTGATTAAAAACAAAGAGCGCGACATCCTGCTTGCTAACAGCGAGGCGCACCGCTTTGCCATCGGCTATCACCGCAAAACAAGCCGCAAGGAATTTACGCTATAGGGTATAATCTAGCCATGCGCACAGTGGTTGGAGTATTACGCGGCGGGCCAAGCAGCGAGTATGACGTGTCGCTCAAAAGCGGCGCGGCGGTGCTGGAGGCTTTGGATAGGGAGAAGTACGATCCGCGCGATATTTTTATCGACCGCGACGGACAATGGCACATGCACGGCATCGGCGTCCAGCCGGAAAAGGCGCTGTTTGGCGCCGACGTCGCTTTTAATGCGTTGCACGGGCACTACGGCGAGGACGGGCAGGTACAGCGCCTGCTGGAGCAACTCGGGGTGCCGTATACCGGCTCCGGCACGGTGGCATCGGCAACATCGTTTAACAAACATCTGACGAAACAAGAGGCAAACAAGTTTGGAGTAAAGATGGCCCACAGTATTGTGGTGGAACATACCGGCGACACTGAGGCTGCGGCAATGCAAATCTTCCGCACCTTTCCGCATCCGGCTATTGTTAAGCCGGTCACCGGAGGCTCCTCGGTGGGCATGACAATCGCGGAAAATTTTGCACAGCTCCAGTCAGCACTTGATAATGCATTTAATTTCGCGCCGCAGGCGTTGGTGGAGGAATATATAAAAGGCAGAGATGCAACCGTCGGCATCATACAAAATTTTAGAAACGAACCGACATACGCGCTTTTGCCTTCGCCCCACGAAACGTTCAACCAAAAAGAAAAGGATGAGCTTGTCTCAATCGCAAAAAAAATCCACGACGGGCTGGAGCTTAGCCATTACTCGGAGTCCGACTTTGTTGTTTCAAAACGCGGCATCTACTTTTTGGAGGTCAACGCATTGCCGGGCTTGCACAAAGAATCGCTTTTTTACAAATCACTCAGCGCGGTCGGTTCATCGTTGTCTCACTTTCTCGACCATGCCATTTCGCTTGCACTGCACAGGTAGAACTAAATAGCAGAATAAAATTTTGTTTATAAATCACGCTATCGCTGGAATTATAGACACTTTTTATATTCAAAAAACGCTGTGGACCCGACCGGGATCGAACCGGTTACCTCCTCATTGCAAATGAGGCGCTCTACCAAGTGAGCTACGGGCCCAGCGAAATTGCACTACTCTTTTTAACACTTTTTCGTTATTATGCATAGGTTGCATCCTTAGCTCAGATGGTTAGAGCGCTGCATTCACATTGCAGAGGTCGGAGGTTCGAATCCTCCAGGATGCACAATGTACTTGAGTACATTGTGCGGAGGATTCGAACACCGGAGCGATGTTTTGCACTTGCAAAACCGCGAGGTGGTGCCTAGCCCGAGCCGAGTGACGACGAGGTGAGAGGCGAAGGAGATCCCTGCAGGATGCACTAGTTTTGTTTTGTGCTAGTATCGTTAATACGTTCAAAAACCGTGTCGGGATGTGGTATAGTGGTATTACATACGCTTCGGGTGCGTAGAATCCGGGTTCGATTCCCGGCATCCCGACAGAGTTTTGGAACATATGGAGTTTTACCAGCGCATCGCCAACTTTCTTTTTGAGGTTGGGACCATGCGCAAATTGCCGCGCATCCACCGGCAGGTGCTTTTGACTGACGACACGTCGGATACTATTTCATCCCATTCGTATCGCGTGGCGCTTATTGGTTGGTTTTTGGCAAAAAAAGAAGGAGCAGACCCGTACAAGGTCGTCATGATGTGCCTTTTAAACGATCTCACAGAGGCGCGCACTGCCGACCACAATTGGATACACAAGCGCTATGTAAAAATTTTTGAAAACGAGGTGCATAAAGAACAGCTCGGCACGCTGCCGTATAAAGACATGGAGGAGTTTGTTACGGAGTATGATGTGCGCGAATCAAAAGAGGCTATTATCGCAAAACAGGCAGACATAGTGGACCAGATTTTGCTCCTGCGCGAGTATGACTGGCAAGGAAACAAAGAGGCATCCATTTGGCTATACGGAAAAGGCGGCGCCGATCCGAGATTACAAATAAAAAAACTTACTCTGGATAGCGCGCGCGAGCTTGCAGAGGCTATTTATACAACAGCCCCGTCGGACTGGTGGGACAACCTAGCGACTGGAAAAAACCGGTAATAAAAACTTTTCGTGGTCACTTTTTGCTTTGTGGTGTTATTTTAGCATTTGCGCGAACCTTTTTTGAACGAAACTCCTGACCGCACCCCGCCTCATTTTTCTGGGGGAATGGTGGCGGGGTGCGGAATGCGGACTCGCCCGCGCGGAGGAGGGGTCTGGGGAGGAATCCGCGCGGGCTTTGACTTTCTTTTTTGAAAAAATCGGCGGCTACTGTGAAAGAATTGCTTCTAAGATAATTGGTAATTCTTTCACTTCATCACCTCCGCTAAAATGTCCTTTGTCGTGTTCAATCGCGGTTTTCGCGCCAAGCCGTTCCTCAAAAAGTTTTTTGTTTTCCTGCGGCACAACATCGTCATTGTCGGAGAAAACCGCAAAAAACTTTTTAGTGTGTTGCTTCACTTTAGCAAAATCAATTGACGTTTCCAACCACGGCTTAGCGATTTCTTTTTCCTCATCAGTTTTCAAGTTCATTAAAGTGAACCAGCCAGCGACAAAAGTTGCACCTCCAACTTTTTTGTCGGCGGGCAAACTTTCTAAATATCGGAGAATAGTTTGGCAACCGATACTATGTCCGACAAAATAAGTATTTTCATCAACATCGCCGACGACTTTGGAAAGGTGCGAAACCCACACTTCAATTTTCGGCTCCGCCGATTCCGGCATAGCCGGAATATGAACTTGAAAACCGTTTTTCTCTAACTCCATTTTGAGCCACGGAAACCAACCCTCATCAGGGTAGCCATCCCAGCCATGAATTATGAATGCTCGTTTAGTCATAGTATTTCCAGTGGATAAATATCAAAAGCAACTTCCTCGTACGGATGAACACTTTTTACTTTTTCAATAACTTCTTTCAAAATTTCTCGTGGCACAACTACTTCAATCCTTTCTTCTTCAACTGCTTCATATTGCCCAGCTTTACCAATTGAAGGATTGGTTTTTTCATTTCCACGAAAGCGACCCGTACCACGAGAAGAAAACGAGCAGAAATCATAGTTTCCGATTTTGCCTGCTCCAGCTTCACCAATAGCTTGACGCACAGCGTCAGCGTGAGTGAGTGGAACAAAGACAACAAGTTTTACATTTTTGGTTTCCATAGTTTAGTAGTAAATAGTTTTTGTTCGATGATAGGGTTTATCCTCCGGTGATTTTGTTTGTCCCAAACTCCATAAATGATCATCTAACTGTCTTGCAGTAATTTGAGGAAATCGAGGTATTAAAACTTCTTTCATTTGCTCAATAGCCCAAATGGTCGCGGCTCGTATTTCTATTTCCTCTCGACTTCCCGCCTCGATTTCCTCATAAGAATCAATTTTTATGGCAAGTTTCAAAGTGTATTCTAAAATTCCAAATTTACGCAACATTTGAGGCACCTTATAATCGGCAAAAGCAGTTAGTTTGTCGAGATTGGCTAATTCTTTTTCTCCATGTTTAGCATGCCGGTAGTTAATCATGTCAGTATTTAATTGAGCTCGTTTATGAAATTCTATTTTTTCTCCCTCAAATGTTACGTAGTCGTTAAAGGATGGGAAAAATTCAATGAACAGATTTGTCAGCTTAATGGCGTCTCCATTTGCGGCTTCAAAAACTTTCATAAAATCGCCACTAAAGTTTTCGAGTAAAACCTTTCCTGCTTCATTTAGACACTTTACTCGTTCGTCTAAAAGAGGGATTTCTATGTTACCATTCAGTATTTCATTAAATTTTTCTCGGTCTATATTTTTTAAGAAATGGGCGTCCAAAAGTGGCTCACCATTTTTCAGAGCTTCTTCAAGCGCGCGGAATATTCCAGTTGCACCGTCAATTATTTCGCTATTTATTTTGGTCGCCCATTTCTCTTGTCCTTTTGTGGCCCAAAAGCAAAAATTGACGCAGTTGAAAACACAAACCAAACCAATTTGTTGCTGAATATTTAATTGGTCAACGTTTCCAAGTCCGGTCGTTGCCACATTATCAAGCGAAAATGAATCACAAAATTTTTCAATAGCTTCTTTGTTAATTGAAACAAATTTTGAGTTTTCAATTACCTTTTTTGTTGTGACAAGAATATCTTGTTGCATATTATTTAATCAATTCCTCAATTGCGACATCTAGGACTTTGGCGATTTTGCTCACAACAAATACAGAGGGCTTTTTAATGACACCAGTTTCAATTTTGGTAAGCGTTGTGTAGGCAACATCTGCCTTACGAGCAAAATCGTCTTGAGAAAGTCCTAGTTTCTGTCGCAATTTCCTTATTTTCAGTCCGAGTTGATTACTTTCCATATATTGATAACATTTAACTGTTGCTTGTTTTCGTTCGTAGTATTATACTAACAGATATGAGGACTTTAATCAATTTTGTAGCCGCCGATTTTTTCAAAAAAGAAAGCCGAAGCCCGCGCGGATTCCTCCCCAGACCCCTCCTCCGCGCGGGCGAGTCCGCATTCCGCACCCCGCCACCATTCCCCCAGAAAAATGAGGCGGGGTGCGGTCAGGAGTT